>ENA-UPTF01000873-UPTF01000873.1-marine-metagenome-genome-assembly--contig:-NODE-873-length-20145-cov-4.140522_pt1 | contig 20145 bp, 15 predicted proteins | sample MGYA00238166_ERZ767019 | MGnify/ENA primary metagenome ERZ767019 (study PRJEB28930, sample SAMN06266391) | marine metagenome | isolation source: Sea water from 250 m depth | place: Atlantic Ocean | study... | reverse complement strand
CAGGCGATCAAAACTATATCGGATCCGCAGCAGAAACTATTGAAGGTGTTAGATTAATTAAGGGGGCCCTACCTCGGACTAAAACTATATTAGGCATATCAAATGTATCTTTTGGCCTCCCACCCGCGGGCCGCGAAGTCTTCAACTCAGTCTTTCTGTACCACTGTGTCCAAGCGGGCCTAGATATGGCCATTGTAAATTCCGAATTATTGCAACGCTATAACTCAATCCCTGAAGATGAGAGACAATTAGCTGAAAACTTGATTTGGTATACGGGTGATGACCCCGTGGCCGCGTTCGCGGATCACTTTAGGGATAAAGCACCGAAAACGTCGAGTGAAGACCGCCAAAGCATGCCACTCGATCAACGATTATCTATGGCCATCATCGAAGGCAGCAAAGAAGGTTTAGCCGAAGATCTGGATGAAGCCCTTCAAGGAAGGGCTCCCTTAGCGATCATTAATGGGCCCTTAATGGATGGAATGGATGAAGTTGGACGCCAATTCAATGCTAATCAATTAATAGTCGCTGAGGTATTACAGTCTGCCGAATCTATGAAATTCGCAGTCTCCCATCTCGAACCCTACATGGATCGCCTAGACACAGCTGCAAAAGGAAAAGTTTTACTGGCCACAGTAAAGGGAGATGTCCACGATATCGGGAAGAACCTCGTAGAGATCATTCTCTCCAACAATGGATATGACGTAATCAACCTGGGGATAAAAGTTCCACCTCAAGACCTCATAGATGCCTACCGAGAACATAACCCAGATATTATTGGACTATCCGGGTTATTAGTTAAATCAGCTCAGATGATGGTAGAAACAGTTAGAGATTTGAGGCAGGCAGGAATAACCCCCCCTATACTGGTGGGAGGAGCAGCTTTATCTAACAGATTCACACGCCTCAGGATAGGACCCGACTACGATGGACTGGTAGCCTACGCTCAAGACGCGATGACTGGCCTGGCTCTAGCCAATACTTTACGAGATTCGGACGAATTCCAAAAACTCTCTTCTCAGATTGAGACTGAAACAGACGAATTATTACAAGCCGAACAACAACGCCAAACATCTACAGAAGAGAACGAAACTCCCGTTTCTCCTGCCCGAATCAACCATGATTTCCCAGTTCCGCAACCTCCCGATCTACGGATACATGTTGTGAAGGACTATGACCTAGATAAGATTTTTTCCTTTATAAATCCCCAGATGCTTTACGTTAGGCACCTGGGATATCAGGGCCGTTTCGAGGACGCTCTCGAAAATGGGGACCCCTCGGCGGTTGAACTTAGAGAGTCAGTGAGGAGAGTAGAAAATTTAATCTTGGCAGACCCGAACATAACAGCTTCAGCAGTGTTCAAATTCTTCCCTTGTAGCTCCGACGGGCAAAACCTCGTCATCTACGATAGTGATAGTGAAACTGAACTAGATAGATTTATGTTCGGAAGACAATCTCAGCGCGATGGCCTTTGTATTTCTGATTACAGTCGTCCGAAAGGTGCCGCTAGTGATAAGGACTATGTTGCCATGTTCTCTACTACTGTTGGACCAGGCATCAGAGAATTGGCAGATAAATGGCGGGAAGAAGGACGTTTTCTAGATTCACATATCTTACAGGCTTTAGCGCTAGAATCCGCCGAAGCATTTGCCGAAGTTCTACATCAACAAATTCGCCAAATGTGGGGCTTCGGAGATTCCCCAAACATCACCAACTCAGACCTATTTAGAGCCCAATACAGGGGCACAAGGTATTCATTTGGATATCCCGCCTGCCCCAGATTAGAAGATCAAGAAAAGCTATTCAAGTTGTTGGACGTCAACGACAACATAGGGGTGGAACTAACAGAAGGCTTTATGATGGATCCTGAAGGATCGGTTACTGCCCTCGTTTTTCACCATCCGGATTCCAAATACTTTAATTTGAGCGAAAAAGATATCGAAAACCTAGAATCACAGGTATAACTAGGATTAACAAACCGGGTTATCCCTGCCTGTTAGGATTCGAACATGAAATCTCTCCACGCCTTCCATCGCGTGGCATCAAAGTAGTAAATACATGTCCAGGCAACCGTAACTGGAGGTCTTATGAAACCTATCATTGAAATAGCTAATTCCATAGGGTTGACAGAGGATTTTTTGATCCCCTATGGAAAATACAAAGCTAAAATTTCGCTTGACGCTTTGAAAGTCATGGAAGGGCGGCCAAAAGGCAAACTAGTAGTTGTAACAGGAATTACACCTACCCCGGCAGGGGAAGGGAAAACCACGACAGCAGTAGGACTGGTGCAAGGTATAGGCAAATTAGGTCGAACAACGGTTGCAACTTTACGTGAACCCACACTGGGACCAATATACGGCATCAAAGGCGGTGGCACGGGAGGTGGTAAGGCAAGAGTACTACCTGAAGACGAAATTAACATACATTTTACTGGTGATGCCCATGCCGTCGCATCAGCCCATAATCTTCTAGCTGCATTAGTAGATAACGCTGTTTATAGAAACCAGATCGCTGACATGGATCCAACAGGTATTCAATGGTCAAGGGTAACCGATGCTTCGGACAGAGCTTTACGAAATATTGTCTCGGGAATTGGCGGATCAAATAACAGTCCGTTGAGGGAAACAAGGTTCGATATCGTATCTGCCTCAGAGATAATGGCCATATTAGCACTTTCCTCTGATCTGAATGATCTGAGGGACCGTGTATCTAGAATTGTGGTAGGAACAACCCGAGGCGGTGATCCCGTAACCGTCGAGTCCTTGAACATAATCGGTTCTCTGATGACAATACTCAGACACACAATTATGCCGAACTTGGTTCAAACTCAAGAAGGGCAACCTGCTCTAATCCACGCTGGTCCCTTTGGCAATATAGCCCATGGTTGCAACTCAATAATAGCCGATCAAATGGGACTATCATATGCTGATTTCGTTATCACAGAGGCGGGATTTGGATCGGACCTAGGATTTGAAAAATTTATGCACATCAAGGCGCGACAGAGTGGTCTAACACCTAGCGCAGTGGTGCTGGTAGCATCAGCTCGCGCCCTAAAATATCATGGTGGAGTGACTCGTCGAAATTTGGATCAACCAAACGCCGATGCGGTAATAGCAGGAGGCCCCAACCTAGCCCACCACATAGATATAATCAAGGGATTCGGTTTACCCGCAGTAGTTGCAATAAATAGATTTGGTCAAGATACGAAAGAAGAGTTAGATGCCGTAGCCCAGATAGCCCAAGCCTCTGGAGCAGAAGCCGCAGTACACGCCACAGGTTTTGCAGATGGAGGCGAAGGCATGACAGAGTTGGCAGACTCAGTTATTAAAGCCACCGGGATAAACTCCCAAATAGAATACGCGTACGACTTAAATGATAGCGTAGAAAATAAAGTGTTATCCCTAGCAAGAAAAGTATACGGGGCAGGGGAGGTAAACTGGTCCCCCGAGGCCCGTCGTAGATTACGATATTTTGAATCCCGGGGTTGGGGTAACTTGCCAATCTGCATGGCGAAAACGCATTTGTCCATATCCCATGACCCTACCAAGAAGGGCCGTCCTTCGGGGTATTCTTTCCCTATAGCAGATATAAGAGCATCAGTTGGTGCGGGGTTTTTGTATGCGTTAGCCGGAAGGATTGAAACGTTACCCGGTTTGCCTTCCCTCCCCAGAGCTCTCGATATGGATGTAGATGATTCAGGTAATATAATTGGGTTCGAATAGCCATATCTGCTAAAAAGGATACCAAAATATAACAGACTGAAATTATTATGACTTACATTGCTCATTCCGACATAGCACAAGATGGATTATTAACGGGAGTCAAGGTCATAGACCTTACCCATTACATAGCAGGTCCTTACTGCACCAAGCTACTAGCCACACTAGGAGCTGAGGTAATTAAAATCGAACGGCCAGTTATCGGCGACCCTATGCGGCACGTAGGACCTTCACTGGACCAAATCGGAGAGGATAACGAGAGTACTACGCAACGTTCAGGTGAGACCGGTGCATGGTTCTTATATTTGAATACGTCAAAAAAAAGTCTTACTTTAAACTTAAAGAATCCGCAAGGGCACGAAGCATTAGTAAAATTAATCGAATCTGCAGATATCTTGGTAGAGAATTTTGCGCCAGGAGTGATGGAACGATTAGGATTAAGTTACGACAGCCTGAAATCAATTAACCCAAGACTGGTAATGACTTCGATCTCTAACTTTGGCGAGTCTGGCCCCTATAGAGATTGGAAAGCCGCTGAAATTAACCTGTATGCAGCTGGCGGGTTAATGAACATTACTGGAGAACCTGAACAAGAACCTCTAAAAGAAGGGGCACCCTTAGCCCAGCTAGGAGCAGGACAAAACGCCATGGTCGCTACTTTGGCTGCCCTTACATACGCAGAAGATTACGATGAAGGCCAGCATATCGATCTATCGATAGCAGAATATGCTACTAACATCCTGGAAAATGCTTTAATGCAATACAGTTATTCTGGTGTGGAATATTCCCGAGTAGGTAATCGAGGTTACGGAAGAGCTGCCTGGGGAATATACCCATGCCAAGACGGATACGTAGGAATAATTGCAGGGCCCGACCAACGTTGGCCACAGGTATCCCATATAATGGAGCGCGAGGAGCTAGCGGACCCACGGTTTGAGTCTCGTCAAGGGCGCTTGATCAATGCGGACGAGGTCGACGCTTTGATGCTTCCCTGGTTGCTAGACCATGATAAAGTGGACATCTTTAAAGCCGGTCAAGACGAAGGACTTGGATTTTCATACGTTGCTTCAATGCAAGATATTTTAGAAATGGAACAGTTAGAAGCACGCGACTACTTTATAACTATCGAGCACCCTGTAGCAGGGAAATTAAAATATCCCGGGCCACCCATAAGTCCTCAACTAAATGATTCATCGAGCGCAAGTTTAAAGTCAGCATGGATATACAAACCGGCTCCACTACTGGGGCAACATTCCCAAGAATTACTTAGTGAACTGGGTTACAGCACTAATGAAATAAATCAAATAGGATCATCCGAGAAATAGTCCATGGATAAACCACAGCCTTTGAAAAACCTACGCATCTTGGATCTCTCTCGAATCTGGGCAGGGCCTTACTGTACCAAACTCATGGCAGATATGGGAGCAGAGGTCCTCAAGATGGAGTCCTTACGGGTTTACGACTCTCACAGGGGCCCCGTTAATCCTGCACGAGGCGTCGTTTCATACCCGGATGCCGAACCGGGGGAGGAACCCTGGAACAGGAACGGATGGTTCAACTGTTTACACATGAGCAAATATGGTATCACTCTTGAGTTAACAGAAAAACTCGGGAGAGAAACCTTTGAACAACTAGTATCCATTAGTGATGTAGTAATAGAAAATTTCCGTCAAGGTAGTTTAGAGAGATTAGGCTACACCTACGATATATTGAAAGGTATTCGCCCCGATTTGATTTACGTATCTATGCCTGCATTCGGCAATAGTGGGCCATGGCAGAAATACGTTGCCTACGGCATAGGCCAGGAACAGTTATCAGGAATGGCGTACATGACTGGCTATACTAACGATGGACCAATGAAATCCGGGATAAATCATGGAGACCCTATAACTGGATCTCATGCAGCAGGAGTCTTACTAGCTGCACTTAGATATCGGCGCCGCACTGGGGAAGGTATGTTCATAGACGTATCCCAACAAGAATCTGCTGTTTCACTCATAGGGGGACCTCTCTTGGCTTACCAAATGACAGGGCAAGAGCCTGACCGAATCGGAAATAGGTCCCCTAATATAGCTCCCCATAATTGCTATCCATGCCAGGGAGAAGACAGGTGGGTTACTATAGCTATCAAGAGTGATCAGGAATGGGAATTGCTTGCCAAGTCTATGGAGGCTGAACATCTATCGAAAGATCCAAGATTTTCAACAAATGCATCCCGACTAGCAAATGAAGACGATCTAGATGCGTTAATCAAAGAATGGACATCAAACAAAGATGCCTACGAAATTACTGAACTACTCCAATATCATGGAATATCAGCTATGCCAGTATTCCGTGGACCTGATCTGCTGGAAAACCCGCATTATAGAGATCGCTCGACATTCGTGGAAGTAAACCACCCACAAGTTGGACCCAAAATGTACCCTGGAATGCCCTGGAAGATGTCCGAAACTCCGGGTTTAGTGCATTGGGCAGCTCCGACTCTTGGTGAACACAATTACCAGATATATCATGAGTTACTCGGACTGTCTGAAACCGAAATAGGCAGACTTGAGAAATCCGGTATTATTGGGACCAAACCAACAGGGTCAAGGATAATTTAACCGAAATTTGCACGGAGTGTAACGGTACATACTCATATAAGGGAGGCACAATTTTGCCAGAAAAAGAAGCTCTTTACGAAATCAGAAATGGAATAGCCTACATCACATTAAATAGACCGGAAAAGCTGAATGCAATAGATCCTGCAATGCGTCAAATCCTATGGGATTCTTTTCAAGATGTGAAGCACAATCCAGAGGTCCGCTGCGCTATAGTAACTGGTAGTGGGAGAGCTTTCTCGACTGGCCATGATTTAGTTGCGATGGCCGCCGATAGAGCTAATGAGGGTCCAAGTACAGGAGACCTATATATCGTCCAGGCAAACATATGGAAACCCATAATTTCAGCTATCAACGGCATATGTCTTGCCCAGGGATGTGGAATAGCTCTAGGGAGTGACATCAGAATAGCCTCTAGTGAGGCTCAATTTGGGTGGCCTCAAGTAAAACGTGGTATTGCATCAGTAAGCGGCCCTGCATTATTAGCTCAAATACTTCCGCGCAATATTGCTTTCGAAATCCTTTTTACAGGCGAGTTTATAGATGCTAACCGTGCCAACGAACTGATGTTAGTAAATCACGTGGTGGCCCCTGAAGAAGTAATGTCCAAAGCAGAGGAAATAGCCAACAAAATCGTGGCCAATGCCCCTCTATCAGTTGGAGCTATCAAGGAAGCATCTATGCTTGGAGCATCAATGGACTTGGAAAATCGAGTCGCGTTTGCCCAGACTAAACGAGATCTGATATTACATACCGCAGATGCAGCCGAGGGCGTCAAGGCATTCGCAGAGAAGAGAGCTCCGGTATGGACAGGTAAATAGATAGCCACATACATCTAATTTGAATCACCAAATTAAAGACCTATAAAAGTGCGTGCATTTTCACCGAGGATTCGTTCTTTATCAGCTCCAGGCAAGGGCAAATCCTCGATGAATTTAGCATCCTCAGCCATATCAGCTAAAGGAAAATCAGTCCCGAAGCAAACTTTATCCGATCCGTGCTTATTTACGATTTCCAACATTGTACGTACACCTACTTCTTTCAATGCAGGTGGCCAAGTAGTATCTATTAGTACGTTCGGCAGCCCAATTAGCTCACGCTCCGCCTCATCGAGCATATAGAAGCCACCTAGATGTAGAGCTACAACTTTCATTTTGGGGAATTTCTCTATTACTTTCCTAATCCTGCTCGGGTCTGCCCATACAGTTTCACCAGGTTTAGTATGTGCCCAGCGTCCTGAATGAATTTCCACCACCATGTCGTCTCCCAGTTCCTCGTATACCTCAAACATTCTCGGATCATCTGGATAATATTGATTTACCATTGGATGAAGCTTTATCCCTTTAATTCCCGACTCGCGTAATCTTCTTATCTCTTCGGATTTACCATCCATGTCAGGATGTATAGCACCAAACGGCACCAACATGTCATCCTGAATGCTGATCAACCAATCATTAGCTGCTTTAACATGTCTGACTTCCTCAACCACCCCAAGGACCACTGATTTATCAACACCCGAACTTATCATATGTTGTTTAATTCCCGCCACCGTATTTAATCCAACAGCAGGATAACCAAATGTTTCTGTCATGTTGTCTAATACGGGTTTCGCTATCGGGTCAGGATGAATATGCGTATGAACATCTATTCGCATAGAGACTTTCCTTAAAATCAATTAATTAGGCATCTGTGATTAAAACATTTAAAACGCGGATCCTATTCACTAAAGCCCTAACGCTTCTGCCAACCTATGCCTATGGAACCTCGGATCACCAAGGTAAGTATAAAGAGTCCTTGAAGCTGTAGTGTGGAGCGTGAGTCCATATTCAGTCATACTGGCAACCCCAGCATGTACTTCGTGGGCATGGTCGCAAGCTTGCAAATAAGCTTCACTACTTACGGCTTTTGCCAGATGAACACTGTCGAACGGCTCCCTGCCCGAATCTAGTTTCCAAATAGCTTCATTACTAGTCCATCTGGCAGCATCCAATTGATTTACTAAGTTAATAATATGATCCTGGACTCTTTGAAACCTTCCGATCGGTGTCCCGAACTGAATCCTGGTTCTACTATACCCAACCGATATCTCGTAGACTGCCTGACACCCTCCGGTTTGATAGGAACTAAGAACAGGTATGGTTTTTATAATCGCTCGTTCTAAAGCACCCCAGCCGCTATTCAAGTCCCCACCGAGAACATCCGACTGTGTAACATCAACATCAGAAAAGGTGACCTCGGCCATATCCCAGGCAAAGCCTTCCAAAGACCTGATGTTTACACCCGGGGATTCCGCAGCCACCCGAACTAACCCCACATGGTTAGATTCTGGAGATTTGACGGTACAAAGGAAGTGAGTGGCACTAGAGCCATTAAATACATAAGCCTTTTTCCCGTTTAACATCCAGCCTTCACCAGAACTAGTCAGATTGGCAGTCACATCATCTTCGTACCAGCCATAATCAGATTCGGTAATTGCAGGAATAAGCAAATCTGTCCCATTAGCTAGTCTAGGTAACCATTCGCTTTTTTGCTGGCTACTACCAATTTCTAGAACGATTAACGCCGACAGAACTCCGGAACTAAGATGAGGGCCCGGCACGGGACCTCTTCCTAGCTCTTCGAACAAAACTCCTGCATCAGTGAGGGATCCTCCCTCACCACCAAATTCCTCAGGGATAACGATGCCTAACCAACCTGTGTCTGCCAGTTTCTGCCAGGAATCATGCATGCTGGGATTCATACCTGCAGATATTTCCAACAATGTTTCTTTGGGATATTCCTGATCAACGAACTGGCGAACAGCTCCTTTTAACATCTCCTGTGCCGGAGTCAATGACAAATCCATTAACTATTCCTCATGAACCATATTTTACAGGCACATGCTCTAGGCTAGTGCCCCTGCCTGTTCTCTCACTTCCCTACCTATTCCGATACGGCGAGCCATGATAACTTTTTGTATATCCGTAGTCCCTCCCGGATGAAGTGCAATAATTGCTGCTCTTTGGTGGGCTTCAAAATAGCCCTCTCCAGCACCCAATTCCGGATCCTTAGTTAAAGCCGCAGGTCCCATAATGTCCAAGATAGCATGGGCCATCCGAAGGCCTGATGTCTTACGTTGATATGACGCCTGTGGCCCTTCATATGTAGTATTCACTTTGCTGTGGCGCATCCAATAGTTCCTAAGCTGGAATAGGCGACCTACTTCCGCATCAATGTAAATATCAATCAACCGGTCCTTGACATCCTGATCTTGGCTTAACGGCCGTCCTCTCCGATTGTTCTCCTTGCAGTAATCGAAAACCCGGTCCACTAGCCAATTACGGGCGATCCGTCCACCGGTACCATGTTCCAATTCCAGATGAGTAGTGGCCACTTTCCAGCCCTCATTCTCCCCACCTATTAAGTTAAATCCAGGCACTCTCACATTATCAAAGTAAACTACGTTTTTTACTCCTGAACCTGCCCCAGATTCACCAGCCGACGACAACAAATCCATCGGTAGCACTGTGATACCGGGCGTGTCATATGGAATCATGAACCAACCGAGGTTTTGATGTCGTGGAGCTTCAGAATCTGTGCAAGTAATAGTCCACATATAATCGCAACCATGACTGCTACCGACATAGACTTTTTGGCCATTTATGATGTAATCATCCCCGTCCTTGATAGCAGTAGTTTTGACATTTGCGAGATCAGACCCAGCTTCTGGTTCTGAAAGAAGCTGCCAAGTTCTAACCTCTCCTTTGAGTATAGGAGGCAAAAAGTTCATCTTTTGCTCTTCCGTTCCCCAAACCATGATTGAATTGCCCCCTAACCTGCCCCCAGAGTCATAATATGGAGGCAAACTCAGACCATATTTATCAATTTCTTCTTCTAACACCACGGAATAATCTACACTCAGGCCTCCTCCTCCATATTCAACAGGAGCTGTTGGCCAAAGCCATCCAATATCACCAAGCTTGTATCCTAAATTACGTCTCAATTGATATTGTTCTAGTGTCAGGTCTGCCGAATCAGCAGGATGCTCTATGCCGTGTGGCACATTGATATCCAACCATTCTTGGACCTCAGCTCTAAAATCTTCTTGCTCTTGTGTATATCTAGGTTCAAAATCCATATTAATTCTCCTGTTACTGATGAACCACAGCTGACCTACGTAATATTAACCGCAATATCAGGAGATTATGAATCAACAGTAATCTCCGAACAACCGTTACGCATCAAGCAATGACCTTTTTAAGTTACTACTGGGACCTAAGTGATCTCCCAGGTAAAGCTCCCGTATGCGAGCCTTCGTCGATGACGACATCTCCGTTAACTAAAACATACTCTATTCCTTCCGGGTATTGTTTTGGATTGTCGAATGTAGCTTTCGCAGTCACTTTATCAGGATCAAAAATTACTACATCAGCTTTCATACCATCTCTTAGAATCCCTCTATCTGCCAACCCTAGACGCTGAGCAGGAATAGAACTCATCTTCCGTACAGCATCTTCTAGCCTAAGAAGCCCTTCCTCTCGAACTAGCGTGCCTAATAAATAAGGGAAAGTTCCATAAGTTCTTGGATTAGGATAACCTCCAGTCAACAATCCGTCCGAGCCTACCATATGGGCAGGATGCTTAACCAAGGTCCTGATATTCTCTTCATTACCTGTCCGGGCTACAAATGCAACTTCCAACTGCTCTTCGACTAATAATTCTGATATCGCATCCACCATCCTACCTCCCCTCGATTTCGCGAGATCGTCGAGTGACCTACCCTCCCATTCTTTGTTTTTGGCAGATCCAATGTGGCTGAAAATATAATTGTCTAGAGTTGATCCCCATTGCGGTTCAACAGAGTCTCCTATTTCGTCCCGTATTCCCGGATCCTGAATTCTTTTAAGGAGTTCCTTAGGACCGCCAGCGTGAACCCAGTATGGCAATAGCGAGTGTAATAACGTACTGGCAGCAGGATACGGATATTGATCAAAGGTCACATCAACTCCAGAGTTCCGCCCATCATCTATAAGGTCGGACATAAGTTGTCCCATACCATTTACTGGATTATGGTAATGAGAAATATGCACCGGTAGACCACTCTGTTTTCCAATAGAAATTGCTTCCTTAAACGGATCAAGCAATTTGTCGCCAAGGCTATATCGGGCATGCGTCATATAAATGCCCCCCAGATCCTTGATAGACTCACATATGTTCACTAGTTCCTCAGTATCACTATAGGCCCCAGGAGGATATGTAAGCCCAGTCGAAAATCCAAAGGCTCCATCCTTCATCCCTTCCCTAACCAATTCCTTCATTCTTGAAAGCTCAGAATCATTAGGTGTTCTCGCATCCCAACCCATTGCCTCAACTCGAATAGAGGCATGTGGTACGAAATAACCTACATTACAGGACACATTTCTATCGAATAAATCCAAAAATTCTCTGACGTTACTCCACCGAACTCCGTCAGGAGGAAGCCCGTTTAGCGCTTTCAAATACAGCAATAGCATTTCGAGGTTAGCGGGGCTACTCGGGGCATAGGATAAACCGTCCATACCCAAAATCTCAGTTGTCACTCCCTGCCGCAGTTTAATTTCATGACGGGGTGAAGTTAACAAGGATAGATCGGAATGCGAATGCATATCAATAAATCCGGGGCACACCACCTTACCAGAGGCGTCAATAACTCTACTGGACTCCAAGTCCTTACTAGCATCCCCGCGTAATATAGTTAACGAATCCCCCAGAATACCTATCCCACCGCGAAACCAGGTTTCTCCCGTCCCATCAACTATAGTTCCGTTCCGTATTAACACATCAAACATTAGGCCCCCTGGTCCTATTTTACGAATACCACACTAAATGAAATTTGGTGATAATTTAAATAACAACGCCACAAATAAGGAAATCTAACGTCTAATGCGAGATCAGGACATTGACTCGACATCAGATTTTCAATACATACCCTGGCAACTGATCCAGCTATTCAAAAGGGGTAAAGTAGATTATTCCCTGGTTTCTAAAGGTAACCCGAGTCTTGCAACTTCTTGCAGGCATTCTGGACAGCGATCACTATTATCATGACCTACGGCCGGCCAAAAATCCTCGCTTACCAGTCCGCATAAATAAAGCGGCTCAACTTCCTCAATCCCAAGACTGTCAACATAATGCACGAGTCCCTGCTTGCTATCATCCGGGCGCCACCAAGGAGTAACAGCACTGGCTATCCCGTGAATGTGATGTTTAAATTCATCCTCCCATCCATCTTCCGGTAATTCCACTACCCAGGCTTTGCCTACAGAAGCATTCTCCTCTCTTCGGCCGTTCAGCTTCCCTTCTCTTACATATTTACGAATTACGTCTTGGGAAACGTTAAGTCGACGAGATGCCTCGTGAATCGTGACCCATTCCATTATCCTCCTCCAATTAAACGCAAGTAGTCACTTAAAGATAACAATAAAAGACAGTAAATTCAAAATTTATAATCTAGCAATTCCACCATTACTGAAGTCACGAATTAATCATAGTCAACGGATCTTCCATCGTATCCCCCAATGACCCTCCCGGAGGAACCATAGGAAAAACATTTGTCGCATAATCAACTACAAATTCAATCAAAAATGGGCCATCGTGCTCCTTAGCCTGGAGCAATGCCGGCGTAACGTCTTCCTGATGTTTAACCTGAATCGCCGGAATTCCATATGCCTCAGATAACTGAATGTAATTCGGGCCAGAGATTGGAACGTCCTTGATATGATTATCAAAAAACATTTCTTGCCATTGTCTAACCATTCCCAGATAGCTGTTATTAATTAAAACTATTTTGATCGGTAAACCTTCTTGAACCATGGTCGCCAATTCCTGAGAATGCATTTGGAATCCCCCATCCCCTGCTATAGTCCAAACAGGCGAATTAGGGCGTCCCATTTGGGCACCAAGTGCGGCCGATAGCTCAAATCCCATAGTCCCGAGTCCACCAGAAGTAACAAATTTATCACTACCATCAAAAAACAAGAACTGAGCGGCCCACATCTGATGTTGGCCTACGCCAGTAACAACTACAGAATCTTGGTCCTCTTGTATAACCTCGTTCAATTCTTTTAGAACTTGCTGAGCCTGCAAGGTATCGGATTGTGGTATGGCTAATGACGGATGGTCTTCCTTCAGAGATCCTACATATGACATCCAGTCAGGCCTTTCATTATATTCAACTAGAGGAATTAAATTTTGCAACAAAGGCTTCGCATCGCCCACCAATGGAACCTCAACTGGAACATTCTGACCCATTCTAGTAGGATCGATATCTAAATGTATAATCCGAGCATGCGGTGCAAAAGCATCGACTTTTCCCGTAACACGATCATCGAACCGCATACCTAACCCTACAACCAAGTCCGCCTGATCAACAACCATATTGGACCAATACATCCCGTGCATCCCCAACATCCCCAGGCTTAACCTGTGGTTACGTGGGAACCCTCCTAGTCCTAGAAGAGTGTTAATAACAGGTATGCCGGTTGTTTCTGCCAGAGACACCAATTCCTTAGTAGCTCCCGATGCTAGTATGCCATGCCCACCAATTATGACAGGACGCTCCGAATGATTGATTAACTCTGCTGCTTTCCTAAGTTGTTCCAATGTATCTTCGGATAATGATGGAGTAACCGACTCCAGTAACTCAGGATATTCAAACTCCGCTTCTTCAAGTTGTACATCTCTCGGGACATCTATCAAGACCGGACCCGGTCGTCCTTCTTGAGCAATCCGAAAAGCTTCATGAATCGTTGGCGCCAGGTCTTGGGCTGACATTACCAGATAGGTCATCTTCGTACATGCTGCGGCAATCGAGCAAATATCACACTCTTGAAAAGCTTCAGATCCAATCATGGGCCGAGCAACCTGACCAGTAATAGCCACCATTGGTATAGAATCTGCTTTAGCCGACATTATACCGGTAACCAAATTAGTTGCACCAGGGCCGGATGTAGCAAGACAAACCCCCGGTTTTCCGGTGACTCTAGAATATCCATCAGCAGCATGTGCAGCCGATTCTTCGTGCCTTACTAAAACATGATGCAATTGAGGGTAACCCCATAAGGCATCATAAAGTGGTAATATAGCACCGCCGGGATACCCAAAGAGGACGTCGACACCCTCTTTGAGCAAGCTCTCACAAATAATGTCTCCACCTTTAAGTTTCAAATCGCCCCCATATATTCCTAATAGATTTATTAAAAACGACAAAAAAATGTCCCGCCCCTATAGGGACGGGACATTACTCTTTATCCCGCGGTACCACCCTAATTGCTCTAATATAGAGCCTCTCAATAAGGACACTATCATGCCCCGATAATGGTAACGGATATCGGACCCGTCCAATCTTACTCCCCAGCATTGCGGGTTTCAGTTGGCTGCTCCGGAGGGATTTTCGGGAAGTTTAGCGTACCTGCTCACACCTTACCAGGCTCTCTGAACGCCTCTAATTCCTTACTCGTCTCCATCATAGCATTTAAATATATATCGAACGTAACATAGTAGCAGATAACTGTCAATCAGATACCACTTCTAATATAAACGAAACATATTAATTGACGAAAAACGTAATTACGGCCTTCTTCTCATAACAATGAATCAAGAACTGAATGCGTTACAACCGGTAACTAGTGCCGGAGTCCCTCCCATTACGAAAGCTACGCCCACTGTCTCAGCTATTTCAGCCTCAGTGGCTCCCACAGCACGAGCTCGATTAGCGATGTTAGCCACCCCTTCAGGATGGGCTAACAGAGCGTCACATAACATGGTCATTAAAACTTTAACCTTTAGTGGTAAGGCCCCATCAACTAAAACATGATCACGTAGAACAGTAACATCCTCCGCCAATTGGGGCGCATTATCCTTTAGAATAGCTTGCCAGGTACCCGGGTTAGGTAAAGTCATATGCTCTCCTAGATTTACAAAATGTTGATCCACCTACTAAGGTTCAACCAAGCTTATATGAGTCTATAATGGGTGGCAACAAAGGGGGTGATATTGTTGTCGAAACATCTTAAACAACGAAGCTTCATTAAACAGATCAGAAAAGTCCCCTTGCTCCCTAATGAAGCAATCAACTGTATCGTCTCAGCTACAAACGGAATAATCAGGGAACCCGAGCCGACAGGACGGTTACTAGTTACTACCAATCACCGAATCATGCTTTTTTCTCATGGGTCAAGACAGCGAGCTACAATATTGTTACCAATTGAAAAATTAACTGGCCAGACGTTGACAGACAAGGACACTAGCCCTGTATCTTTATTTCAAGGACTAATGGTTTTAACAGCAGGGGTACTGATCTACCTGTTTTGTGGCTACTGGTTATCTGATCACCTAAACGGACCTAACATACCGTTGATTAACATGGATCTGTGGGCTTTAATACTCTTGGCATCACTGATAACCGGTGGTTGGCTAATTTGGAGATACTACTTTAGCAAAGAAGGCTTCCAAATAACTTTCAAAGGTTCCGGATGGTCGTATGATTTTGAGTATCACGGGCCTGAATCTCACCTTGAAGAGATCCTAGAAATTACTTTGCTATGTGGGTATCTTGACACCAACGTATCTCAGTGACTTATCTATATTGATAAAGACGGATCAATATCTAAATCTAAACCAAATTCCTGACCTCGTAGATACTGGTAATAACCACAGGAAGCTATCATAGCCCCATTATCAGTACACAGAATAGGCGGGGGTATGATTACTGGTAATTGAGCTTTAGCCATCAGATGATTCCTCAAATGAGTATTAGCACTAACTCCACCACCCAACAAAACTCCTTTTACACCATAACGCTTAGCCATATCCAGTAGCTTGGTCACTATCACATCTACAACAGAATTTTGAAAAGAGTCTGAAAGTTCAGAAACCAAATTATTAAACTGTGATACTCGAAGTTCACTCGTGTCTCTTGGGTAAATATCCATGTTTTGAGCCAAATGCAATAAAGCCGTTTTGACACCACTAAAACTGAAGTCCAAAGAATCTCCCATCCATGCTCTAGGCAACGCTTCCACCACGTGTCCTGTAGCCTGTTCCGCAGCCTTTTGAATTTCAGGACCACCAGGAAATCCTAAACCTAAAATACGAGCGGCCTTATCAAAGGCTTCTCCCGCCGCATCATCACGAGTCCTGCCAACCAATTTATAAACTCCGTGGCGTTCCATCAAAATCAAATCGGTATGACCTCCAGAGGCGACCAAACAAGCAATAGGAAATCCAGGTTGCTCATCAGGAGTATCTACCTGATCGGCAATTAGCCAAGAAGCATAAATATGTCCTTCTATATGATTTACTCCTACTAGAGGCTTACCAAGAGATAACGACAAACCTTTGGCAGTATTCAACCCTGAGATCAAAGACCCAGCCAACCCAGGGCCATGTGTAACTGCAATCAGATCAAGATCCTCTAAACATAATTGACAATCCTTCAAAGCCTTCTCTAAAGTTGGAATCATATCCCTTACATGCTGCCTAGATGCCACTTCTGGAACTATACCTCCATAACTCGAATGTATATCCACCTGGGAAGCAATCACATTAGACAATAACTTAGTGCCATCTTCGACTACGCTAATGGCAGTCTCGTCACAAGAAGTCTCAATACCAAGAACCTTCAAATTTTTGCCACCGTCCTAATCCATTAATTTGGAAGATATCACGAATCGTAGTTCCATTTGATGTAAAATCACTCTATTATTGATTAACGGCCGAAAATGCAAATCCTAATAGCCTTAAATCGATACAACAGTCAATTTAGAGATGTTGAAGGAATTCTCTAGTTAAATCAACATTCACTATAATACACGAGCTTATCCCATTGCCAAATACAACTGTTACAATTTAACTAGTAATCATATCCATCCAAATCGGGTGTTCATACAATTTGAATATATTTTTAGTACGACATGGTGAAACTGAATGGAATCACCTTGGAAGGTTCCAAGGGCAGGTCGACGTAACACTGAACCCCACAGGACTTGCACAGTCCCTAGACATTGCCAAAGCATCTTTTACCTGGAATTTAAGTGCCATATATGCAAGTCCGCTGATCCGTACTATGCAGATAGCAGATGAGATAGGAAGACAAATAGGCTTACCTGTAATATCTGATAACCGACTAATGGAACTTAGCCTGGGAGAACTAGAAGGTATTACTGGGCAAGACATGCGGAACAAGTGGGCTGAAGTTTACGCAAGTTGGCGTACCGATCCCGGTTATACTACCTTGCCTGGAGGAGAATCGTTATCTGAACTACAGGAAAGAGGGTGGAATTTTTTTCTAGAAAAAGAGTCCCAACACCAAAATGATCCCGCAATATTATTTGTATCACATAACTTCACCATACGATGCATAATCTCTCATCTTCTCGGAATCCCATGGTCTCATTTTCACATAACCCACCTAGACCTAAGCTCAGTATCAGTTATAGAGACCGATGGAAATACACGAAAGCTCAAGGGATATAATTCCACCAGCCATATCTCTAATCAAAACCGTTCGGCAACTCGTGGATGATTATTCTTAATGGTTAATAACTTAACAGCTAAACTCGACAATGTCGTTCACACTGCCTTAGTCAAATGCGGATACACCGGTGCGCAATCAGAAACTTTGGTCGTAGGAGTATCTGGCGGCCCAGATTCAACTGCGCTTCTCTATTCCCTTTATCGATTAAAAGATCAACACAGCATAGAACTCCACGTCGCTCATTTAAATCATGACTTTCGCGGAGTCGAGGCCGATATAGACGCTGCATTTGTAGCAGAAATGGCATCAAAGTTGGCTTTACCTTATACGATAGAAAAAAAGGATCCCATAGCTTATCAGCAGGAACGGGGTATCAGTTCATTCGAACAAGGCGCCCGCGAATTAAGGTACGCTTTCCTAGCAAACGTGGCTGATAAAATTGACGCTAGGTTTGTCGCCGTAGCTCACACCTCAGATGATTTGGCTGAAACAGTACTGTTACACATATTACGCGGAACCGGGTTACATGGCCTTACAGGCATGGCTTATTCGGCACCTTGGCCTTGGCCGATAAATATTCACAAGACTCGCTTGCTCAGACCTCTACTTGAAGTCACTAAAGAAGAGACAGTAGCATATTGTGAGACCCTTGGGCAGGACTTTAGAACTGATAGTGGAAATTCTCTACTGAGGTTTACCAGAAACAAGATAAGAAATGAATTGATGCCCGAATTATCAAGGAAATACAACCCCCAAATTCGCGATTCTTTAATTCGGCTCTCCCACATTTCAACAATAGAGCTCGATTTCCTCAACGAAGAGACGGATAAAATTTGGGGGAAAGCTCTAATATCTCCGGATTCTAACAACCATGGCTCTGTAACTTTAGATAGAGCCATATTCTCAGCACAACATCCCGCATTACAACGCCTCATGGTACGCAGAGCTTACGTTTTAGCGACCGGTGATTCGAGGAGACTTCGCGAAAGCCATATAGCTGCAATGTGTGAATCAGCTAATGGTGCAACAACAGGCTTAACTATTCAGCTACCGGGTGATTGGTTATTTCTTGTTAATTACAACCATATAATGTTGGCAAAGGAAAAAACTGACGACTATCCTTATCCAACTTTCTCGGGCAGTCACAGTATTAATGTCCCCAACGATCGAGAGTTGGAAAGGATCACCCTAATCCCAGGATGGGAGATATCAGTTGAAATACCAAGTAACACAACTATCAACGACATTAAGGCTACTGACCCGTTAACAGCATACTTAGACATCAAATCAATAAATACAAACCTACACGTTCGGACAAGAAATCCTCAAGACATATTCCAACCTCTAGGCATGGAGATGGCTAAAAAACTACAGGATTTCTATACTGATTCCAAGATACCAGCAATATGGAGGAGCAAAATTCCACTTTTAATCTCAGATAAAGGAATAATGTGGATCGTGGGCCATCGTATATCGGAGTTAGGGAGAGTAAACGATCCAGACCAATCATACCTAATCAAATTCAAACCGAGAGATAAGTGACGTAATAATCTGTCTATATCTCCTAGCTCGCGGGTTAAGCCCAATATTAATTTAGCTAACCGGGTTATGTCCTTGAGTTAGATTGGTTCCTCCATAATTATTAAGAGACTTCCCCATTTCAATTTGTGCTACCTAGCTGTATGATTAAAGGGTATTTCCCACTCCGGTCCCGTCCCCCATAGTAGCTGTCAACAGGAGCTATAATTGAGAAATTTGGGCGATTTACTGGTCCATTTATTCCATAGAGAAGGTGACTTAAGCCAAGTCTACCTGACGGTTATACACGACCAATGCCTACTATGTGAAGAACCTATAAGCCAATCAGAAGCTTACCTTAAATACAGAGTTTGCCCTTTTTGCAGGTTCCACTACACTTTGTCAGCTCGGCAACGCATTCAGCTATTAGCCGATCCTCGAACATTTAAAGAAACACATAAATTCTTAAGTTCTGTTTTCCCACTTTCCTTTTCAAGTAAAGGGACATACCAAAATATGTTGTCTAAAAGTCAAAGCCGCACAGGATTAACCGAAGCGGCTGTAACTGGGCGATGTAAGATTGACGGAATAGAGACAGCCATAGTAGTACTCGATTTTGGGTTTATGGGTGGAAGCATGGGTAGCGTAGTCGGAGAAAAAATAGCTCTTGCTTTAGAAGAAGCCGCAAGAAAAGATCTTCCTTTAATCGCACTAGTCACGGGTGGTGGGACTCGAACTCAAGAAGGCGTACTCTCCTTGATGCAAATGGCCAAGACAGTAACCGCAGCCAATCGGCTTAAAGAAAAAGGACTTC
>ENA-UPTF01000872-UPTF01000872.1-marine-metagenome-genome-assembly--contig:-NODE-872-length-20161-cov-3.522904_pt1 | contig 20161 bp, 16 predicted proteins | sample MGYA00238166_ERZ767019 | MGnify/ENA primary metagenome ERZ767019 (study PRJEB28930, sample SAMN06266391) | marine metagenome | isolation source: Sea water from 250 m depth | place: Atlantic Ocean | study... | reverse complement strand
ATGGCAGGCAGGCTTGAAGGCAAAATTGCTCACATCACAGGCGGCGGATCGGGACTTGGAGACGCTATTGCTCGTCTTTTTAGTAGCGAAGGTGCCAGGGTTGTGGTTTCTGACTTGAAGATGGAAGCTGCTCAGCGCGTTGTTGATTTGATAGTGAGGCAAGGTGGGGATGCTATCGCATTGGCCGGAGACGTTTCGTCTAGAGTAGAGTGTGAATCCCTCATTGCCGAAACGGTGAAGCAAATGGGCGGGATTGATGTGTTAGTGAACAGCGCGGGGGTAACTCCTAGATACGCACCGCCCGAATGGGATTTTGAACAGACTTGGGACTGGGTGGTGAGTATCAATTTAAAGGGAACTATGATGATGTCTCGTTTTGCTGTCAATGAGATGAAGAAACAGCGGGCAGGTTCGATTGTAAATCTGGCATCCATCATTGGCCTTGTCGGTTATGCACAGGGCATCAGCGATGGGTTCAACCCTTACCCTCATACCAAAGGTGGAGTTGTTCAGATGACTAGAGATATGAGTATCGCCCTTGCAAAGGAGGGCATCAGGGTGAATTCGCTCTGTCCAGGATTTACCTATACGCCGCTGGTAACTACCCTCGTAGAGGATGCAGATATGCATGAACGTTTGAAATCACTGCACCCTATGGGCCGACTTGGCCAGCCTGAGGAAATCGCCAACGCAGCTCTGTTTCTTGCCTCTGATGAGGCCTCGTTCATCACAGGGGCAAATCTGCCAGTAGACGGGGGCTATACGGCACAGTAATCAAGAGCTTCGGAGGGCTGATGTCGGATTTTGGTAATTTAGGGAATGAGCCAAAGGCTTCGCGTGTCCCGTAACTTAAAAGATCGATGCAGGGTCAACGACAGAAAGCAGCGTACGATTTTCAGCTACCCGCTCAAGGTTTGAAAGTGCGAACACTACGGCGCGTTCGTTCCCTTCGCCTGTGCCGCCGGCCCAATGTGGTGTGACGATTGAGGTTGGCATGTGCAGTAACGGATTATCTGGATCCGTTGGCTCTTCTTCCAAAACATCTAAACCTGCACCGGCGATATCACCATTTTGTAATGCCTTAATCAGGTCGGCCTCGTTGTGAACAGGCCCGCGACAGGTGTTAATGAAGATCGCTGTGCTTTTCATTAGATTGAACTCTCTTGCGCCCATCATCCCTCGTGTCGAACTGTTCAATGGAACGTGTATGGTCACGATGTCGCTTGCGCCCAAAAGGTGATCCAGATCGACTGCTTGAGCGCCAAGTTCGCCATCTCGGCCAGGCATCAGTTCAACTACATCATGGTAGATAATTTCACAGTCGAATCCAGAGAGGCGACGCGACACTTGTCGTCCAATATTTCCAAACCCGATGATTCCCACGGTTTTTCCGTTGATCTCAGTGCGTACTGGTAGTTGATCTACACCGGACCGCCATTTGCCAGCCTTCGTGTTGGACCATGCTTCCATCATCCTGCGGTACACACTCAACATCAAAGATACTGTGTGCTCCGATACCGATATGGCGTTTGAACCACCGTTATTGGCCACTTTTATCCCTAGCTTGCTTAGACCGATAACGTCTACTGAGTCGTATCCGGCAGTCAGAAGTTGAACAAGTTTTAATTTTGGAAGATGTTTGGCAACATCCAGAGGAATTGACGCAAGCCACGGAACAGCAGCGTCTGCGTCTTTCAATGCTTCGATTAGCTCGCCAGGGGAACTGCTTGGATCCGCAACTATTACATTAACGTTTTTTCCGGCGTGCTGGTTTAGTAGATCCCAGCGTCGTTTATGTTCGGCTGTGGAAAGGTTGGCGAGGAAAGCGATAGTTGGCATTTATTACTTCTAGTCCGTGTGCTCAGTGTTATTAATTGGGTTTGACTACGAGGAATACAGTTTGGCAGTCTATCGCTGTTTTATCGGTTATTGGGGTACGATTGACAGATTAAACAGGACGTTCGATACGTATGCCGGATTTGTACACATCCTTGACGTCCCACAGGGCGTTTAGGTCGGACGTTGGATCGCCTCCAACTACCAGGACATCTCCCGGGCGTCCAGGTGAAAGAGTTCCGGCCTGATCGCTAACGGCAATCGATTCAGCTGCATGACTGAGTCCAGTTACCAGCGCTTCGGTATTCGACAAGCCAGCTTTATTGAGGGCAATCATCTCCTTTACGAATTCACCGGGCGGAAAAGCTCCCCAAGGGGAGTCGCTGCCGGCGATCATTTTCACGCCCATCTTGATGAGACGGTTTACTGAATCGATTCTAGTTTCAAGGGATGCCTTGCTGGAATCTATACTTTTCTGTTCGTCTTTTGTGAGCCAGCCCCGGTTGTATCCGATTCGCTCGGTGTGATCAATACCTGCCTGTACAACGTGCAGAGTTGGATTGACCCATGCCTTCGCTGCCGCGAGCTGCTCTGCAAGGGGCTCATTGAACTCGTACATTCCCGTTTCATCTTCGAACACACAGTGAATTATCATATCGACACCAGCATCCAGAGAATTCTTAATGCCCTGCATTGATGCACAGTGTGCGGCGGTGAGCTTACCGAAGCGATGGGCTTCCTCGACTATAGCAGCGATCTCTTCGGGCGTGTATGAAGGCCTCAGGGGGTCAGATGACCACGTGGAACCACCAGTGGCCATGATCTTGATGAAGTCTGCACCTTCTTTGACCAATTTGCGGACTTCCTGTCGTACACCGTCGATACCATCTGCTTCTGAACCGCAGTACCAAAAATGTCCGCCCGTTATGGTGATCGGGCGTCCTGAGATGATCATTTCAGGACCCTCGGATAAACCGCTGCGTATACCTTTCTTCAAAGAAAATGCCACGTTGTTTTTGGCGCCGTTCTCTCGTGCAGTTGTGACTCCGGCGTCAAGAAATGTTTTGGCATTTTTTAATGCCCTCATTAGCAAGATGTCGTCGTCTTCTGCACCGGTGAAATCGCCGTGCGTTCCGTCCCCCGGTGCCATCATGTGGGTGTGTCCGTCAACGAGTCCTGGGAGAATGGTTGAGTTTCCATAATCGCAAATGGTTACTTTTGATCCATCAGGAGCGGAGATTTCGTTTGATGGCCCGATAGCTGAGATCTTGTGTCCGTCCATAAGGATCGCCTGTCCTTTGAGAGTCTTAGCCCCTGTCCCGTCGAAGATTCTTGCTGCCTTGATTATGGTGTAGTCGCTATTTGGTTGGGGGTTCAAAAAGTGATCCTTTTATTACCGGTCATAGCTGATGGTATTTCAAGTAATTCTATCTGGCAGGTATTGTGTGGACTTAGCTAATACGGAACGGCTCGTCAGCTAGATCAGGTCAAGGGAAGTCAATGCTGTCTCAAGATTTTCCAGTGTGCTGAACTGCAGGCCAATGATACCGGCTTTGCGAGCACCCTCTACGTTGGTCTCGAGATCGTCGATGAACAGTATCCGGTCGGCGGGCACGCCCGATTCGTTCACGAGCCTTTCGTAAAAGGCCTTTTCAGGTTTATGTGTACCTACAAGGTAAGAGACGATTACAGGGTTTAGTAGAGAACTGAATGGTAGGAACTTTTGGGCGTACTTCCAATGGGGTTCACTTGTGTTAGATGCCAGGGCGATGCGGTGGGTTTTAGAGATTTGAGAGACTATCGGAAACATATTTTCTGATGGGGCGATTACGCTGTTATAGATTTCCGTCAACTCGGTAATTGAGATGTCTAATTTGAGAGTTTTTATAGCGTCACGGGCATGCTCATCGAAGGTTATTTCTCCACGTTCGAATCGTAATTTGGCATCTTGACCGAAAACGATTTCGTGAACGTATTCCCATTCCTGATTGTTTTTTGCGGCGAGTTTTTTTGCAGCGGAAATTTCATCAACTGTGCAGAGTACATTTCCCAGATCAAAAGCGACTAAATCTATCTTCTGTTTCATCCAACTAGACTTTCACAAATTGATGTGTTTAGGCTGGGAGTATCTCGGAAGGGTTAAATCAGGAGTTATTAATCGGAAGATAAACGGTAAACGCAGTGCCTTGGCCTACCTCGCTGGAAACATGGATGGAACCATTGTGAGCCTCGACAAGTTTCTTCACTATTGTTAGGCCTAGACCGGCACCTCCGGTTACGCTAGATCGACTCCCGTCAACTCGGTAAAACTGGTCGAAAATCCGAGGCAAATTTTCCTTCGATATTCCAATCCCGGAATCCGTGATTGAGATTTTGAGATCTTCAGCACTGTTTCGAATATCGATATGTATAGTTCCGTGATTTGGCGTGTTGGTTAGAGCGTTTTCAACTAGGTTAGTGATGATTTGGCGCAATCGAGTTTGGTCGAAATCCATCGTTAAAGCGGTTTTACTGCTCGAAACCGAAAGCTCGATCTCACGGTCTCGAGCCCGTTGGGAGAAGGTGGTTACTGCGTCTTCGATTGTGGTAACGGGCGTCCCGTGTATTTTTTGTAGCGTAAGGGCTCCGGCATCGGCGACGGCCAGTATTCGAAGGTCTTCTATCAAGGTCGCTAAATGGGTGGTTTGATCATGGAGGGTGTCAATGGTTTCTTCATCCGCGTCAACCAGTCCGTCCTTTATCGCCTCTAAATATCCTTGGATATTAGTCAGAGGGGTTCTCAATTCATGTGCAACATCAGCTGTCAACTGTTTGCGTTGCTGACCGGCTAACTCAAGATCGCTGGCCATAGTGTTGAAAGTTTTTGCTAAGTTTCCGATATCGTCGCTGCCTGATTCTGGTACGCGTTGGCCTAGATCACCGGTTCCTAACTTGCTGGCTGCTGCAGTGAGACCCCTTATCGGAGCTAACGCCTCACGAGTGAATATCGTCACGATTAGTAAGCCAGCAAGCCCTGCGGCTGCACCGGCTATAACTAGCGATCTTTGAAATGCTGATTGCAAGTTGCTTAGTGGCGGGTCTACGTATTCCAGGACTTCAGCGACAAGGTCTTCTGTCGCCTTTGCTGGAACCTGAGTAGCCCTGATCTCTGCTTGCTTCTGGTTGATGGTATTGGGGCCGCCATCCTGCAGTAGTCGCGCAATTGATCCAGGATAAAAATCTTTCATCGATAGAGGGCGTTCTTGTTTATTGGGTCGCTCGTCCACGAGAAGATGCCCGATCAACTGATTGTTCACATAAACCGGTCGCTTTGAAAATCGATTTGGTGTAGCAAATCGGTCGTTCAGTGTTTCAAATAGCCCCTGTGCATTCCTGACGAACTGGTGTGAGTCGGCGACGACCATTCCAGATTCATTCTCGAGTACTACTCTCCATCCGTAGAGATTACCCACTTGCTGTATCGCGTACTGTACCTCGTCCCAATCTTGGTTGGCTTCAAATGTGTCGCGAACCAGTTGTTCCGCACGCTCAGCTCTCACCTGTTCGATTTCAGCCGCAAAGCGTTGTGTTTCGATTCTAGTTGCGTACGCAGAGTACAGGCTAACACCAGCTATCGATATCACCAGTATCAGAGCGAACCCCAGAGTCAACCTGCCCTGCAGGCCAAAGATCCACCTAAGCATCTAATCTATATCCAAATCCGTACATAGTTTTCAGATGTTGCCGATCGGGGCTGGCAGCATCCAGTTTCTTTCTCAGGTTTGATACATGAGTGTCAACTGTGCGGTCGTATCCAGAAAAGTCGTACCCAAATACGTTATCAATGATTTGTTGTCTTGATATCGTGCGGTTTGGACTTTCAATGAAGAAAGCAAGAAGGCGAAATTCCGTTGGGGTAAGTTCCATCTCTGCGCCTCTGACACTCGCCGAGCGTCTGGATAGGTCGATAACCAAATCTCCTAACTTGAACTGTTCGCCTATTTCCTTGCGTTTTTTGTTTGCCTTTGAAGTACGTCTCATTACGGCATTTACACGTGCGACCAATTCGCGGGGAGAGAATGGTTTCGAGACATAGTCGTCAGCTCCCATGTCTAGCCCGTCAAGGCGGTCATCTTCTTCGACTCTCGCAGTCACCATGATGATGGGGAGATCGGATTTTTCGCGAATATTACGGCATACATCAATGCCGTCCATGCCCGGCAAATTGAGATCCAGCAGCACTATGTCAGGAGATTCTTCAGTGGCCATCTTCAGTCCTGACAATCCGTCCTCCGCATTTAACACTCGGTAACCGTCTTCTGCTAAATACAGGCGTATTAGTTGGGATACAGACTTGTCGTCTTCAATGACGAGGGCGACTTTTTCAATGTGTTGCTCGTTAGTAATCATATTGGTAAACGCTGAGTTGCTCGAATTGTGATCACGTACACGGGTATCTTATTTATATTCTATTGATGTCAAGAATTTGTGAAGATATGCCTACAAAATAGCCCCGCCCAGGAGCAGGGCAGGGCTAAGTTCAATTTCAGTATGGTACCCCCGGCGGGACTCGAACCCACAACCTAAAGATTAGAAGTCTTTCGCTCTATCCAATTGAGCTACAGGGGCCTAAAACTATTCTAAGGGTAGTTGAGCAGTGTGCCGCTACTACGCGATGTGCAGAAACTAGCCAACTGCGCCCTGATCGCGTAATTTTTTGATCTGATTGGGGTTTAACGATAGTAGATCACTTAATAAATCATCTGTATTTTCGCCTAGCGCAGGACCGGGCGTGAGTGCTTCATTAGACCCGTCCGTCGCGATTGACGACACAACTTGCCTGGTAATTCCGAGGGATGGATGCTTGACATTTGCCACTAATCCTCGTGCATGTACTTGTTTTTCCGACAAGGCCTGCTCAATGGTATTTACCGGCCCTGATGGAACTTTGCCCTGAAATTGTCTGAGCCATTCCTCAGTAGATTTTTGGGCAAGCCTTTTAGATAAAATCTCCACCAATTCTTTTCGGTTTTCGTATCTAGATTCGAAGGAGATAAACCGTTCATCTTCAATCAGATCTGGCATGCCGATGAGTTCTGCAAGATTTCGCCAGAAATGTTCCTTTGCACAGAAGATGGCGATCCATCCATCACTTGTTTGGAAATTCTGTGCTGGTACCAAGGTTTGGTGCGAGGAATTTGGCTCACGGGTTGGTTCCCAGTTGCTATTTAGCTGCCATGAGGAGAAGTATGTCAGCATGGAAATGGCAGTATCGAGAAGGCTGACATCGACATCCCTGCCGACGCCTGTAGATTTCGCTTCTAACAACGCTGAGACAAGCCCTAATGCTGCTGCGTACCCGCCAGCGAAGTCGATGATGGATACTCCAGCCTTGCCCGGAGGTCCGCCTGGCTCCCCTGTGATGGACATATAGCCTGCCATTGCTTGCATAATAGGGTCATAGCCGGGTTCAGCGGCGCGGGGGCCTGTGCGTCCAAATCCTGATAGTGAACATGTGACTACCGCCTGATTCAAATGCTTTAGATGGTCATAGGTCAAACCTAACTTTGCGGGTAGATCGCCACGCAGGTTGTTAAATACGGCATCGGATACCTTGACCAATTCATGAAAAACCGAGACTCCATCGGGGTCTCGCAGGTTTATACCTATAGATTTCTTCCCCCGGTTAAATGCCTGGAAGTACAGGGAGTCAGCTTCGTCGATTACAGGTGGGACGTACCTGGCGACGTCGCCTCCACTTACGGGGTCTTCTATTTTTATAACTTCAGCACCCAAGTCAGCGAGATTTAAGGTGGCGAACGGGCCGGCGCCAAACTGCGAAATAGCCAATACCCTGATCCCTTCAAGAGGGGCTTTTTTTCGTTTGGCATCAATCATTTCAGATACTTGAATCTTATTCTCGACTGTCGCCGAGAGTTGCATGGTTTCGTTTGGGTATCAGGACATGGCGTCGGACGGTCATAACTTTTTCTGAACGCTGGTTGGTTACCGTGGTCTCAAGATAAACAACTCCTCGATCACCTTTAGAAGTTTCCCTAACCCCCAAAATTTCTGAGGTTGTGTATATCGTGTCCCCGTGGAATGTCGGGCCATCGTGGGTGATCGATTCATAGTCTAGATTGGCTATACAGCGTCCTGAAATTTCGGCGACAGTCTGGCCGATTGCTATCGACAGAACTAGGAGTCCGTTAACCAGATTTTGCCCATGCTGGGTATTTTCAGCGTAGTTTGCATCGATGTGTACTGGGTGTTGATTTTGGGTCAGCAAAGAAAACCAGGAATTATCTGTTTCGTAGATCGTACGCCCGGGCCAGTGCTTTATAACCTCGCCCTCTTTGAATTCTTCGAAATAACGTCCAAACGTCATAGTAAAATTTCCTAATGCTGTTGTTAGTTTTCTAATCCGGCGTCCCTGAGGACATTCCTGGCTCTTAATATCACCGGCATGTCGATCATTTCGCCATCCAGCGACGCGGATCCTCTACCGGCAGTTTCCGCTTCTGAAGCGACATCTAATACTCGTTTGGCACGTTCTATTTCCGAAGAACTGGGCTTAAAGATCGATTCGATTGTTTCAACCTGTGCGGGGTGGATCGATAACTTGCCCTTGTAGCCGATTGCTTTTGCCAGTGTTGCTTCCTGTTTCAGGCCTTCAGGATCTCGGAACCTTGTATAAGGGGTGTCGAGTGCATGAACTCCTGCTGCTCGTGCAGCGACAGCCACAGCAGAACGCGGGTATGCGAGTCCTGGTTCAGCTCCAATTCCAGAAACAGGTTCTGTATTGTCGACTGTTCGGCTAATTGACATGTCGGCTGAAAAATCTTCTGCACCGAATGCTGCCCATCGTATGCGGTTACTTGCCGTGCAGATTTCATAGGCGTTTATCACGCCTTGGGCGGTTTCGATCCACGGAAGGATCGTAATTTGTCCGATCGGTATACCAGCGTTTTTTTCGGCCGTTGCGAGCATTTGATCAATCGTGTTTACATCTTCAACAGTACTGATTTTTCCAATTGAAATCCCGATGATGTCCTTGGATGCAATGGCCGCAATATCATGTTCCGCTAACCCCGATGACAGGGAGTTGACGCGAGGAAGCAGAAACTTTCCTGCTTTCGCTAATAAAGGTATGTGCTCGGCTGCAATGCTGCGAGCCGATGTTTTTTCTGCCTGTGGCACGGAGTCTTCCAGGTCTGGGATAAGCCATTGCGCACTAAAGCCAGCAGATTTTTCCAACATGCGAGGTTGATTTCCGGGTACGAACAACAGGGTTCGAGGGTTAGACAAGTTGATTGCCATTCAGTAGATACCTTTCTGACGTGAGTTAGCGTTTATGAATCATATGATCTGGAACTTGTGCTGGGGAGGGAGTTTTCACTATAAAACTTCTTATACGATGTAAATCTGTTTTTTTATGGCCACATTTTGGTAAGCAGATGTCCAAAGTTTTATTACTTGCAAGAGAAACAAATCCGGTAGCAAAAGCGGTCGAGTCAGTATTTGAAAATGATCTACTTTTTAACAGGCTGAATGTTGAAAGTACTGACCCGGTTGAACTTGATGATTTGGATATTTTGATAATTGATGAATTAAACACTGGTCAGAGTTCAATTTTTGATAAGAACCGACCTGATTTTGTTCATTTCCTAGACTGCAGGGTATCAATTCCGCTTGTCGTTGAACTTTTTAACGCTCAGGTTCCGGTGGCTGGCATATCACCCGCTATCTCGCAGCGCGTTTCAAATCGTGTGCTTGGCTTTGCTGGCCCACTTCATGTCAAGCCTGATGCAGATTGGGGGATTATCGGTATAGGAGATGTGGGCTTTGAAGTTGCCAGGAATTTGACTTTATCCGGAGCAAATGTCGGGGTTGCGGATGTACGTACCCCAAGGGCCAGGACTCTAACCGAACTAAATGTGCGGAGACAGTCGTTAGATTTACTGTTGTCGGGTTCCGATGTGATCTCTATCCATATATATCCAGGTCCAACTGCGTGTCCGTTGATTTCTGAACGTGAGATTAATCTAATGAGGCCCGGAGCCGTACTCGTAAACACATCTGATCCTTCTGTAGTAGATGAGGCTGATGTGCTCGAGGCTCTTTCGAATGGGAGTCTTGCCGGATATGCCACTGATTGTCCAGGTGAGCACATTAGCGGGGCTGATGAGAATCTAATTTCATCTGGCAAGCTCTTGGTCACTAATAATCCATTGACCAATCAAATCGGTGCTGCTCAGCAGATAGCGAAACACGTCCACTCCAATGTTCAATCGTTTAGAGCAGGTGAGGAGATCATGGGGCGGGTTGAACCAATCGACTTCCCGACTGTGGGTGACCCAAGTTTTTGGTCCTCGAGAATGAGTCCCCGTCAATAATTTTCGAGGCCGGTGATCAGTCTGATGCTGTTGCTGTCACCGTTCCGTTAAGTTTGTCTATACGAACTGCGCAGGCTTTGAATTCAGGCGTTTCGGTTATAAAGTCGTAAGCATCGGATGTAAGACGGTTCGTTTGAGTTAGTTCCGGGAATGCAAAACTCATGAAGATCGTTCCGTGTGGTGATTTGTCTGTGATTTTTATCGGCACTTCAACTGAACCCCTTCTTGACGCAACGGTCACTATTTCACCGTCTGAAAGCTCGAGCTGATCGGCATCATCAGGATTTATCTCTGCCATCTCAGAAGGCACGAGTAGGCCGAAGCTACTAGCTCGGCCAGTTTGGGTGCCGGTATGGTAGGTCGAACGGCGTCTGCCCGTAGTAAGGATTATGGGGTACTCCGAATCCGTTTCTTCGGCGGGCGGGATGTGATCTACCGGGGCAAAGTAACCGGGGATTCCAGAATCCATTTCATCTTTGTGAAGATATTGTGTACCAGGATGGTCTTCGCTTGGACACGGCCATTGAATACCGCCTTCCTTGTCAAGTCGTTCGTAGCTGATACCGGTGAGGATCGGTGCCAGCCGCCGCATTTCGTCCCAGACGTCGGAGGACGTGTTTAGATTTTGTGACACGCCGAATCTTTTCATCACATCAAGCAAGATATCGACGTCTGTGCGTGATTCTCCAACAGGTTTTATCGCAGGTCTAACGCGCTGAACTCTCCGTTCGCTATTTGCAAAAGTCCCGTCCGATTCTGCAAATGAAGCTGCAGGTAATACGACATCGGCCAACTTGGCTGTATCGGTCATAAAAATATCTTGGACTACGATGAAATCTGTTGCTTCCAGTGCCGCTTGTGCATGATTGGTGTTTGGGTCGGAGACGACCGTGTTTTCACCCATTATGTACACGCCTCTCACGCGGCCGCGTAGCATCTGGTTCATTGCTGTTATTTTGGTTATGCCGCGTCGTTTTGGTAACTCAGAGCCCCACGCTGCTTCAAATTTTTCTCGAACCCCGGGGCGTTCAATTTTTTGATAACCAGGGAGGTCAGTCGGTAATGCTCCGGAGTCTGATGCTCCCTGCACGTTGTTCTGCCCTCTGAGTGGGTTTACTCCCGCATTCAGCTTTCCGAAGTTGCCGCCAAGCATGCCGAGATTAGCGATTGATTGAACGTTATGAGACCCGCAGGAGTGTTCGGTGATCCCAAGTGTGTAGCAGATAGCAGCTTTCCCAGAAGCTTCGGCATATTCACGGGCAGTATCGATAATTTCATTAGCTGGTACGCCACAGATTTCTGATGCGTACTCAGGGGTATAAAACTCCACATGTTTGGCTAATTCCTCAAACCCTTCAGTCCGTTTTTCCACGTATTCGCGGTCATATAACCCTTCCTTGATCATGACGTGGGCAAAAGCGTTGAAGAGGGGTATATCCGTTCCGATGTTAATTTGTAGATGGCGGGTTGCCCATTTTGTTAGCTCAATTTTGCGTGGGTCTATCACTATTAGCTTGGCGCCATTACGAACAGCGCGCTTCATTCGTAGTGATATGACAGGATGAGCTTCTGTAGTGTTCGATCCTGCCACAAGTAAAAGATCCGTCCCGGCTAACTCTTCAATAGAGTTAGTCATGGCACCTTTGCCAACCATGACCGCCATACCGGCGACCGTTGGGGCGTGTCAGGTACGTGAACAGTTATCGATATTGTTTGTACCGATACCTACTCGTGAAAACTTTTGCATCAGGTAATTTGCTTCGGTGACCGATCGGGCCGATGACCAGCATACGATAGAGTCAGGTCCTGACTCCTCACGAATTTCTGTGAATCGCTTCGTCATCAAATCAAGGGCTTCGTCCCAGGAAGCACGTTCAAACGCCCCATTTTTTTTGATTAAGGGATACTTAAGGCGTTCTTCGCTCTTGACGAATTCCCAGGAAGCAAACTGACCCTTTACGCATAGGGAACCTCGACTCGGTGCATCGAAATCTGGTTCGGTTCCTTTTAGTTGTCCATTTTCGCTTAGCAAATGTATGCCGCAACCAACCCCGCAGTAGGGGCAGATCGTTTTTGTTCGTTTGAGGTCTTCGGCTTTTGTTTTGCCTACAATCTTTTTATCTGTAAGGGCACCGGTTGGGCAGGTGTTGATGCACTGACCGCAAAAAGTACAAGGTGATTGAAGTAGATCGTTGTTGAAGAACGAAGCGATGGAGTTCTCTTGCCCTCGTCCATGAACGGTTATGGCGCCTGCCTGCTCCCAATCATTACAAATATTCGTGCACCTGAAACAGGAGATACAGTAATCGTAGTCCCGTTGTATAAACGGGTTTGGGTCTTTTGGTTTTTCACGCGCTACCAGTGACGGGAATGCATCCCATTTTGCGTCATATTGTTCTGCAGCATCGTGCAGTTCGCACTTCTTGAAGGAAATACATTTTGGACATGCTGTCGGTGATGATGTTTCTGATAGCAGGAGTTCGAGGATCGTCTTGCGGTAGTCGACGATTTCATCTGAATGAGTTGCAACTTGCATTCCATCAGAAGCAAAAGCTGTGCAAGCTGCAACTTGCTGTGTTTTTCCTTCGACTTCTACTTCAACGAGGCACATCCTGCATGTGCCTTGTGGTCCGGTACGTTCGTCGTAACAAAGTGTTGGGACGTCGAATCCTGCCTCATTTATTGCGTCGAGTACCCTTGCCTGCGCAGCGCATTCGATGGTGATGCCGTTTACTTCGACATTAAGTTTTCTTTTGATTTCGGTTGTCATCTATTGATTTAACCCTTAGCCAATTCAAAAGGGTAACAGCAGTTTGAATCTGTTGTTGACTATATTTAAATGGCAGGATTTTATTTATTTAATATTACCCAGCTTAGGTGACCCGTACGGCACTGGTAACTTTTTCTGACTTTTGAAAAAACGGTCGGAATGCGATTACTGCGAACGAACTTCTCTTATTCGGCGCCATAGAAACCAGGCGATTAGAGTGATCGCTATTCCTATGATTGGGATGTCGAATGGTTTCGAGACTTGTCGTATTGCGTGGTAATTTTCTCCTAAGAGGAAACCGCCCCACGCGAGACCGAGTGTCCATGGTAAAGCGCCGAGAAATGTAAATATGGAGAATTTTAGTACGTTCATATGTGCAATACCCGCAGGGATCGATATGAACCCACGGACACCTGGGATCATTCTTGCAACGAATACGGTGAGTTCACCCCTGGTTTGAAACCATCTATCAGCTCGACTCAGGTCGTGCGGGGTGATTAGTAGGTATTTGCCGTACTTTTCTATTAGGGGACGTCCACCCCATTTCGAAATGTAATACTCAGCGAGTGAGCCTATTAAGCTTCCAACAGCTCCCCAAAATCCCGCCAGGATTACATGTGGGACACCATGGCCTTCATCAAGTACTAGGTACCATCCAGCCAGCGGCATGATTATTTCGCTCGGCAAGGGTATGGCCGTGCTCTCAATCGCCATGAGAACGATGACGCCGAACCAGCCCATGAATTCGTAGACATCTGAAGAAAATGCGAGCACTGCTGTTTCGAGGTGACTAATCAGATCTGTTGCGAACTCTATTGGCTTATCTCCTAGAAGGGTGGACTGACTGGAGGAGCAGGGGAGCGCGTGCTCAATTCCAGGAAAATACTAACCAAAGTCTATCAGTGGCTGCAGTACAAAGCCTTCGGAGAATAGTGGATTTTATCTTTCAGTTGCCTTCGACTGTTTTGAACTGCGTGTTAGCCGCAGAGAGCTTTTCTCGACGGAAACGTCTGATAGGGCTGCTTAGAGCCCCCTCGCTCTCTTTGGAGAACGCTGTATTGGAAATACTAGTCAATTAGCCAGTTTGTTTCCTGAAATATGCATGCGTTATTGATTATCAGGGTTTAATCAGGTTGTAGTCGGGGTGACTTGATATGACATGTATCAACGTTGGTTTTTTTATCGTTTGGCGGGTTTATATTAATTATTGTTGTATTTTTGCGCAAAAAAACGTGTATTTAGCTTTACGAGTGAATCAAGATCAAACATTGGATGTAAAGTATGTAGTATTTGGAATTAGTATAAAAAAAGTATAAAAAAAGTATCGAACGAAAAACAAACAAGTTCTTGACGAGTTCTGTTAGTCGTTGGTATCCTGTAGCTCGTGGTTCTGTCCAGTAGGGTATGCCGCTTGAATGTTTCCGTTGCAACTGAAAAATGGCCTAATCAGGTATTAAAAAACCGGGTCAAACGGAACCGTGCCAACCTACATTTAGGTTGATGCTCTGCTCAGACCAATAAGGAGATCGATGAGAGGCGCAAAAACTAAAAAGATGGTATTGGCTGAGCGCAAGCTCAGGCGTCCACTTGAAAAGGCTCTGCCTGAAATTGTCAACGACGTTGGACTCACCGGAGCTGCAAAACGTTTGGGGGTGAGTAAAGCCACTTTGAGCTACTGGTTATTAAAGCTTGATATTAAAATAGAACGCGTGGCATTAGCTCCGGGCGAAGAGATCGAAATTAGGCGTGTTTCGAACTGAACATCGATTAACTTACGAACTTCTCGTGTTCTCTCTTGCCTAATGATTCAAAAATGCGATTGACCGCGATTAGCCTTGTTGCTAACGTGGTTCGCAGAACGAATTTTCAATTGTCTACATCACGTGATCTGATGAGACTGAAATACTGTTAAGGATGATACTGTGACGGGTAACCGCGTAAACGTAATGATATTCGCTTCGATTTTGATGCTACTCGTGTTGGTTGGCTGCAACGAGAAGCAGATTCCCACCCAGGTACCGCTGGAATTTCATCCAACTCCTGCAGATGCAGTAGAGCGATCAAAGGAAACTGGAACTACCGCAAGCAATACCGAAGCCGTACCTGATAAATCTACTGGTGATGCAATAGCCGGAGAACAGTTGTTTTCCGATAATGGCTGTACGGCATGTCATTCAACGGGTGAAGAGACAATCATAGGTCCAGGCCTTGCTGGGATTTACGTGCGGGCAGGGGAGCGCACCTCACTCGATGCAGAAGCGTATATTGAGGAGTCTATAAGGGAACCAGGTGCATTTGTGGTGGATGGCTTCACCGCTGGATTAATGCCTGCGTTTGATGACCTCACTGCATCTGAAATAACCGATATGATCGCATATTTAAAGACACTTAACTGATATTTTTTCGGATAAATCCGAGATTCACTTAATCGGATATTCTTTGACCGACGTTGTTAATTTCAAACGACTAATCCTAATTGAATACAGAAAAATAGGATTTGAAAAACTTATCAGCGTAGACCTGAGACGCTATTCGATGTGAGCCCGGATGATCGGAATGCCATTGGGTAACACCATCACTTCTACCTTCGTCTCTTTTTACACTTACCGTGCCTGTAGTGTAGTCACATACAAAAGGATCAAAAATAGCCACGGCGGCCAATGGATCGTGAAATCTGAGTAGTGGTCGATCCTTGAACCAAATTCTGGACATTTCATAGACAGGTTTCAGTAATGGGTGTTGAAACCGGCCTTTTACCTGCATGGAGTCCATTACGACCTGAAAGGTCACATCAAGCCCTATAGACGTATGTAATTGAACGTCAGTCCCGTACACGATCTCTGCAGCGGCAGGATCACAATGAATGTTCCATTCAGATGCGGGCAATCCGTCCGATTTTATAAATCTGCCACCCATAATTTGGAGTGATTTCAAAAGCGGTGGTACGTCAGGATGATCTAAGAATAGTTGCGCTATGTTAGTTAACGGACCGACGGCTAGAATAACAATTTCACCTGGATTACTTCTTACTGTACTAGCGATAAATTCAATTGCCCTCTGATCACTAAAATTAGCATCATGGTCCCAATCCGCTAGAACCCCATTCTGAGGCACCATTGGTTGCCTGCTAGGTCCATCAAGACGATCGCTTGATCCTAGTCTTATAGGTACATTTTTTTGCGCTGCTTTGCACAGGACACTTGCGAGTTTAGCGCGCATCAGGACATCACCGGATACGGTGGTTATACCCAATAAATCACATCGTGGCTCTGCTAATAGGTAAGACAAAGCTACGGCGTCATCCAAATCTGAACCTATATCAGTATCAAAAAGTACTTTGATGTTTCGTCCACTCATATTTTGAAATACCTGAATGTCATTAGGTTTCTACAGATATGCAAACAGCAAATGAATTTATAACTAGTCAATTGAGGTACCGGGACTTCGTTAACGCCTAAGCACTCTCATGGCACGCGTGGTGACATGACCACATTATGTATTCTGTTAATCTTTCCAAGTTGCGCCCACTATTGACGCCGCCTGATAGCCTGCTCCGAAACCGTTGTCTATGTTGACGACTGATACTCCCGGTGCGCAGGAGTTCAACATCCCCAGTAGCGCAGCTACGCCATTTAGACTGGCTCCATAGCCTACGGACGTGGGCAGTGCGATTACCGGGGCACGTACAAGGCCTCCCACAACACTAGGAAGCGCTCCTTCCATGCCGGCCACGACTATTATGACCCTGGCGTTATTGAGTTCGTTCATTCGATTTGAAAGTCTATGCAGGCCGGCAACGCCTACGTCGGTTATCAGGTTGACATCGCAGCCCATAAGCGTTGCTGTAAGAACTGCCTCGTTGGCAATTGGCAAGTCGGAAGTTCCGGCCGCAACTACCGCAACGCCCGGGATCAGATCTTTTTTTTCGCGCCGGTCGGCCCAAATCGCTTGTGCTCCTTCTTCCCAAATTGCGCTAGGGACTGTTTGGCATAGTAATCTGAACGCTTGTTTGGAAGATTTTGTTACCAATACCACACCTTCCTTGGCGAAAATGCGTTCTGCAATATCAGCTGTGTCCTTTGGCGTTTTACTTAGACCATATACAACTTCTGGAAATCCGATTCGTTCACTTCGTTGATGGTCCACTGTTGCAAATTCAAGATCATTTACCGGGGTGGTTAAGCTTAATTCTCCAGCGGCCCGTTCGACCGATATTTCTCCATTTGCAAGTTGTTCAAGAACTTCACTTATTTTCGAATTACTCATTGGTGTATGACTTGTCGGTATATTTTTTGTTGCACAGCTAATATCGTGAGTTTTAGAAACTTAAAACGTTTGAGCATTTTATCCATGATTCTTGCGATGATAAATCGCTATGTAATCTAGGCGGTCTCAAATTGACCAAACGTTATGGTCGTACATATACTGCGACACCATATATTGAGTGTTAGCACTCAATCTTCAATCACAACTGAGAGGATCAGTATGCAGGTAACTTGCCTTCGAGAAAACCTTAGTCGCGGTCTGGCTAATGTCAGTCGGGCAGTTGCAGCGCGTGCCACTTTGCCGGTGACACAGAACGTGCTGCTTGAAGGTGATGATGGTCAATTGAAACTGACGGCCACAAATACCGAGATTTCTATTAGTACATGGATTGGGGCCCAAATCGAGGGTGAGGGCAGAGTAACTGTTCCTGCAAGAATGCTCACTGATTTTGTTAATTCATTGCCAGGGCAGACAGTTGATATTGAGTTCAAAAATGAGCCAGTTGGCGTTGTTGTGACCTGCGACAAATTTAACGGTGAAATAAACGGAATTGCATCAGAAGAATTCCCTCCTATTCCGACAGTTGATGGGGGTTCATCAGTCACAATTCCTGCAGATACGTTTAGGGGTGCACTGGAGCGCGTTGTGTTGGCTGCGGCAACCGATGATTCAAGGCCAGTTCTGACCGGCGTAAAAGTTGAACTTGCTGGTGATACGTTTACGCTCGCTGCTGCTGATGGATTTCGTCTAGCGGTTGAAAGCGGTAAGTTGGACGCCCCGGTTAACGGTGAAGTAGGGGTGATAGTGCCCGCAAAGACATTAGCAGAGGTAGAGCGTTTGCTCGGTGATGGTTCAGCAAGTGTTGAGTTATCGATAGACGCCGATGGCCGATCAGCTAAGTTCCGCCTTGATACCTCAGAAGTTGTGACCGCTCTAGTGCAGGGAACATTCCCAGATTACGAGAAGCTGATTCCAACTAGCTGGGGCACGAAAGCTACAATCGATCTTGCCGGCATGGTTCAGGCGACCAGAGCTGCATCGATATTTGCACGAGATGGTAGTGGGATCATCAGGGTGATTGTTAATCCGGGCGATGGTGATGCCTCAGGGGCAGTGAAAGTTATTTCACGAGCGGAAGAAGTAGGCTCTAATGAGAATGAGTTAGACGCTGCCGTAGATGGTGATGAGACCAAGGTGGCGTTCAATAGTAAATTCTTGATGGATGTGTTGAATGTTTTGAGTGGCAAAGAAGTCGTTCTCGAAACTACTACGCCATCTAGCCCCGGTGTATTCAGATCAGCCAATCATGAAGGTTACACACACGTAGTGATGCCAATGTTTGTTCAATGGTGATCAGCGGGGCTCCGAGCATTGCACATAGCCGCCATTGATTGCCATAGATGCATTTTCCAAGTTTGTGATTTGAATTTATAGATATTAGCCGATGCGAATCCTTTCGCCTGCGTAGCGAATGGTGTCTTGGCGCTCGCGTCCAGCCATGAAAAGCGTGATCGTTATAGGTCCGAATCGACCTGTAAACATAGCTATTGAGATTACGACCTGGGCTGCTTCGTTGAGATGTGGCGTGGTACCTGCAGACCACCCGACTGTTCCAAAGGCAGAGATAACTTCAAAAATAGCGGTTCGAAATTCCAGATCGGGCTGAACGATGAAGAGGGAGACTACCAGCACAAGCAATGCTAGTGTTGCTGTTGCTGCCACAGCCATCGCACGCTGAACATTTACGCGCGGGATCTCTCTGCCAAAGATCGTTGTCCGCTCCTTGCCGCTGAAAATGGCGAAAGACGCGATTATGATCACCATCAGTGTGCTGACTTTGATCCCTCCAGCTGTCGATGCGGACACTCCGCCGACAAACATTAATCCTTCGGTGACACTCGTGTTGGCAGGATGTAGCTGGCTGTAATCAACTGATGAGAAGCCAGCGGTTCTATTGACTGTGTGAAATAAACCTTGGGTTACTTTTGAGACCGCGGGCTCATTTCCAATCGTATTGGGATTTGACCATTCCAAGCTTAAGAAAGATGTCAATCCTATAACCAGCATCAATCCTATTCCGATCAAGACCAACTTCGTATCTAGACTGAGCAACGCCCATTTTCTGAATTTCAGGACATAAAAGATGATCGCCCAGCCTACCGTTCCCGTTAGGATCACTTCTCCAAGAATCTCTAATATTTCGATATCTCTTGAAATGCCAATCACAGTGATTGCAGCGCCGACCCCCAGTGCAGCCAGTAAACCGAAACCAATCAGTATTGTTTTGGATAGCAGACCTCTAAATCTGTGGCCGCGGATTTCGATGAGGTTAGATAATGTGGCATAGCTTGACGAACCGATCAGGATCATGGCGCCAATGATAATTAGAGAGGGTACATCTCTGGTGAGCCCGCTCAAACTCTCACCGCCTACGAGCCCATCTGGGAGAATTTCGAACCCAGCGTTGTTAAAAGCTGATATCGATGTGAACATACTCTGCCACACGCCTTGTTCCAGCGTTATCCCAGGCCATATCGGTGTTACGAGATACCATCGAATAAAGATTAAAACCGCCCCGATGATTTGCACTATGATCGCCATCAGGATGATGTTTCTTGCTAATGAAGCAATTGTTCCGAGCCGGTTATCATCAAGTCCAGCGCCGACCACAAGTCGACCCTGAAGACTTGAGCGACGACCAGTTATGAGAAGCAAGAACGCCGCACCGGTCATAAATCCAAGTCCGCCTATGAAGATCAGAACGGCTATCACAACCTTTCCGAACCCTGTCCAGGCTTGTTCCGTATCAACGACTATTAATCCGGTTCCGGTCATTGCGGAAATTGAGGTGAATAAAGCACCAGTCGGAGACATGAAACCAGGTTCAGTGCTCGATATAGGCAGATATAACAAT
>ENA-UPTF01000869-UPTF01000869.1-marine-metagenome-genome-assembly--contig:-NODE-869-length-20185-cov-2.644221_pt1 | contig 20185 bp, 14 predicted proteins | sample MGYA00238166_ERZ767019 | MGnify/ENA primary metagenome ERZ767019 (study PRJEB28930, sample SAMN06266391) | marine metagenome | isolation source: Sea water from 250 m depth | place: Atlantic Ocean | study... | reverse complement strand
TTGGTCTTGGCTTATAGATCAAAGAAAATCTGCAAGCTATTCTTCACCGGCTCTTGGAGTTATGAGCCTTCCCAGAGTAATGTCACTTGGACAAGATGGAAGAGTTTGTATTGAACCTCCGGAAGAATTAAAACAACTTAGAACAAATCATCGTAGGATACCTCTGATAGAACTAAAAGACGGAAATGAAAAATTACTGACAGACATAAATAGTCGATGCCTGGAACTGATCATGGAAGTAGACGTTTCAAAGGGAGGAGTAATTGGCATTGCGCTTTGTCAATCTTCTAATAAATTGGAACAGACAATGATTATCTATGATTCCTCACAAAAAAAATTGTTAATTGATACTACCAATTCTAGTCTTGATCCAAATATCTGGCGTCCATACCCAATTTACCGGGGAAAAGCAGAACAACAAGATTTTTCAATTCAAGAAGCCCCACTGGACCTCCCAACTAATGAGCCACTTAAACTGCAAATCTTTCTGGATCATTCGGTTGTTGAGGTATTTGCAAACGCCCACCAATGCCTGACTCAACGAATTTATCCGACACAACTAGACAGTGTAAATCTGTCGATTTTTTGTCAAAAAGGCCCTATACAGATTACCAGCTTTGATATCTGGGAAATAACCCCAACAAATAACAGCTAATTTTTTGGGAAAAACTAAATTGAACTAACATTAAATCTTCCTTCAATGTAAATGCACTTTATACTAGACTCTTTAGCTGGTTAGCCTAGATTTTTTCTGGAAAACTACTATTGAATCTGACTTATTAATTCAGAGGTTACCTATGTCGGATACTATTGAAAAACTTGTCATTATTGGGTCGGGTCCAGCGGGCCACACCGCAGCCATTTATGCAGCAAGAGCTAATTTAGCCCCATTAATGTTTGAGGGATTTTTAGCAGGAGGAGTCGCCGCTGGCGGACAACTTACAACAACGACTGAAGTAGAAAATTATCCTGGTTTTCCGAAAGGTGTTGATGGACCTCAACTCATGGATCTATTTCGCGAACAGTCTCTTCGATTTGAAACTCGCATCCATACGGAAACTGTAGAAAAACTGGATCTAAGTCAAATACCTTTCCAGGTTGTCAGTTCGGGTCGAAAAGTTCTAACGAAAAGTCTGATTATAGCAACAGGAGCAACTGCTAAGCGACTAAGTATCCCTGGTGAAGAACAATTTTGGCAACAAGGTATTTCTGCCTGTGCAGTTTGTGATGGTGCATTGCCAATTTTTCGTAACAAAACTTTGGTTGTGATAGGTGGAGGGGACACCGCAGTTGAAGAAGCTACCCATCTAACCAAATTTGGAACTAAGGTTGTCGTTGTTCATCGCAGAAATAGCCTTCGGGCATCTAAGATCATGCAGAAACGTCTTTTGTCTCATCCCAAAATTGAAATGCAGTGGGACTCCGTGGTTGAAGAAGCGTTGGGCAATGAAGGATTGACTGGTGTACGAATTCGAAATGTCAAGACCCAGAAAACTAAGATCCTAGCAGCTGAGGGACTATTCTATGCCATTGGTCATATTCCAAATACAAGTTTTCTCAATGGGCAACTAAAGTTAGATGAAACTGGATACATTGTCACTAAACCAGGAACAACGCAAACCTCAATCAATGGTGTTTTTGCTGCTGGAGATGTACAAGACAAAGTGTGGAGACAGGCAGTTACAGCTGCAGGAACAGGATGTATGGCTTCCCTTGAAGCTGAACGATACCTTGCTGAGTAAAATTCAGTCGAAAATTTTACTAAAAAATATGAAACGTTATTAAAAAAATCCTAATCATGTAATAACGGCAGTAGCATTAATCTCAATCCAGTAATTTGGATCAACCAAAGCTGAGACTTGAACAAGTGTACTAGCCGGATAGTTTATTTTCCAAAATTCAGAGCGAACTTCATGAACAGCAGCCAAGTGTTCCATATTAACTAAAAAGACATTAACAGATACAACATCATCTATTGTTCCCGCGACTTCTGACATGGCTGCTTCGATGTTTAAAAGGACCTGACGAGTCTGGGCTTTAATGTCACCTTTACCAACTAAATTTCCTTCTGAATCAACAGCAACCTGTCCAGAAATAAAATAAAACTGGCCAGCAGGCGCTAAAACAGCATTGGAAAAGATTCCGAAGGGTTTACACAATGCCTTAGGGTTGTAAATAGTTTTGTCCATTTTTTTCTATGAAAAACATTCAGATATTACTAGAACTTTATCCTTATTGAATTTAATTGTTAAAGTAATTTATTTTTGATCAATGCATTCTTACTGTAGTTGTTCCTCATCTATCTCACGGAAATAGTCTTTACTCTTGAGAACTGCTCTAGGTTTACTACCATCTGGCGGACCAACGATTCCATCTCGTTCCATGATGTCGAGAATTCGGGCTGCTCGGCCATAACCTATACGGAGTCTGCGTTGTAGAGTTGAAGTTGATGCTCTACCCATTTCGACAACAATACGTACTGCTTCATCAAACATTTCGTCAGTCTCTTGATCTAAGTCCTCTAATTCCCCTCGGTCAATTTTCTCCTCAAGAATTTTTTCGTTATAAACTGGCTGACCTTGCTCTTTGAGATGTTCCACAGTTTTGAAAATTTCCTGTTCCGTTACTAATGGACCATGAACTCTAACTAATTTTGAGGTGCTTGGAGGAATAAAGAGCATATCTCCCCTTCCCAAAAGCTGCTGGGCTCCCATTTGATCCAGAATCGTACGAGAATCAACCTTTTGGGCGACCCTAAAGGAAATTCGAGCAGGGAAATTAGCCTTTATAAGACCAGTTAGAACATCAACTGAAGGTCGTTGGGTAGCTACAATCAAATGAATTCCAACTGCCCTAGCCATTTGCGCTAGCCGCATAATTGAATCCTGGACATCCTTTGAAGCAACCATCATGAGATCTGCTAATTCATCAATAACGATAACAATGAATGGTAAGGGTTTTAGAGGGTTTTCCTCAGAATTTGCAAAGAGCTCCATATTCTTAGGCTTTCTAACAAACGTATTAAATTGATCGATACTGCGCACCCCTACTGAAGCCAATAACTTATAGCGATCCTCCATTTCCTTAGTAGCCCACTTTAGTGCATTTGAAGCTTTTTTAGGTTCAACAACAACCGGTGTTAGTAAATGAGGGATATCATCGTATACTCCCAGTTCTAATCGCTTCGGATCCACCATAATCAGTTTTACTTCTTCAGGAGAAGCCTTATACAAAAGTGAAAGAATCATAGAGTTGATGGCAACACTCTTACCAGCTCCTGTTTGCCCTGCAATTAAAAGATGAGGCATTTTAGCCAAGTCAGCCACAACAATCTTTCCTACAATATCTTTCCCCAAAGCAATGGTTATTTTGGATGGAGATTTTTGAAATTCTGGGGATTCCAGAATTTCCCGAAGAAGAATTTCTTCTCGCTCAGAATTAGGGACCTCAACTCCAACTGTTGACTTTCCTGGAAGTCGCGCAATTCGCATAGATTCTGCTTTAAGAGCAAGACACAAATCGTCAACTAAATTGATTATTCGACTGTATTTAACACCAGCCTCAGGCTTAAATTCATAAGTTGTTACGATTGGTCCTGGGTGGACATGATCAATTTGCCCAAGAACACCGTATTCCTTATATTTTTCCACAACTTGACTGGCTCGACGCACCAATTCCTCTTCATTAACAGAAAGTCGTGCACCGGGTTGGCTGAGAAACTCTAGTGACGGTAGGAGAAAATCAGATTCAGCAATAAAATCAGAAACTTTCCTTTTTCCTGTAGTCAATCTTGAAGAAGTTTCAACTACATTAATCTCACTCTGTCCTCCATCACCTGAAAGCCCCTGGGCTAAAACTTCATTCCTTTTTTTAGAATCTGAAATTTCTTGTGTACTAGCATTTTCTGCTTCTTTTCTCCGTTTCAGTTTAGTCTTTAATCTTTTCTGTTCTTTCTTTTTCGCTACTTTCTTTCTCCAAGACCTCCATCGAGTTTTTAAAGCTCTGATAATTTCAAATTTTTTGTCTATCCAAACCAACACTATAGCGAAAGAAAATCGGGTAGAAACAAAAAGTGAAACGAAAAGAATCATCACTGCTACAATCCAAGAACCAGTCCAGTTAAATTGAGCTTGGAACCAATCGGATAGTAAGCCACCTACGACACCACCCGCTTTAATAGGCCAACCAATGGTCAGATAGTGGTGAAAATAGTGAGGGAAAAACAAGGACAAGAGGAGACAAGTTGACCCTCCTAAACCAATCAGGCCAACAACCTTGATTATAGGTGAGTTAATCTCCCCTGAACGTAACCATTTCCAACCAAAAATCAGAAATACAATTGGCAGTATAAAAGAAGAAAAACCAACTGCTGTCAAAAGAAGATCAGCCGTGTAGGCTCCAAATTTTCCAACGAAATTCTGAACAACATCCTCGGTAATTGCATTGCGTGAAACGTTAAATGACGGATCCATCGGGTGATAGGAAATCAGGCTGAGAATTATTAAAATAGCTGCAGTAAATAATACAAATCCCACTGCCTCATTCAAGCGTGTATACTTAGTCGGTGTCAGCCAATTCATGGTTGAAACTCACCAAAATAAATCACTAAAAGAATGACCACACTCAAAAGGATACGATAATAGATAAAAACATAAAGGGTTTTTTCCTTAAGAAACCGAATGAAATACTTAATTGTTAAATATCCAACAACTAAGGCTGTGGAAAAACTCACTAGCATGGTCATAGCCTGTCCATCTGGAATGTCGAGGGATTTGATTCCATAAATTTTATATAAAAAAGCTCCTAAAATGATTGGCGTAGCAAGCAGAAAGGAAAAACGCGCTGCTGCCTCTCGGGTCATTCCTCGAAAAAGTCCTAAAGTGATTGTAATGCCCGATCGGGAAGTACCTGGAACAAGTGCAACCGCCTGAGCAATTCCAATCAAAAGCACATCCAAAACCGAAAGATTTTCTATGCTTTTATTAAGTGAGGCTTTTTTTTCAGCCAACCACAAAAGTAAAGCAACAGCGAATAACATAATTGATACTACAACGGGATGACGTAGGTTAGTGGATACCAATTCCTGTAACCAAAATCCACTGATAGCAGCTGGAATTGTACCTATTGAGATCAAAAGCAATATTCTTCGCCCAGTCAGACTACCCTGGGTTTTGAATTTCAACGATGGTTGTAAGGTTTGTTTTATAATTTTCAGCCAATCACGCCAAAAGAAAGAAAGAATAGCTACAAGAGTAGCTGCATGTACAACAACATCAAAAGTTAGTCCCTGGTCAGGCCAATTCATCAGCCATGGAACCAAGATTAGGTGAGCTGAGCTACTTATGGGCAAAAACTCGGTAACACCTTGAATTGCCCCTAAGATAATTGCTTGCGTAAAAGTCATGATTGTCTAGGGTTTTTGAGATCTACTAAAGAATATGTCTAATCTTCTAATTACTCAAATCTCCATAATTACTGGTAAAATTAGAGGTCGTTTAGAGGTTTGCTTGAACAAAAATCGCTTCAAGTCTTTACCAATTTTCTTTTCGATTAAAGTCCAATCTGTCTCTTCTTCAAAGTCAGTCAACATTTCAATTACCCGAGACTGACAGTCCCTAGTCAAGGATTCATCTCCGCTAGCGGAGATGAATCCTCGCATGACAATTTGAGGTTGAGTATGCATTTTTTTTGTTTTTCCATTAATAGTCACGATTAGGAGGACAATACCATCTTGCGAGATATATTGACGATCTTTTACTAAACTTTCTTCTACCTTGTTCCTACTTCCTGAATCAATCAGGATACGACCTGATTGAACCTCTCCGGTAATCTGAATATTTTCTTGACTTAATTGGATACAGTCTCCTGATTTAGCAACGAGAACCTTTTCTTCCACTACACCCAAATTTTTAGCTATTTCAGCATGGCAATACAGCTGACTATATTCCCCGTGAATAGGAATAAAGAACTTAGGTCGAATTAAATTTAACAACAGCTTGAGTTCTTCAGCACTGGCATGACCCGAAACATGAACTGGAGGAAGTGAACCATCTTCATAATGGACAACTGCACCTCTTCTATAAAGATCATTGATCATTCGGGAAACAGGTTTTTCATTTCCAGGAATAATCCTAGCGGAAATAATGACAGTATCTCCTTGCTCTATTGTCATTTTTTTGTAGTTACTAAAAGACATCTGAGGCAAAACGGCCCGAGGTTCTCCCTGACTACCGGTGACAATTAGGACGACTTGATCAGGAGATAGTCTTTTGACATCTTCCGGGGAAATTAAAAGACCATCTGGAATATCCAAATATCCCAGATCATAGGCCATCTTGATTGTAGCAATCATCCGCCGACCTCCCACTGCAACCTTACGACCATGTTTAAAGGCCAAATCAAAAACAGTTTGAATGCGATGGATAGAAGAACTAAAACAGGAAATTACAACTTTCCCAGAAGCATCTTTAACAAGTTGCTCTAACTTTTGAATAACTGTCTTCTCAGAAAGAGTATGCCCTGATCTTTCCGCATTGGTACTGTCTGATAATAAAGCCAGAACACCCTTACGGCCATACTCTGAAATTTTAGGTAAATCAGTCACCAAATTATCTAGAGGTGAGAGATCAATTTTGAAGTCTCCGGAATGGATAACGACTCCCACAGGAGTAGAAATCGCCAGCATGACAGCACCCACAATGCTATGAGTGACATGAATAAATTCTATTTTGAAATCTTTAATTTGGACAACCTGACCTGCCTGAACCTCGACTAATTGAGCTTCATCCAAAAGATTATGTTCTGCTAGTTTTGCGGAAACTAAAGCTAACGTATATTGGGTGCCGTATATTGGCACCTGATTCAATTTTGGAAAAATAAAAGGAAGCCCACCGATGTGGTCCTCGTGGCCATGGGTTAGAACAAAAGCCTCAATTTCTGAAGCTAACTCCTCCAAAAATGAAATGTCTGGGACAATTACTTCTACACCTGGTAATCTTTCATCAGGAAACATTAATCCTGAATCAATAATGATCGTATGGCCTCCATAACGAAGAACCATCATGTTCATTCCAAATTCCCCTAGTCCTCCCAGAGGAATTAATTCAATAAACTCTTTAGAATGCAATTCTTAACCTCAAAAAATAAATTTAACAAGGCAAAGTCTAACATAGTTAAATGGAATTGAAGGCAGACTTCCTTGGTTACTAATCTTTAAGTCCAATTACCTGTTTAAATTTTCTTTGAAAAGGACCCTTCAACGCTAAAATGTTCAATTGGACTTTAGACTAAGATTCAACCGATAGTACTCTTTTGGATTGTGCCAGAAGTTTCAAGCGAAACAGTTCTGAATAATTCCACAAAGTGAGTCAAGGGTATCTCTTCTGCACGAACTTGCATTGAATATGAAAGCCTATCTAACTCAAACTTTAATCTCTCTTGCTGCAAGCTGGAAAGCATTTTCAAGCAATTTATTAAAGTTTTTCGTCTTTGAGAAAAAGCTTTTTTGACAAACTGAAAAAAAGGGACTTCATATTGCCTTGATAAGAGATAGTTAGAATGAGGTATAAGGCAAACTACTTTGGAGTTAACCTTAGGTTGCGGTTTAAAAGCTTGAGACGAAACAGTAAAAAGTAACTCTGGATCAAAATAGTAGTGAACGAATAGAGTAAGAAATCCATAATCCCTACTACCAGGAGTAGCCACCAACCTGTCAGCTACTTCAGCTTGTAGCATAACTATGGCTAAATCTATAAAATCAATATAATGTGCAATGTGACGAAGAATGGGAGAAGAAATTCCATACGGAAGGTTACCAACGATTTTTAAGCTAGAATTGTCAGTGTCTACTAACTGAGATAGATCCAAAGACAAAATATCTCGGTTCAAAAATTTTCTTTTTGGACCATCAAACTCTTTCTTAACTTTTAAATAGAGAGATTGATCTAACTCCACTCCATTATAAAAACATTTTCCAACAAGAAGCTTTGTAAGCGCCCCGGTGCCATAGCCAATTTCCAAAACTTGATCATTCGGTTTGAGATTCAGGTTGTCAACAATCCTTTTGGCTAATAGTCTATCTTTTAAGAAGTGTTGACTCAGCTTCTTTTTAGCTTTTATGGGTTCTTGTTGCATCTATCACCTAAATTCTGTAAGTTAATCAAGTTACATTTATTTTTTTCTTAACGAAATTTCTGGTCAAAGCTATGGGTTTTACAAGTGGCCCAAAAAAGAGTTTAGATTATATATCATTACAAAAGAGCTTATAATTTTCAGAGATATGTTAGTTTGTTTTCCTTTGCCGTAAGATGAAAACCAAGAAACTTTAACCAAATTATTTAATGCCTCTAGTATTTTAAAGAATAAACCATGGCTAATGTCATTATAATTGGAGCCCAGTGGGGGGATGAAGGAAAAGGAAAAATCGTTGATCTTTTGACAGATCAATTCGACATTGTGGCCCGTTATCAAGGAGGTCATAATGCGGGTCATACTGTCATGATTAATGGTCAACAATTTATTTTGCATTTAATTCCTTCCGGAATCCTTCGCGGCAATCGTATGTGTATTATTGGCACAGGGGTTGTTATTGATCCCAAAGCCCTCCTTGAAGAAGTAAAGATGTTAGAAAAAGCTAATATCAAGGTACGCGGAAATCTTTTCATAAGCAATCGTGCTCATTTAATTCTTCCCTACCATCGAGCCCAAGAACAAGCCTCTGAAAACGCAAGAGGTTCCAAAAAAATTGGAACTACAGCACGTGGAATTGGACCGGCTTATGAAGATAAAATGGCACGACGAGGACTTCGGATGACTGACCTTTTGGATCCTAAAGCCCTCAAGAAAATCATTTTTGGAATTACTGAGGAGAAAAAACGTCTGATTGCTTCAGTGAATGGATCATCACTCTTAGATCCTAACCAGATTTACTCAGAGTATGTTTCATACGGAGAACAACTTCGGGAATTTATAGTGGATACTGCATTTCTTTTAAATGAGAAAATTCAGAATGGCAGTAGAGTATTATTTGAAGGCGCACAAGGTACATTGTTAGATATTGACCATGGCACCTACCCTTACGTGACTTCCTCAAATTCAATGGCTGGAGGTGCCTGTGTGGGAACAGGAGTAGCTCCATCTTGGATTACTGGTACCATTGGTATTGCTAAAGCCTATACAACCAGAGTAGGCGGTGGACCATTTCCCACTGAACTCTCCGGGTCTATCGGTGAAAAACTTCGCCAACAAGGTGCTGAGTTTGGAGCTTCTACAGGAAGACCACGACGTTGTGGATGGTTTGATGGTCCTGCAACCAGCTACTCTGTAATTCTAAATAACTTGCAAGCAATAGTAATTACTAAATTAGATGTATTGGATGAATTTGAGGAAATCCAAATTTGCACAGGATACAGTTACCGGGGAAATCGACTAAATGAATTTCCTGCTGAAATTAAAGTTTTAGAATCTGTCAAACCGATATATAAATCCATTCCAGGATGGACATGTTCTACAGCTGGCATCCGTAATTACGACGAATTGCCCTCCAAAGCAAAAGACTACTTACAAATGCTCTCCGACATTACTAAAACAGAATTCTCATTCATTTCTACTGGTCCAGATAGAAAACATACCATTTTGATGGCAGATTCTTGGATCAATAAAGTCATCTATTCTAATAACCATAAATAGCAGGTTCTGGATAGTTTATTGATTAGTTGATAGCTTTGCTATCATGACTCATTGTTATCTTGAATTGATTTTAGTGACCTAAAATTTGGTAATGTAGACCAACACGGGCATAAATTCCAGAATTTGGAAATCCAATGAATTCATGATATTTTCGGTTGAAGACATTATCTACTCGGCTATACGCAACCAGCCCATAAGGTAATTGGTAATCCAAAACCAAACTTGAAGTTGAATATCCCCCAACAATCTCTCGACCTTGCACTGGAAGCTGAAAATCAAAACGAGGACCAACCCAAAGAGTTTTCCAACGTAAATTAGTTCGACGGGTAACCTCCCAGTTAAGACTAGTGCCCCCTCTCCAACGAGGCCTATCTCTTAAAGGTTCACTAGTACCATAAAGTTTCCAGTCCACAAACTGGAGATGACCCTCTATTTGCCATCGCTCTTTTACCGGCAGAACTGTTCCGAATTCAACCCCTCTTGTTCTAGCCTCCGTGCGATTAACTAACTGGAATAATTGAGGACTAAAATCAATCAGATCCTTAAAAGAATTATTAAAAAAAGATACCGAAACCTTTATCCCCGATTCTCCAAGAATATGTTCTGTTCCAATGTCAATACCCTGACTTTTTTCTGGCTTTAGTTGAGGATTCCCTACGTTTGGCTCTCCTAGCGCAAAAAAAGAAGGCAGCTTAAAACCTTCACCCCAGCTAGCTTTAACCCTACTTTTCTCTGAAAAGGACCAACTGATCCCCGCACGAGGAGATAGTTCCATTTCAAATCCCTCGGGGTTGTCTAAACGTCCCCCCAAACTAGCTGTCAGTTGATTTGATCTGTAGAGTAATTCTCCATAAGTGGCAAGCGTTTCACGCTGCAAATCAAACCCACTCGGGAATTGTTCGGCAATAAGAGTACTATTTGTTCCATCTTCACTCCTAACTTTAATCCCAAGATTCAATGATAACTCCGGTTGCAGATCTAGGTGACTTTTAAATCCATATCGTATTCGTTGAAAATCAGATTGGGTATTTAAAGAGGGCTGCGTACGAAAGGATGGCGGCATAGCATCCAGAATGGATGGAGTCATACTATCTTGCCGACGAGAGAAGAGATCAAACTCAAATCCATAAATCCACCAAGACTTATACTGCTGTTCATGCTTTAATCCAAAGATTAATTGTTTTGAATTAACAATCTTGGGTTCACGTAGAATTGAAAATTCAGGACCACCACTATTTTCTGGAAATCCCCTTGCCCGACTATCCTGGTATCTAGTAGTTAACTGGAGAAACTTGTCTTGACCCAATGGTAAAGATGAATTGAAAGACAGCGCTCCCAAAGATAATCCATCTTTTTCTGTCTGCTCATCAACATTAAAGTGAGACCCTGCCAAAGAATAGTTTCCTGATTTCAGGGGTCCTCCAGTCCTGAATCCAATCTGACGGGAATTAAAATTACCGAGTATTCCATTAACAAAAAGATTTGGTTCATTTTCACCACCACGAGTAATAATGTTAATTACTCCACCAACACTTTCAGAACCATAAAGGGCTGACATCGGGCCTCTCACAATTTCAATCTGCTTGATATTCTCGACAGAAAGTGTTGAAAAATCAAAAGAGCCACCCAAAATATTAGTTGGGTCATTCACTGGTATTCCATCAACCATGACTAAAGTAAAGTTCGGATCCCCTCCCCTAATTGTTACTGTCGTTAGACCTCCTCTCCCTCCCGTCTGGGATAGATACAAGAAAGGAACTTGACGCAGTAAGTCCATCATATTCCCAGCATGGCTACCTCTAATAAATTCTTCAGTTAGAATCGTCACTGCAGCAGAACTATCCGAAAGAGGAAGAGCCTCAGCCGATACTGTAACTACAGTGGGCTCAATCTCCAGAGACTTTTGTTTTTTTGAAGTAGTATTTTGACCAAATATTTCACTTAAGGAAAAGGCGAGAAAAACAATAATTTTCCCAAAATAACTTCTGGATCTATTTTGAATCATTTTTTAATTGGTTGTTTACCGTTTCACTAGAAAAAACGTAAACACCCTTACTTTGTGATATTGCAGTTAAGAAAATTTAAAGATTTACTAGATCAATTAACTTTTCTGAGAAAACATTTTCAGAATGGATAGACTGTCAGCTCGGGATATATCAATAGCGCCTAGTGCATCACTAACATAGGATTGTTTTCTCATTCCATTCAGAACACAAGAAATTCCGTCAATATTAATCAGAAGACTAAGGGCAATTTGACTTAACGAAGCTTGGTTTCTTTGATAACCAATTTTTTTTAAACTCACCCGTACATTATTGGACATGTCTTGCTGTTTGAGAAATAAATAGCCTTGTAGTCTTTCCAAAACCTCTTGAAACTCTTGCAAAAAAAGTTTTTGCCATTGTTCCCAAAATTCATCTCCTTCAAATTTCCGCCTAGAAGCTTCTAACCATTGTTTTAAGGGAGGGATAAAATATCGTTCGATAACCCAATCCCAATGGTCAGCAGAACGTACCTGTGGAACGATTTGTTTTATAAGATCAACAAACCCTGAATTTGGACCTGACAACAAAGGAGCTTCAAGCTGGTCAACTAGAGAACATTCTGCTTTCTGCAAAGGAATCAGTAGTCGATCTATTTCTTCAGGACCAGGAATTTCCTGTCCGGTTGAGAGAAATCGGCCAGTCTTATCATCTGATTAAGATGAAAGGCATTTAGTGGGCGATTAATAAGAACGCCCAATCCCTTTTGATGACTAAACTCAACAGCACTTAAGCCGGAATTATTTGTTTCTAGCACACCACCTGTCTCATATAAATTCAAAGGAAATTGGATAACCCGAAAATGATGATCTGGTGAAATGCTCTCAGCTTCAGTTAAACATCGCTCAACACTGCTCATTACTGGATCAGTAAGTGGCAATCCATAATTATTAGAGCTAATTCCATACCATTCGATTCTGCCCTTTTTTACTTGGTTCTCTAAATAAATGAAGGCTTGGCTAATCCTTCGATAAAATTCTTCTTGATCTTGACTGTTTGGAACATGATTATGTGCTTGATGACTAAGAAAATATTCTGGATTATGAAGTAAAAAAACATTTAGACACTCTCGCTGTAAACGTTCACATGATGCCGTTAACTGTGTTTCTAGAAAATCTGGATGAATACAATGCCAGATTCCTTCACCGTATTCTACCACTTCTGAAAAAGAGGATCTCTTAGCTAAAGCCATATTCTGTCCCTGAATATAACCAGCTTTAGTGACTACAATCACATTAGAGTCTGAAAATTCTTTTAAAGTTTTTCCAACCAGCAGTTCAGACTGTCCGTCTGCATAATTAGTACTAGTGTCAACAAGATTTCCACCAACTTCCAAAAACTTCGTAAGAGATGCCTTGTGTTCTACCACTCCATCAGCAACCCTGTAACAGCCAAATCCCAAAGGGCTGCAACGTAAACCCGTAGATCCTAGAGGGCGTAATACCCCAGAGTTTATATTTCCCATGAAAATCTAATTTCCATTATGTAATTCTCTAATCTCTTAGAGAAAACTCAGTAAATTGATAAAATTAACACTGTCTTGACCTAACCTATCTGATGTTTAGAAACAATAATCACATCAGATTATATATGAATTGCCTGTTGGAAAGCTGCTAGACTTGCTTCATGAATCGCTTCTCCAAGAGTTGGATGTGCATGAATTGTTTCGTCAATTTCCTCAAAAGTAGCTTCAAGAGTCATAGCTAGTCCAAGTTCGGCAATCAATTCAGTAACATCAGAACCGATCATATGAGCCCCCAAAACGGCTCCGTCATTTTCACTAAAAATTATTTTGACAAAACCCTCACTTTCTCCAACAGCCAGAGCCTTTCCACTTCCCTTAAAAGGAAAACGTCCGATGCGATATTTTGCCCCTGATTCTTTAATAGCTCTTTCAGTAAGTCCAATGCTAGCAACTTGAGGTTGACAGTAGGTACAGTTAGGAAAGTTTTGAACTCGCTTAGGTTGACTATCCGTAAACATACCATTAACAGCTTGAATTGCTTCATAAGTTGCAACATGTGCTAACCAAGGTGGTCCAATAATGTCTCCTGCAGCATAAACACCACTTATTTCTGTCTGATAACATTCATCTACCTTGATAAAGCCGGTATCATGATCAAGAGTTAGTCCGATAGGATAAACTGCTTCCACTCCACTGGCCACAAGAACAATCTCAGCATTTATTGTTTCATTATTTTTACCGACCAAAGCAACTTGAATCTCTTTTTCATTTACCTGAGCTCTTTCTACTTTTGTTTCAGTTAAAATTTGAATTCCTTGTCGCTTAAACGATTTCTCTAGTGCTTGAGAAATTTCACTGTCTTCAACTGGAAGAACCTCCGATTTCATTTCAACTAGAGTCACATCCGTTCCAAAGGCATTGAAGAAGTAAGCAAACTCTACACCAATTGCCCCGGCGCCAACAATAACAATGGAATTTGGCCTTTTGGGTAATACCATTGCTTCCTTACTACTAATGATCGTTGTTCCATTAAAATCCAGACCAGGCAATGGGCGGGGTTGGACACCACTACACACCAGGATATGGGAAGATTCCAAAAGTTGAGTTTCGCTATTTGTTTGTTTAACTTTAACAAGGTGCAAATCAGCAAGTTCAGCTTCACCTTTAAGGTATTGAACCTTATTTTTCTTGAATAGAAACTCAATACCTCCAGCAAGCTGATCAGTAACTCTTCGACTTCGTTTAATGATTGTAAGCCAATCAAAGTCTAATTGTTCAAATTTAAAACCAAAATCCTTACTGCGGTTTTTCATGAATTGATAAAGTTCTGCATTTCGTAAAAGCGATTTGCTTGGAATGCATCCCCAATTAAGACAAGTCCCTCCAACTCGTTCCCTTTCTATACACGCAACTTTCTTTCCAAGTTGAGCTGCCCTAATTGCACCTACATAACCTGCCGGCCCTCCTCCTATAACTATTAAGTCATAACGCTCTGGCATGTTCTACCTTCCTCATGAAATGTTGTTAAGGATCTAAAAAACTGGAACAATATTTCTACACCGAAAATACACTCTCCTAGAACTCTATTTTTATAAATTAACATTATTAATCGATACAAGATTCTTCATATTTGGGTGCTTGCTAATTGCTTATTGCACCTTATTCCGTAGGGAACAATAACAAGGAAAAGAAAAATCATAAGAACCTCAGAATCCCCAAAGTTAAACTCAAAAAATCCTGCTAAGAAAAGTACAACAACATTCAACAACCCAATTGCATGTGCGGACTTCAGTAGCGATGGAGTCAGAAGATTTTTAAATGCCCGATAGTGATCTATGCCAATCTTCAACATCAACCAGAGCCAAGCTAATGCACAAGGAATGCCCCGTTCTGCAGCAAACTGAAGAAAATTATTATGCATGTGCATGAAAAAGAATCCACTTCGCTCCCGATCTTGAGGAAATGGATGGTAATCAAAAAATACCTCGGAAACCTGTTGGGGTCCTACACCAAACCAAGGATTGTCTTTAACCATTTTTAACCCAGTTTTCCAGATCGCCACACGAGCATAGTTAGATGGATCATTAAGATCCCAAATACTTTCAAGACGTTTTTGCACAGATTCAGGGGCAAAAAATACCAATAAAATAACTCCTCCACACAAAAGAATTACTATTTTTCGAAGTGGAAATTTTAACCATAGAGCTGTTAATAAGCCCGCTAAACTGGCAATCCAAACACTCCGGGTTAGCGTTAAAACCAGAGTTATTCCAAGAAAAAAACATGCTAGCACCCAAAAGGTTTTTCTTTTAGGCGATGCATTTAACGTATAACCAACTAATGTAATAAATACCAACATTAACCCACCACTGAGGGTCATCCAGTGGCCCATAAAGCCAGTAATTCTACCTTGGACACTTCCCAGTGAAGGGAAAATATACTGAACAAAAGCAAAACTACAAGCAACAATACCAGCAGTAAATAATGTTTGGTAAGCCAAAATTGTTCTTTTTTCAGAAAAATAATTTGCAACCAGAAGAATAATCACAAAGAGCCACAACTTATTTATTGGAGGTAGGCCAAGTGTAAGATCAGGAGATAATAACCAAGATAATACTGTAGTTAGAATAAAAAAGCTTAGGGGAAGCTTTATAGGAGGGAAAAAGATGGATCTCTCCTTATTCAGCAATCGATCTAGAATGAATCCAAGAATCGCTAACGATAAAAATATCTGAGAAATAGCAATACTAATCACTGGAAAAACTATTGATAAAGTTATGAAAACATAGGTTATTTGATTGAGATGTTTTTTAAATAATGTCATAAAAAAAGAAATACTATTCTACCTTTAATCTTTTTCAATATATTAATTGAACAATGTAAGCTATCTATTATTCCATCTACTTGCTTGCTACAACAACTCCTCGAGAAAACCCCCAGCCAGTAGGATCATCACCTTGAACGATACGAGGATGGTGAAAACCAACAAAGTCCAACCTGTCTACAATATCTTGACCATAATTTCGAAAACAAAGAACAGAGTTAAATCCACGGATTCGGTCACCATGATATTCTGGAGGAAGAAGATACTGAATCTCTCCATCAATTATTTTAGCCCGTTCAACAGTTTTAGATACAGGAGAGAGAGGAACCGTTAGCATCAGGACTCCTCCTCGTTTCAGAATACGGTACAACTCCTTGAATCCTTCTAAATCATGAGGGACATGTTCAAAAACTTCAGTGGAGGTGCAAATGTCAAATGATTCTTTATCATAGGTCAATCGCTCTACATCCTGACACTGAATTTTCCCTTTGTACTTACCAAGTGGAACATCATCAAAATATTCTGAAAGGGTTACCTTACCTGCACTCCTTAAAAGGAATTTAACAAGAGGACCTTGAGCCGATAACTCATAAACATGTTTCTCCGAAAGATCTGGAATCAAACGATTTACCACACTAACAAAAGACATCGTTGCAGCACTCGAACGACACCTTAAGCAACGAATTGCCATCTCATAGTTATCAAGTTTCACAAAGAAAGTGGGACCACACAAAGGACAATAACCACTCTTAAAATCAAGATTCCTCCATTTAAGAAGTTTAGTAGCTATTTTAATTTTTCGAAACAAGATTGACCCCTTATTTCAATTTCTGACCTATGTTCAAATTCCAAGCATCCTTTCATTTTTATAGACTACTCTGATTTGAACACACCCCATTTGGAGATTATTGATAGCTTCAACCAGTTCTATTTATTTTTCTGAAATTTAAAGAATGAGATCCTTAAACTAGCTGTAAATCAAATTGACTCATTGAAGTCTAGTTCTAGCTTTTAAAGGTTTTGGAGAATCGAAAAATGTCTCGATCACACGTCGGGCCGATTCTAAATTGCAACAGCGGTTGACCTGTTTTGAAAGGTAGTGACCAAAAAACACCCATCTGTGTCCCCAAGCAAGAAATAATCGAAGACGTGACAGTTGTTCAGATGGAGAAAAACATAGTTCTAGTTGATCACAGAAAAATCTTAATGCATGTTGATATTCTATACCTTCTTCTTCAGCTGTCCTAGGTGCTCTTTGACCTTCTCGACCATTAGGTTCAGCAAACCCTAAGCTTTCAGCAATTTGCCAAAAAATCCAGGGTCTTGCTGTAGCTGCTCGTGCAACCATCACACCATCACAACCAGTTTTGTTAATCATCTTCAAGATATCCGAAGATTCTTGAATATCACCATTGCCAATCACAGGGATTTTTAAAGCCTCTCTAACGCGTCCAATGTAATCCCAGTTAGCCTGACCTCTCCTGTGCTGAGATTGAACTCTAGGGTGTAATGTTATCCAGTCAGCACCAGCTTCTTCTAACATTTGGGAAAACTCAACCAAATATTTAAGATCATCTTTCAGGCCAGTCCTTATTTTAACTGAGAGAGGTAAAGACGTCAGTTTTCGAGTATTACGAACAACCTCTTCAGCATAATAAATATCTCCCATCAAAGCGACACCCCAATTGTGCCTTAAAACCTTACTAACTGGACATCCCATATTAATGTCAATTCCAGCTGGAGATAATCTCATCAATTTTCTTATTGAGGGAGCAATCCATGATTCATCATTACCTAACAATTGAGGGACAAGATCCTCTTCTCCTTCTGCTATCTTTGTTTGAGGAGTTTCTCCTACCTCTTCGCTCGGAAGCAATCGAGTTGACAACATTTCAGTGAATAAAAGTGTTTCAGCATTAGCTGGGAGATAAGTCCGAACTAATTGTCTAAATGCTACGTGGGAGAGACCCGCCATCGGGGCAAAAATAATTGGGAAGTTGACTCTACGTTGATTGCCAAAAGGAATTTGGGAAAGGCGTCTGTCCAAAAAATCGTTACTCTGGACTCCCTCAGCAGCACTCCTATTGGGAGAAACCTTTTTTAAAGATTCAGATTCCAATACACTCAATCCGGAAACCTCAATAAGGTAATAGACTCAGCAGAAACTACTTTGAGAATGCAAATACCTAATTAATAGAAAGTTTCATTCCAGCTATAGCCTTGAGGGCAACTTTATTTTCAGGATCAATATCTAAAGCTTGAATGTATTCATCAAGGGCTTTCATTTGATCACCCTTCTCCAAATAAATACGTCCCAAGTTTAAGTAGGGAAAATGTCTTGGTTCATATCGTTTGGCTTGCTTAGCCTTTTCCAACCAAGGAACAGCTTTATCATTTTCTCCCAAGTTCATAAGATAAACACCAATGTCGTTATATGGATTTCCAAAGTTTGGATCAATCTGGATAGCCTGACGACAATCATCAATTGCTTGATCCAACAAACCTAAAAACGAAATTGCCCAGCCCCTATAAGTATAACCCTCTGCAGTTGCCTGAATGGCTAAACTTTGATTAAATTTATTAATAGCCTTGAGAATATGGCCTCGGTTTAACTGGTCAATTCCTTCCTGGCAAAGCTTTTGAGCTTCCTGCTGATCACCATCGTGATTTTTGAGTGTCATTTTTCAGTCCTAGTTTCATAAAAAGATTTTGAAGGACATGGTTAAAGGAAATTCAAGATTGGATCAAACACTTAAGCAAAGCTATGACATTATCAAGTATTTACATTATTCTAAATCAGTCTTGCTGGATAGTAACACATCAAATAAATATTGAGAATGGTGACTGGAGGTTAGAATAAGAGAACAAAACTGTTCAAGAGTAGATTTGAGAAAAATAAAAATACCTTTATTATGTGGAAACAAATTTCATTAAAAGATTTTACAATCAATGCCTTTGTTCGACCGAACTCAGCCGTTGGCTTGACCAGTGTGGTTCTATCCTTTAATCTGTGGTTGCAATAGTTTTTTAAAATGACCTGAAGGAATATGTGAACAAAATGAGAAAAATTGAAAAACGTTCCTCAGTAGAAGTCCGGATTGGACACGTGTTAATAGGAAACGGAAATCCTGTAGTTGTACAATCTATGACAAATACAGATACAGCTGACGCTCGGGCTACTGCAAGCCAAGTGGCAGCTCTAGCTCGATCAGGGTCTGAACTTGTAAGGATTACTGTAAATAATGATGAGGCGGCAAAAGCAGTTCCAGAGATTTTAGAACATCTTTTAGAGCAAGGCCTTACCGTTCCTTTAGTTGGGGATTTTCACTATAATGGACATCTCCTATTGAACCGTTATCCAGCTTGTGCACAAGCATTAGCTAAATATCGGATTAACCCCGGAAATGTAGGAGCAGGAAAGCATAGGGATGAAAACTTTAAGCAAATGATTGAAGTGGCTAAAGAAAATGAAAAACCTATTCGTATCGGAGTTAATTGGGGTTCTCTAGATCAATCCCTACTTTCTAGACTGATGGATGACAATGCTACATTATCTAATCCTCTAGATTCCCGCCAAGTAATGCTCAAAGCTATTGTGGAGAGTGCCTTAGAATCAGCCATTCTAGCAGAAAGCTACGGTTTGCCTCATGATCGAATCATTCTGAGCGCAAAGGTTTCGGGAGTTCAAGATCTAATCGATGTTTATCGTACCATGGCATCCCGTTGTGATTACCCGCTACACTTGGGTCTGACCGAAGCTGGAATGGGAATCAAAGGACTAGTGTGGTCGTCCTCAGCAATGGGTATCCTGCTCAACGAAGGTATCGGTGACACGATCCGGGTTTCGCTCACGCCACGGCCGGGCGGAGATCGCCGTGACGAAGTCTATGCGGCATGTGAACTTCTTCAGGCAATGAATCTTCGTTCGTTCGCACCTAGCGTAACAGCCTGTCCAGGATGCGGAAGAACGACAAGTTCGACGTTTCAGAAACTCGCTGAGCGGATCGAGGGATACGTACGAGAACAAATGCCCGACTGGAAAGTACGCTACGACGGGGTGGAAGACATGACAGTGGCAGTCATGGGATGTGTAGTTAACGGCCCCGGTGAGTCAAAGGCAGCGAACATCGGGATTAGCCTTCCCGGAACAGGTGAAGAGCCGAACTG
>ENA-UPTF01000868-UPTF01000868.1-marine-metagenome-genome-assembly--contig:-NODE-868-length-20209-cov-1.926883_pt1 | contig 20209 bp, 16 predicted proteins | sample MGYA00238166_ERZ767019 | MGnify/ENA primary metagenome ERZ767019 (study PRJEB28930, sample SAMN06266391) | marine metagenome | isolation source: Sea water from 250 m depth | place: Atlantic Ocean | study... | reverse complement strand
AATATTTTTAAACTTTTGCATAAAGTAACAATTGAAAATGATTTCTTTTTACAACTGAACGCTTTTGCAACACTTACCTGCCGCTGTATAAATTTATTTTTAAAATTTTTAAAACGGATTGATACCACAACCTTCTACCATCAATACGCATATTTTCCACAAGCCTAAAATGTTACTGTATAACATTTTTGTTCCTAGCATTCTATTGCAAATTCTTATTAAAATCTTTGGATTAAACTAGTCGCAAACTGTATGATACAACGATCAAATTTCACCAACAATCATCCTTCTTTAATTATACAGGCTCTATTCTTTGAAAAATTTTCATATCTTACATACTGAGGCAGCTTGTGGTTGGGGTGGACAAGAAATTAGAATATTTCAAGAATGTCAGTTATTGCTGGAAAGAGGACATAGGGTATCCATAGTCTGTCAGCTGAACTCACCACTATATAAAAAGGCCTTAACTATTACTTCTCCAAGTTTTAATTGTTATCCCATAAGAATGAAAAGCTCGATTAATATATTTTCATACAAGTCTCTATCGAAATTAATTAAAAATATTAAACCAGATATAATACACACTCATAGTTCCATCGATAGTTGGCTTGCTGGAATTATTGGTAATGTTTATGGTATTCCAGTGGTAAGAAGCCGTCACATCTCTATTCCCATAACAAGCGTTGCTCCAAATAGTTGGTTATATTCGAAGATTCTAAAAAAAATAATTACCAGCGGTGAAGTTATTTCAGAAATTGTTTCTTCTGTTTCTGGGGTTGACCCTGAGAACGTTAAATCAATTTCTGCAGGTGTAGATTTTCGAAAATTTGATTTTAAAATAGACGGTAGTAAGATAAAAAGTGAGATTGGAATTCATTCAAATCAACTCCTAATTGGAAAGATTGGCGTAATTCGAGGATGGAAAGGCTATGATTATTTTGTGGACTGCGCACCATTAGTTTTAGAGCAATTTCCAGAAGCTCGGTTTGTCATAGTCGGTTCTGGGCCTGGGTATGAATCTATCCAATCAAGAGTTAAAAACAAAAATCTTGAAAAATTTATCTTTGTATTGGGGCACCGAGAAGACATTCCTGAAATCTTAGGTGGTATCGATATACAAGTACTTGCATCTTATGCTGGGGAAGGAACTCCACAAGTTATCCCACAAGCATTTGCAATGAAAACACCGATCGTGGCCACTCGCGTTGGTTCTGTTCCAGAATTATTAGGTCATGGGGAACGAGGTATTTTAGTAGAACCAAAAAACCCTGAAGATCTTGCAAAAGGAATTTTGAAATTCTTAAAAGATCGCGAAATGGCTCAAGCAGTCGCAGAAAAAGCCTATTCCTTTTGCATAAAAGAATTAAACATTGAGAAAATGATGGAACAAACGATTGCTATTTATAGCGATGCATTAAATGAATCTTAATATAATTCCCTACTATTTAAAGGTTTAATTCTGATGTTTTTTTAGGGTATTATTAAAGTACTAAGGAAGGACGGTATAAAACAAAAGCTTAATTTAAAACCTTAAATAATTTAATAAAGCAAAATACTTTATTACTTATTTAGGAAAGGTTTTGAATAGTGCTTGGGTTTAAATTATTATCAATACTGTGAAGGAGTTTACGATGAAAAATTTATCATTTATTTTGGCCTTATTGTTTATAACATCTATGTCGTCATTGGCGTTTTCTGCAGATCCTGCCTTAAAATTCCCTAGTGGTGCAAATGCAGAGGCCAATATGCATAATGAAGAAGGAATTACTCATTACAATCTAGGACACTATGATGTAGCATTGAAACATTTTCAAGTGGCATCTAAAATTGATAAAAGTATCGGGGAATCCCATTACAATGAAGCCCTAAGCCTGGATGCGCTAGATCGACACGGAGAAGCAACAAACCACTTCTACGCTGCAAGAAAATATGCTAACGGAAATTCCCTGATTCTTAACTCTGGGATTCTCAACGCACATGCTCCAATGAAAAGAGAAGGTTCTATGGATTAAGAAACGACTTAAGAAAACAAAAGAAACAAATGAACCCGGATACTTTAAAATGGATCCGGGTTTATTGTTTCTATAAAAAATTTTTCAATAATCCATTATTTTTATCTATAGTCTTACCTTATTTATAGATCCTAATCAGGTTTGTTAATTTCTAGCTCCATCCTAATATCTAAGATTTGGTTAAAATCTGATCCTACCAATGTTCAATTTATTCTTACCTACCTGAACACATTTTTTACCTAATTATGTGCTATTCTTAGGAATAAAAAATCTTGAGTTCAGAGGTTATGCTTTATGAAAAATTGGTTCATGCTTTCATTGGTCGGTCTAGATCAACCCAGAATTGTTGCGAGATTGAGTGCAGGGCTTTGCAAAAACGGCTGTAATCTAGGTGAGTCATCCATGGGTCGTTTGGGAAATTATTTTACTATCATGTTGATGGTTGAACATGAGGGCGACAAAGAATCGCTCCAAGATATTATTTCATCTGTTTGCACACCCCTAAACCTCGATTCTCATCTAGTTCAATTAAAAGATGGCAACCAACAACACTTTGAGCCAGATGTTCGAATCAGTTTATTTGCGGAAGACCGCATAGGGATAGTAGAGGATGCAACTGTTCCCTTAGCAAATGCGGGACTAAATATACTACATCTTGAATCGAATCTTGGCGAAGACAGTGAGGCTGGAAATTATTATATTCACCTAGAGGGAACCCTAACACAGGGAATAAATCAAATTTACCAGGTTTTAGAAAAACTGGATGAAGAGAAGGGAGTAAAATCACATCTCATTCCAATTAACGCACAGATCTCTTAAAAACTTGGAAAATTATTATAGAAAAAACAAAACAGGAATATAAACTTTAAACGTAATCACCGCTCCCACCACTAAGCAAAATTTTACCTTCCTTTTCCAGTTTCTTACACACTTTAATAATATTCTGCTGGGCTTTTTTAATATCACTTATTTTTGTAGGCCCTAACCCCTTCAAGTGGTCTTTAAGCATCACCAAACCAATATTGGTGTATAGTTTTTCTTTTAATTCATCAGAAGCTGTTTTCAACGCAATCAAGAACTCTTCCTGATTGATCTCCTTGATAAGTAACTGAATACCAGTATCATCAACTTTGATCAAGTCCTCAAAACTAAATCGCATTCTTCGGATTTTATTCGCCAAATCGATATCTATTTCATCCATTGAAGTAAGGATCGCTGTCTCTGTATTACGATCCAGTGAACTCATCACTGCTGCTACAACTTCAACTCCTCCTAACTTATTATCCGAAACTGCACTAGAGTTTTGGAACTCCGCCTGCAATGCCTGATCAAGATCACGTATAACAGATGGGGATATATTATCCAAAGTTGCGAGCCGATGAACAATTTCCATTCTGTTTTCTTCTGGAAGCTCACTGATGGTCGCACTAGCTAAAGACGAATCGAGATGAGCTAAAATGATTGCTGCAGTTTGCGGATGCTCGTTGGTGATTAATGAGGAAATATTTTGGGGATCCAGTCCACGAACGGTTTCTAAACCGCCCCCTAATTCTTCTTTAAAGCCAGTAATATTGTTTATTTTTTCGTTTGGCTTGAAAGAATTAATCTCTTGGATCAATATAGTTTTGAGGGTTTCTAATTCCCCCTCCCCTAACCCTCTATCACCCAATTTTATCAAGTCATAAAATTCTTTACTTACCATATCCATAACCTGAGTATCCACATCCTCAAGTTTGGTCATATAATTTGCTACCCTCTGGATTTCTCGTTCTTCCAAGCTATCCAAAACCTGTACCACGGTTTCTTCATCCAGAGTCATCAAAAAAATTACTGCCTTTTCTGGTCTTGTATAAGTTTTTGTCATTTTACTTTAATTCTTACACTGGAAACATTATTGCAATATTGTCTTAATCTTCTGGGTGGCAGTATCAAATCTATCGACCTTATTCATAGGTCAGATAATATTTTTCGGCTTTTCTAGTCACTTAAACCATTTAAATACAGTAACTTATTAGGCTTACAGAACACGACTATTTCCCACAAATAAATGATGCCCTTAAGTAACTTATCGTCCTTTTGCCTAAAAAATTAAGCCATGATTGTTAAAATTGCAGTTTTCTTTATTGGGAAATTTTCTGCTTAGGGAGGTGGGGTAGTCTTTGTCAAGAACGCTGAGGGAAGCTTTCTTTTATAATAATTTAATCTTTTTTTGGTTCTTCTTTATAGTATTCAAATTCGCAGTTTGAATAAATAAAGGTCATTGTCTTTTGCCCTAAAAGTTTAGTGGTTGTTTGATTCAGAGAATCTGGATTTGACATAATGCGCTTTTGAATGTCCTCGACTTTTTGTTTCGTTTGTTCTGCCAACAATTCATACTCAGCCTCCATATCCTGTTGTGTGATATGAATATTTTCAACCTGAGCAATTGATTCCAAAGCCATATATCCTTTGGTGTTAAAAATGGCTTTCTCTCTCCATTCTTTCTCTGCTTTTTCAGGCTCGAAACCAGAATCTTCAATCTTCATTCCCGATTGAGCTATTTGAAACTTCGTACCTTCAATCATAAATTTCAATTCCCGCTCTATAATCGATTCTGGAGGCATCACATCAGATTCTTTGACTAGGATATTAAAAATATCTTCTTTAACTTTAAGCTCCTCTTGCTGATCTTTATGATTTTGAAGATCTACCTTGATACCACGACGGAGTTCATCAATCGAATCAAAACCTTCTCGTTTTGCAATTTCAATCGTTAACTCAGGAAGACTTAGTTGTTTTATTTCTTTCAACTTTATCTTAAATATAGCCCTGTCATCTTCCTGCTCTTCATTGGCTCCAGGTATTGGAAAATTTATTCGACGTGTTTTATTGTTCCAATTAGGCGGAAGAATTACCTTTATTTCAAATTCTTCTCCTGCTTTGTGTCCAATTAACTGCTCTTCAAAACCATCCAGCATTTTCTTTTCACCAATTCGTAGCTCAAAATCATCTGCCTTTTCATTTTCCATTGGTTGATCAGCAAAAAACCCCTGAAAATCTATCTTTAAAATATCCCATTTAGCGGAGGAATAATCTGATGGCATAACCTCCAATGAACCGTGCCGACTTAAAACTTTGCTTAGGGTCTCTTCGATTTCTTCATCTGTGACAACAGCTTCCTTCTTTTTAAATTTCAAGCCTTTATAGTTCTTTATTTTTATCTCAGGTTTAATATCCAAGATCACCGAGAACTTTAATGGTTCATTCTTTTTTATATCCTGCAATCCAGCATGATCAATTTCTGGTTGCCCTGTGGGACGAAGTCCTGTTTTATGCAAAGCCTCTTCATAGTATTCCTGCATTAAATCCTGAAACATCTGCCCAAATGATTGCATGGGAACTTGTTTTTCAAGAACTTTTTGTGGAATTTTTCCTGGCCGAAACCCCGGCATCTTCATTTCCCGATTCAATTGTTTATAAGCATCGTTAACCCGTTTCGATACTTCCTCCTCAGGGATAGTGATATTTAACTTACGTTTCAGTTCTTCTAATTCTTCAACATCGTATTCCATCATTCCGCCTTTAAAAGTTTTCTTCTTTAATTGAGTTCAAGCGCATCAAATTTCTCAAGTATCATTTGATCAACTTCTTTCTTTAATTGCTGTAGAATTTCTTCATAGGAAAAAGAGCCAAGAGTTTCTGTGCCCTTTTTCAAATTAACACGTGTGGGCCCACACCAAAGACCTAGATCTGCATCATCGGTTTCCCCTGGCCCATTGACTCTGCAACCCATTACAGCAATCGTCAACTTATATTTTTCCGCATATTCTGTCATTTTGCGGACATCCTGAGCCAAATCAACAAACTTATCATTTTCGACACGAGAACAACTTGGGCAGGCTATGATGTTTAGTCCATCCAGAAAGTTTTCCGGAACAGAGCGAAATCGCCCCTCCGAAATATCCTTCAAAAGTTCACGACCTACATCAATTTCCTGGCCTTTGTCATCATTCGGCAAAGTTAGAGAAACTCGGATCGTATCTCCAATTCCAGCCGATATCAATTGTTCAAAAGCAATACGAGTCTTGATAATCCCCTCGGGCGGAAGCCCTGCCTCAGTAACACCTAAATGCAAGGGAACATCCGGTCGCTCTGCAGCAAATCTGCGATTAGCATCAATTACCTTGTCAGAATCAGAGTCCTTCAAGGAGACACAATAATTTTCGAATTTCATCTCATCAAGCATCTGACAATGATCTACTGCACAACGAACCATCGCCTCTGTGGAATCATCTTTATACTTTTCTTTATAATCGGGATCCACCGAACCGCAGTTGACTCCAATTCGGAGGGCACATTCGTTTTCCCTTGCTGCCTCAACAATAAATTGAACTTTTTCACGAATGGATTTGTCTTTTTCAAGATGGAAAAGGTGACCGGGATTATAACGAATCTTGTCAACCCATGGGGCAACCATGGGTGCCAACTTATAATTCTCCTGCAAATCCACAGACCAAGTACTCACGGGAAATTTCTTTCGTAATATTTTTAGAGCTTCAACATCTTTTTCGTTATCCACTGCAATGCGAATAATATCAGCATTGGCTTTTTCCAGTACCTCTATCTGTCGAGCAGTTGCAGTCAAATCTTGAGTTTGAGTGGCTGCCATACTTTGAACAGCAATTGGAGAATCTCCTCCGATCACTAATTTCCCAATATGGATCTTTCGTGTCTTTCTTAGCAGCATTATTTAGTGTTCCTGTTCCGGATAGTTAACTTGAAGGGAACCTCCCTCTGTCAGGCGAGCCTGAACAAATTAATGATCAAGATTAACAAATAACGAATACCATAACAAGGTAGAGAGTGGTTTAAATTTAAAACAAACCGGTTGACCCACTTACCGACAAGGATGTTACTATATTAAAAGAAAATCAAACCCTCTCACTGGATCGAAGTATATCAATCATGAAAATTATTTTAAATCTAACTATCGGATTACTACTTCTTGCCTATCAGGTAATGGCAGCGCCTCAGCATGGGCTCTCATTATATGGCCCCCAAGGTCTTAAATATAAACCAGGGGAACCTTATGAGTATGCAAACCCAAAGGCACCTAAAGGAGGAGTAATTCGGCAAAGCGCGCTTCGTACTTTTAATACATTCAATCCATATATCATCAAAGGCGACGCGGCTGTTGGCCTCGGGTTCATTTACGAATCTCTGATGACTAGTCCGCAAGATGAGGCTTTTACCGAATATGGTCTCATTGCCGAAACAATAGAAGTACCCAAGGATCGTTCTTGGGCAACCTTTACGCTGCGCAAGGAGGCCCGGTGGCACGACGAGAAGCCTGTCACGGTAGAGGATGTTATTTGGAGCCTTGAAACGTTGAAGAAGAAAGGGCGTCCTTTTTACCGATTTTACTATCGCGATGTGACCAAAGTGGAAAAAGTGGGTGAGCGTAAAGTTAAGTTTACCTTCGGTTCGACTGAAAACCGCGAACTACCATTAATAATTGGGCAGTTGCCGATTCTCCCAAAACATTATTGGGAAAAGCGGAATTTTGATAAGACAACACTGGAGCCGCCACTTGGTAGCGGCCCCTACAAAATTAAGTCCTTTGAACCAGGTAGAGCCATTGTTTATGAACGCGTTAAGGACTATTGGGGTGCACAATTGCCTGTGAATACCGGGCGTTTTAATGCAGACAGAATTCGGTTTGATTACTATCGTGATGCCACCGTCGCGCTCGAAGCTTTCAAGGCTGGAGATTATGATTTTCGCTTAGAAAACACTTCAAAAACATGGGCTACAGGTTACAATTCACCCGCATTCAAAGAGGGTTATTATAAGAAGATTGAAATTAGACATCAAAATCCCACTGGTATGCAAGGGTTCGTCTTTAACACCAGAAAGAAATTATTCCAAAGCCCAATTGTACGCCGGGCACTGGCGTTTGCGTTCGATTTTGAATGGACTAATAAAAACCTATTTTATGGTCAGTACGCACGCACGAATAGTTTTTTTTCTAATTCTGAATTGGCGTCATCCGGATTGCCGTCAAAGGGGGAGTTAAAAATCCTCAAACCCCTAAAAAAAATTATCCCACCAGAGGTGTTTACCCAAACCTACTATCCACCTGGAACCGATGGCACAGGTAGAATTCGAAAGCAATTACGCGAAGCACGAAAACTACTCCAAAAGGCTGGTTGGATTGTTAGGAATGGGAAGCTTGTGAACAAGAATTTTCAGGAACCATTCAAGTTTGAAATCTTATTAATTTCCCCTGCTTTTGAGAGAATAGTCCTGCCCTTTGTGCGCAATCTTAAAAGGCTTGGCATTGAGGCAAGTGTTCGTACCGTAGATACGGCTCAATATCGTAAACGGACCGATGATTTTGATTTTGATATGGTCGTGTCTACCTTTGGTCAGTCCCTGTCCCCAGGCAATGAACAAAGAGAATTTTGGGGAAGTGCAGCCGCTATGCGACCCGGTAGCCGAAACTTGGCGGGTATTCAAAGCTCTGTAATCGACGGGCTGATAGAACTAGTAATTTCGGCGCCAGACCGAAAATCTCTTATAACCCGAACAAGGGCACTGGACCGTGTTCTCCTTTGGAATCACTATGTTATCCCACATTGGCATATTCGAAGTTTTCGAGTGGCCTTTTGGGACAAATTTGGACGTCCGCCAAAAACTCCCATTTATGGTTTAGCTTTTGATGCTTGGTGGGTGGATAAAAATAAGTCAGACCGATTGGCATCTAAGCTCAAGAGGTTCAAGAGTGGATCCTAAAAATTATTTCAGTATGTTTATTGTGGCTCAAGTATATAGGTGGAACAGTGGCCTGAGTGAATAAACAATTAGATTCATGCGTATGAAAAAATTAGTAGATTAAGAACGTGCTAAAAGAAAGCCGGGTGACATGTATCGTGACCGGATAAATATCCTGTCTATTACACACAATCATTGCTTAAAGTGTAACTTGAACTTTTTTAAAGGGTGAGCCAATGCTCGCTTATATAATCCGGCGATTGCTCCTAGTAATTCCAACCCTGTTTGCGATTATATTTTTAAATTTTATTGTCATCCAGCTTGCTCCAGGGGGGCCAGTAGAGCAGGCACTTGCCCAAATTGAAGGGATGGCGGTGGATGCGACAGCAAGAATTAGTGGAACGGGGCAAGGGGAAATCTCCTCTCAAGGAGGGGAGAGTGGTCTGGGAAGCGGCACATCCGTAAGTGTTAATCACAGTTATAGAGGTGCCCGTGGACTTGATCCAGAATTGGTGCGGGAAATCGAAAAGCTATATGGATTTGACAAGCCGGCCTATGAACGTTTTTTTATCATGGTCCAAAATTATCTCCGGTTTAACTTGGGGGATAGCTTCTTTAGAGATAAAAGTGTTGTTGATCTGATAATAGAAAAGCTACCAGTTTCCATTTCACTTGGCATTTGGACTACCTTTCTAACATATTTGATATCTATACCTATGGGTATTGCTAAATCCGTACGAGATGGCAGTGACTTCGATGTTTGGACCAGCGCGATAGTAATTATCGGGAATGCTATCCCAGGTTTTCTCTTTGCGATATTGCTTGTGGTTCTATTTGCGGGGGGCAGCTATTTTGACATATTTCCGCTAAGGGGGATCGTTTCATCTAATTGGAGTGAAATGAGTATTTTCAATAAGGTGACGGACTACCTGTGGCATATGGTTTTACCCATTACAACATTAGTCATAGGTAGTTTTGCTACATTGACTATGCTTACAAAAAACTCATTTCTTGAAGAGATAAACAAACAATATGTTATTACGGCGCGCTCCAAGGGCCTTGTAGAAAATCGAATTTTATATGGCCATGTTTTTCGTAATGCGATGTTGATAGTTATCGCAGGTTTTCCAAGTGCCTTTATTTCTATCTTGTTCACAGGATCAATGTTGGTTGAAATTATATTTTCTCTAGATGGTTTAGGTCTCTTGGGCTTTGAATCTCTTATAAACAGGGATTACCCATTGGTATTTGGCACTCTTTATGTATTTACGCTCTTGGGCTTAATTCTCGGGCTAATCGGCGACATTGTATACCATGTGGTAGATCCTAGAATCGATTTCGAAACTAGGGAGGTCTAACGATGAAGAGTATCAGTTCCTTAGGAGTACGAATTAGTCCTATCAACCGCCGCCGGTTACTTAATTTTAGAGCGAACCGGCGAGGATATTGGTCCTTATGGATATTTACTTTTCTTTTTTTGATTAGTCTTTTTGCTGAATTTCTAGCAAATGATAAGCCGATATTTATCCAGTATGATGGTCAATTTTTTTTCCCAATATTGGTCAGCTATCCAGAAACTATCTTCGGGGGTGATTTTGAAACAGAGGCCGAGTACTCAGACCCTGAAGTACAAAATCTAATCGGAAAAAAAGGCTGGTCTATATGGCCTTTGATCCCTTACAGCTATGATACCGTAATATGGGATTTACCAACGCCCGCGCCATCTCCGCCTACAACTCAAAATTGGCTGGGGACTGATGACCAAGGTAGAGATGTTGTTGCCCGTCTGATTTACGGCTTTCGTATTTCAATATTGTTTGGGCTTCTTCTTACTTTATTGAGTTCCGTGATCGGCGTGGCGACTGGGGCTTGGCAGGGCTATTTTGGTGGATGGACTGATCTTATTTTTCAACGTTTCATAGAAATTTGGGGTAGTATGCCGCAGCTATTTATATTGATAATACTTGCAGGACTATTTGTTCCGAGTTTTTGGTTTCTTCTTTGCATTTTGCTTTTATTTAGCTGGATGGGCTTGGTGGGCGTGGTGCGGGCAGAGTTTCTACGCGGCCGCAATTTTACCTATGTTTTGGCAGCCCGAGCCTTAGGTGTTTCTAACACAAAAATAATTTTTAAACATATTCTGCCAAACGCAATGGTGGCCACTATAACGTTTCTTCCATTCATCTTGAGTGGTTCTATTACAAGCCTGACGGCACTCGATTTTCTCGGGTTAGGTCTCCCGCCAGGCTCGGCGTCATTGGGCGAGTTATTAAACCAAGGTAAGGCGAACCTGCAGGCGCCGTGGCTTGGAATTTCGACTTTCTTAATTCTTGCGGTCATGTTGAGTCTTCTAATTTTTATTGGGGAGGGAGCTCGTGATGCATTTGATCCTAGAAAAACTTTCCGCACCTGACTATGGAAAAGCTATTAACCATAAACGACTTATCCGTTAGTTTTGGTAAGGGTGCCGGAGAATTAAAAGCCGTCACTAGGATGCATCTGCAAATCGGAAAGGGTCAAATCGTCGCGTTGGTAGGTGAGTCCGGTTCCGGTAAAACGGTTACAGCACTTTCAGTTACACGTTTACTACCCTATCCGTTAGCATGGCACCCTAGAGGTAGCATCAAATTTGATGGTCAAGAATTAATGGGTGCCACAGAGCTTGAAATGAGAGTAATCCGTGGCAACCGCATTTCTATGATATTCCAGGAACCTCTCAATTCGCTTAATCCGTTGCACAGCGTGGAAAAACAGATCAAAGAAGTACTCCACCTTCACAAGAGGATGTCAGATGAGAAGGCCCGGGAAAGAATAGAGGAACTCCTTGATTTGGTTGGTATGTCGGAGGCTGTACCAAGGTTGCACGCTATGCCGCATGAGTTTTCTGGTGGCCAACAGCAACGCTTCATGATTGCCATGGCACTTGCGAATGAACCAGAACTATTAATTGCTGACGAACCAACAACTGCCCTTGATGTAACGGTCCAGGCCCAGGTTCTTAAATTGCTTAAAGAGCTTACAGAGCGTTTTAATATGGGTCTTCTCTTAATAACTCACGATCTTGGTATAGTTCGGCGTTTGGCGGACCATGTATATGTGATGAAAGATGGCCGGCTCTCAGAAAATAACGAGACGGAGGCACTTTTCAGTTTTCCTTCAGAGAAATACACACAACAACTCTTGGCTGCGGATCCATCTGGAAAACCAGATCCCGTGCCAGCAGAAGCTAAAGAAATAATAGCGGCTAATGGTGTTAAGGTTTGGTTTCCGATCAAAAGGGGAGTCATACGCCGTACGATTGGCCACATTAAGGCAGTAGATGGAATAAATCTCATCTTGCGAGAAGGTCAGACTTTGGGTGTAGTGGGTGAATCAGGTTCAGGAAAATCAACACTAGGCCGAGCGTTGTTGCGCCTCGAAAATTGCAGGGGAGAAATAAATTGTATGGGGCATGGTATTCAGAATTATGGTTGGAAAGAAATGCTATCTCTCCGGCGGGAACTACAAATTGTTTTTCAAGATCCATTTGGCTCAATGAGCCCCCGTATGTCAGTTTTTCAAGTTGTTGAGGAGGGCCTCTTGGTGCATGGTTTAGGTGTTTCCTATCGAGACCGACGTCAATTAGTTGGGGAAGCGTTGGAGGAAGTTGACATAGATATTTCCACAATGGACCGATATCCCCATGAATTTTCTGGAGGTCAACGGCAACGTATTTGCGTTGCCCGAGCCTTGGCTTTAAAACCTAAATTAATAGTCCTAGATGAACCCACCTCTTCGTTAGACATGTCAGTACAGGCGCAGATTATAAATTTGCTTCGCGACCTTCAAAATAAACATAAGATTGCCTACATATTTATTAGCCACGATTTGAGAGTAGTGAGAGCCCTTGCCCACAATTTAATTGTAATTAGGCGGGGGGCCGTAGTGGAACAAGGAACAGCGGATGAGGTTTTTGATAATCCAAAAAATGCTTACACGCAGGCATTGATGAAAGCTGCTTTACAAAATGAAGCCGATAACAGTGGCGTGGTGATGACCTAACTCTTTGGGTTGTGGAAATATCGTATTAATGGTTTCCGCAAATAATTATTAAAAAAGCAAGAGATAATTATCAAAACTGAAAATTAGGGATTTTGTATGCAATAATTAGTAAGGTAGCTCCTAGAGCCACTCTGTAAACCACAAAGGGCGTATAACTGAAATTTTTCAAACAAAACATCATTAATGAAATAGCTGTCATGGCAAAACCAAAAGAAAGCGCCGCAATAATCAACGCTTCTTTAAAATACGCCTGGTTACCAAGAATATAAAGATCAAAACTTTTTAAACAGCCTGCCGCGAATATTACTGGTATTGAGAGAAGTAATGAAAACCGAGCGGCGTCGCGACGTTCTATACCCTGAAAGCGAGCCGCAGTCATGGTGATGCCGGCTCGACTGGTTCCCGGGATTAGGGCTAAGATTTGAAATAAACCGATTACGATGGCACCCTTAAATGTAATGTGATTAATTTCGCGAATTGTCATACTCAATTTATCTGCAATTAATAAAAGTAGAGCAAAACAAAGGGTCGTCCAGCCGATTACTTCGAGAGAGCGAAAAGCATTGCCCAGGTGTCTATTAACAATATATCCAGCAATTAGAACGGGGATAGTAGCGAGGACTAACTTTATCATTAGCCAAAATTCGGGGTTAAGTGGGCGCCGGTTAGAAAGTTGCCGAAAGCTTTGAAAAATGGCACGAATCATGGCAAGGTTGTCTTTCCAGAAGTACAGGATTACTGCCAGCAATGTGCCAACATGCACTGCAACATCAATTAACAACCCTTGATCTGGCCAACCGGTCAATTTAGGCACTAGAATTAGGTGTGCAGACGAAGAAACCGGTAGAAACTCTGTAATACCTTGAACCGCGGCAAGTGTCAGCATTTGCAAGAGAGGCAAGGTATTGTTCTTTCTTTAGGGGCTGAGGTTTTCAAATACGGCAACCGTTTAACAATTAGCTTTGAACTCAACAGAGTAATGCCTAAATTGGGAAACCCACAATGTTTAATTAAGTAAATGAATATACTATTTTCGTTTAATAAATTTGGCATTAAGAAGTTATTATGCGCACTCTTTATCATCTTTGGTTAAATCCATTTTCTCGCAAGGTTAGAATTGTCCTTGCTGAAAAGAAGCTCGAATTCACCATGAAAGTAGAGCAAGTATGGGAACGCCGTTCGGATTACCTGGCCCTTAACCCCGCAGGGGAAGTCCCTGTGTTGATTGAGCCAGACAGCACGGTTCTTTCTGATTCCGGCGCAATATGCGAATATTTAGAGGAAAAAATTCCTAATCCAAATTTATTGGGGCGAAAAGCGCATGAGCGGGCCGAGGTCCGTCGCTTGGTTGCGTGGTTTGATCGGAAGTTCGACAGAGAGGTAAGTGATTTATTAATTAATGAAAAAGTAATGAAACGTTTTCTAGGATTGGGTGAACCAGATTCCGGAACTATCCGAGCTGCGCAAAAGAACATTCATATTCATCTCAATTATATTACGTTTTTGACCGACCGTCGCCACTGGTTGGCTGGCGAGGAGATGACATTAGCTGATATTGCCGCCGCATCACATCTTTCAGCGGTCGATTATTTAGGGGATGTGCCGTGGACCAAATACAAGTCAGCGTCGCATTGGTATTCACGAATTAAATCTCGGCCAAGTTTTCGTCCCATTCTAACGGATGCTATACCTGGTCTACCAGCACCCAAGCATTACGCTAATCTAGATTTTTAAAATTTATTCGTCGTTAAAGTAAAAGATCAAAATGTAGGAGGGTAATTTGGTTAAATAGCGCTTTGTCAATCCGTACTAACAACCTTGAGTTAACCCTAGAGGGATATGTTATAATTTTTAGAAGCTGTTGCTGAGTGTATAAACCTTTTGGTACGTCGGATTGATTGGGTTCATTGTAAATGGCAGAGATATAACGATTACATCATTTCAGTCCCTAAGGTTGTACAAGTAGCTAACAGGGTTGAAAAAAGTTAGGATAACTAGTTTGGGCCACCACCATCTATTTTGCTTTGGTTACGGGTATTCAGCCAAATGTTTGGCTCCACATCTAATTGAAAGAGGGTGGGCCGTTTCAGCAACATCACGTTCAATAACCAAACACCTTTTTGATGGGGTGACGGTCGTTGATTTTGATAAAATCAACAAAGATACATTGAAACAAATAACACATATACTTGTTTCGGTACCGCCCAATTCTCATGGCGACCCCGTGCTGCTAAAACATACTGCTCTTATCAATGATTTGCCAAATCTTCATTGGGTAGGGTATTTATCGACTACTGGTGTATACGGAAATACGGGTGGCGCTCTAGTGAATGAATGTTCCCCGCTGAACCCTACGAGTGAGCGTTCAAAATTTAGGTTATTAGCGGAAAAATCTTGGTTAGGATTGAATAGTTCTTATGGTTTGCCCGTTCACCTTTTCCGGCTTGCTGGCATATACGGTTCGGGTCGAAATATGCTAAAGCGAGTTATCGCTGGTCGGGCCCAACGGATTGAATTGCCCGGCCAAAAGTTTTCCCGTGTTCATGTGGAAGACGTGGCCCGTGTCCTGATTGCATCAATGACTAATCCCAAACCAGGTGAGGTATACAATGTATGTGACGATGAACCAGCTTCCCAGTCAGATGTAGTAGAATATTCATGCAAAATTCTTGGTATAAAGCCCCCAGCGCTAATATCTTTTGAAGAGGCTAAAAAAAAGATGTCACCAATGACTCTAAGTTTCTGGAAAGATAATCGCAGGGTCGACAACACTAAAATCAAAAACAATCTAGGTGTATCACTTCTTTATCCCACGTACAGGGCAGGTTTAATGGCAATCCTTGAAAATGAGATAGGCTAAACTATTTCCATAACAGTCTTTTTCAGCTTCTCCAAATCTTCTTCTCTGCTGAGCCTGTGGTCGCCATTCTTAATTAGGGTCACTTCCACATCCTTAGAGCGAACCATATTTTGTATTTTCAACGCTGTTTCCCATGGAACCGAAGTATCTTCAAGTCCGTGCAGAAGTCGAACTGGGCAATCGAGGGGAATTTCATTTCGTAAAACAAGATGCTGAGTTCCATCGTCCAGAAGTTTTTTTGTGATTGTGTAGGGTGTTTCATATTCACTGGGGATAACAACAAACCCGTCTTCCTGGATTTTAGATAACTGGATTTTAGTCAATTGTTTTGGTAATAGATCTTCTGTGAAATCTGGGGCGGCGGCTATTCCCACTAAACCGGCTACGCGCTCTGGCCTACTAACTGCGGTAAGTATCATCATCCAGCCCCCCATACTCGAACCGATAATTATTTGTGGCCCTTCTGTAAGCTCGTCAAACGCGGTTAAGGCGTTCTCTGCCCAAAGGCCTATTGTTCCATCGGCAAAATTACCTGAAGAATTACCATGTCCCATATAATCAAACCGCAAAAAGGCTAGACCTCGTTCCTGGCAGTGTTGTTCCAGTGCCAAGGCTTTGGAACCATTCATATCTGACATAAATCCACTCATAAAGATCAGTCCGGGTGGGTTCCCTTCCAACTTGTTGTAGGCGATGGACGTACCATTCTCGCGTGTTAAAATCTGAAATGGCATCTATAAGAGGACAAATATGGACTATTGCAATGTTTGGTCATATTTTAACAGCTATTGAGGTTCCTAAAAGTTGAGTCAAAGTAAGCATTATGACATGGAGGAGAAGCAAACGGAATTCCAATCTACCTTTCCCGTCAAAACCCGTCCACCTACAGTTTTACAGGTTTTGCCCGCGTTGGTAACCGGTGGGGTAGAAAGGGGAGCCGTGGACATTGCTGGTGCTATTGTTGAGGGTGGGGGGCGAGCAATAGTCGCATCAGTGGGTGGACCAATGGTGCACGAACTTTTACGTCTTGGCGCAGAGCACGTACAATTGCCTGTGGACTCTAAAAATCCGTTTATTATGTGGAGAAATATAAGGCGTCTCGTTGATTTGGTGGAAGCTGAAAAAGTAGATATTATACACGCTCGGTCTCGTGCGCCAGCCTGGAGTTCATGGTTTGCTTCAAGGCGCACTAACAAACCCTTTGTCACTACTTTCCATGGTACTTATGGAAATAAAAACCCGATAAAATATTACTACAACTCGATAATGACTAAAGGCGAGGTGGTAATTGCAATATCGGGATTTATTGCTGGTCATATCCATCAAAATTATGGCGTTCCAACGGCAAGGATAACAGTGATTCCCAGGGGGATAGATCTTGGCAAGTTTGATTTTACCAGAGTCAGCAAGGAACGTGTAGTTAACCAAGCAACAAAATGGCGTCTACCTGATGGGGTCCCAGTCATTATGATGCCGGGCCGTTTAACTCGCTGGAAAGGGCATTTGATTTTAATAGATGCCATCAAAGAACTGGGACATAAAAATTTTCAGTGTCTGATAGTAGGATCCGATCAAGGCCGAGAAAATTATCGTCGCGAACTTGAAAATATGATTAACCAAAACAGATTAGCAGATGTCATCCATGTGATTGACCATTGTGAAGATATGCCGGCGGCATACATGTTATCGGACATTGTCATTTCGGCGTCAATTGAGCCTGAAGCTTTCGGTCGAGTGGTTGCTGAAGCACAATCTTTGGGTCGGTTGGTGATTGCAGCCAATCATGGTGGTGCACGGGAGACAGTAGTCGATGGTGAAACGGGGTGGCTAACGCCGCCGGGAGATGCAAAGGCTCTAGCGTCAATAATCAATAGGGTCCTGGTACAAACTGCAAAGGAACGGCAAGTGTTTTCTGAACAGGCCATACAACATATCCGAAACAAATATTCCAAATCAAAAATGTGCAACAAAACACTTGAAGTTTATAATGCACTCCTGGGATCCAAATGTTTTAGGCTAAGTTCTCCAAGTTAGTCGTGAGTCAAAATATTCTCATCATAAAACTAGGTGCTCTCGGTGATTTTATTCAGGCGGGTGGGGCCTTTTCAGCAATTCGAACACACCACAATCGAGCAGCTATAACCCTTTTGACATCTATGCCTTTTGCGGATTTTTCTGCAAAGTCCCCTTGGTTTAACGAGGTGTGGGTTGATAAAAGGCCAAAAATTGTTGACATCGTTAGTTGGTTCGGTTTTAGAGCCCGGCTTCGTGACGGCGGATTCCAGAGGGTATATGATTTGCAGACTTCTGATCGAAGCAATTTGTATTTCAAATTATTCTGGCCAAATAAAGCGCCGGAGTGGTCAGGGATAGCCAGAGGATGTTCGCATCCTCATTCGAATTCGAACAGGAACTCAATGCATACTATAGACCGTCAGGCTGAGCAATTGGTTATGGCAGGTCTTGCTCATCCGCCTAATCCAGACTTCTCATGGGTAGACGGTGATATTTCCCGTTTTCAAATACGAAGTCCCTATGCTCTCTTAGTTCCAGGCGGGGCTGCCCACCGACCCGCCAAACGCTGGCCCATTGAATATTTTAAAAAGCTGGCGTCTCTATTAGAGCGTGAGGGTATTCAACCCATAGTAATTGGAACACTTGCAGAGGCAGAAATTGGAGATGAGATCACCAATAACTTAGAGGAAGGGCATAATTTAGCAGGCCAAACATCTTTAGAGGAATTGTTTGTACTTTCTCGACGGGCAACTTACGCGATCGGCAACGATAATGGTCCAATGCATTTGTTCAGCGCCCAAGGTTGTCCTTCAGTGGTTCTCTACTCTGCCGCCTCAGATCCAACCCTTTGCGCGCAACGCGGCTCAAAGGTTACTATTCTGCGTCGCCAAGATTTGGCGACATTATATGTGGAGGACGTTACAAGGGTTTTATGGAATACTCAGTCAGCTTGACAAAAACACTGGTATTACTGTTATAAGGAACGCTGTGGTGACAAAATGCCTAGCTATTGCGGAAAAAGCTGGCGCGGTGAGAGAGCAAGCGTGACATTTTCCGAGATAATTGTACAAAATTTTTGTCCCCTCCTGGTTGAATTGGGAGGGATTTTTTGGTTTTGAGTTTGAGATAAGAAAAGGCGCAAATGGTTACAGGAGTCAAAAATTATTAAATTGACACTTCCCGATGGATCTATACGAGAATTTCCTATAGGCGTTTCTGGATTAGAAATAGCTATGGCAATTGGGCCCGGACTTGCCAATGCGGCTCTAGCCATACGTTTTAATGGTAAACTTCGCGATTTGAAAACAAAAATTTTCGAAAACGGTGAATTTTCGGTGGTGACGTTAAAAGATGAAGATGCTCTCGACCTAATCCGACACGATACAGCTCACGTTCTCGCTCAAGCCGTGCAGGAGCTCTTCCCAGACACTCAGGTTACAATCGGTCCCACTATTGAAAACGGCTTTTATTACGACTTTGCCCGGGAAAATCAATTTTCATCAGATGATTTTGAGGTTATTGAAAACCGTATGGTTGAAATCATTGATCAGGATTTGCCGATAGAGCGCAAAATTTGGAATCGTGATGAAGCGACTAATCATTTTTTATCAAAGGGTGAAGTTTATAAGGCAGAGATAATTAACGATTTACCCGAAGATGAGGAAGTTTCTGTTTACCGACAAGGTAATTGGTTGGATCTTTGCCGAGGGCCTCACCTTCCTTCTACTGGTAAACTGCCAAAAGCTTTTAAAATGATGAAACTAGCCGGCGCCTACTGGCGCGGAGATTCCAACAATGAGATGCTACAGCGTATGTATGGGACGGCTTGGTCTGACCAGAAACAGCTCAAGGCCTATCTTCATATGCTTGAAGAAGCGGAAAAGCGTGACCACCGCCGCATCGGTCGTGAACTCAATTTGTTTCATCTGCAGGAAGAGGCAGCAGGAGCTGTTTTTTGGCATCCAAATGGTTGGACACTTTACCGCACTGTTCAGTCATATATGCGTACCAGGCTTGAGAGGGCTGGCTATGTGGAAGTGAATACACCTCAGCTTGTGGATAGAACTCTCTGGGAAGATTCCGGTCACTGGGAAAAGTTTCGCGAAAGCATGTTTGTTACTGAGGACGAAGAGAAAGTGCTCGCAATCAAACCGATGAATTGCCCTTGCCATGTGCAGATATTTAGTCAGGGTATTAAGAGTTACAGGGACTTGCCATATCGTATGGCCGAATTTGGCTCTTGTCATCGCAATGAGCCTTCAGGGGCGCTACATGGATTGATGAGGGTGCGGGCTTTTACCCAAGATGATGCTCATATTTTCTGCACAAATGAACAGATTACGTCTGAAACTAAAATATTCTGTGACCTATTGATGAGTATTTATAAGGACTTTGGTTTCGAGGATGTAATAATAAAATATTCGGATCGACCTCAGGTTCGAGCTGGAGATGATGAGGTTTGGGAGCGTGCAGAATGTGCGCTAAAGGAGGCGGTTGAAGCTGCAGGTTATGATTATGTACTCAATCC
>ENA-UPTF01000866-UPTF01000866.1-marine-metagenome-genome-assembly--contig:-NODE-866-length-20232-cov-4.517440_pt1 | contig 20232 bp, 17 predicted proteins | sample MGYA00238166_ERZ767019 | MGnify/ENA primary metagenome ERZ767019 (study PRJEB28930, sample SAMN06266391) | marine metagenome | isolation source: Sea water from 250 m depth | place: Atlantic Ocean | study... | reverse complement strand
CTGTAATTTCTATAGGGGTGTGGGTTACCCGTCCGGTAGAGGAATCAAAACAAGGTTCAACTTTGATTAATAGAAAATTGGGGCCTGGTAATTCTTTGAGTTTTAAAAATGCTGCTTTAATTTTTTCCTTTTTATCAATTCTAAAAACATTCTTATAACCCGAGCTTTTTGCAATTTCTTCTAACTTTACTTTCCCAGAAAGAGACCTTTGGCTTCCTGTTGATTCATATACCTCATTGTCTATAACCACATGAATCAGGTTTTCGGGTGCCTCCGCAGCAATCATAGCCAATGTGCCTAAAGCCATTAGCACATTGCCATCACCATCAATGATGATTACTTTTTTTTCGGGTTTGTACATGGCAACCCCCAAACCTATAGATGAAGCGAGCCCCATTGATCCGATCATATAAAAATTAGCTTTGCGATCTTTGAGCGCAAACGATTCACGGCAAATAAAACCGTTTGCATGGACCACGGGCACATTATCTTCTATAAGCGGAAGCAACTCTTGAAATGCTTCAGTGCCTTTCATCAAACAATCCTTTCTCGACAATCAATGTATAGGGCAATTTCTCTTCACAAATTTTATTTTTTGCCTTTCTAAGAACCTCCTCACAATTATCTTCATTGAGAAGAGAATATTCCATGCCCGCTGTTTTCAAAAGTTGCTTATCAATATCACCCATAATGATATGTTCTGGAGCATCCTTCCCGTCTTTCCCACGCCAACTCATAATTACAAGCATCGGAATATTGTAAATTAAATTTAGTGAGGTGAATGCATTGAGACTGTAGCCTAACCCAGAATTTTGCATAAGCAGAACAGGCATCGCCCCTGCAAGGTAGGCCCCTGTGCACAATCCCACAGCTGCATCTTCGCGTACTGCTGGAATATATCGAGCTTCTTGTTGATCCTCTAATTCATAGATCAATCCAGATAATAAAGAACAAGGTACTCCGGTAAAAAATTTATAATCCTCTTGGATCAAGCGCTTAATAAATGACTGGGATGTTAGAGAAGACATATGCGCAAATGCTTACCAGTTTTGGATGTTTCGCTCGCCACCATACTCACCCTGAAGCTTGTGAATGAGCTTGATATATTCTTTGATTGCTTCTTCACCTTGGAATTCCACACCAATTTCTTTGGCGGCCTGATTAGACATTGGAACTCCTTCGTCCCCCATAACACCTTCACACTCACCAAAAGAATCGATGGTTTCGGCAATCATTTTTCCCAACGACAGATTATGGATATGGCCGTCAATAAGGTGATAAATTTTCCCTCCTGCATCAGGATTGCCCAGCACGCATTGAATGCCTTGAACGACAGAATCTACGGAGACGTATTTGGTGCTTCCTTTAAGGTCAACATTATAATTAGTGGCAAGATAGTCAATCGTCTGGAACCATTCCGATTTATCAATTTGCGGACGCACCCCATAAATTGTAACAGGCCGTATAATAGTGATATCAAATGCCCGACTTTTCTGGAATTGAAAACAAAACCCTTCAATCGAGTTTTTAATTGACCCATATAAACTGCCCGGTCTTACAGGATGACTTTCATCCATAGGGTTTTCTTTATTCACTGTAGGAAGCACTTCCCCAAAAACAGTACAGGAGCTCATAAAGATAACCTGTTTTACTTTGGCTTTACGTGCTTCTTCCAGCAAATCAAAAGTGCCATCAATATTGACCTTTATCAACTCTTCTACTGTTTGGACGGGTCCCGGGAAATGGGCAAGATGCACCAAAACTTCCGCATCCTGAACAAGCTTGGCAAGCGATTCCTTATCTTCCAAGCCGCCAATAATATAATCAATATCTTCAAAGGTCTTCAGATGTTCAACGACACTGCCTTCACGAATTAGAGCTTTGATGTTGTAGGTGGCACTTTCAGAATTATCTTCCAAAAGCTTTTTTATAAAATGGGACCCCACCATTCCAGTAATGCCGGTGAGTGCAATATTCATTTGTTCCTCCAAACCCTAATGGATTTATTTTTATTTATTATGGTTGTCATACAGAATTTTTTATTATGATTACCCTAAAAAATGATGTCAACCTTTTTTGCGCTTTTTGCCGTATTCATAATTTTCCACAGACAAAAGTATAGGCCTAATAAAATTTATTCAAGGATTTTTCTTTATAACAGCCTGAGCCGCAGCAAGAATGGCTGTGGGCACACGGTAGGGAGAACAACTCACATAGTCAAAACCCAAACGGCTAAAAAACCCAATGGAAGAAGGATCTCCCCCATGCTCACCGCATACCCCCATATGGATTTTAGGTTTGACCTTTCGTCCTTTTTCAAAAGCTATTTGTACCAATTGGCCTAAGCCTTTCTGATCAAATGATACAAACGGGTCATGATCCAGCAATTCCATATCAACATATTGTCTGAGAAAGCTCCCGGAGTCATCACGGCTAAACCCAAACGCAGTTTGCGTCAAATCGTTTGTTCCAAAAGAAAAGAAATCTGCTTCATTGGCAATTTCATCTGCTGTCAGGGCAGCTCGAGGAAGCTCTATCATGGTGCCAATTTTAAAATCCAAATTGGTACCTTCTTTTTTTAAAACTTCAGAAGCTACCTCCAAAATAAATTCACGAACAATTTTAAATTCATTAACATGCCCTATCAGAGGAACCATAATTTCAGGATAAACTTTGATCCCATCTTTAACCAAGCGGCATCCTGCCTCTAAAATGGCACGAGCCTGCATTTTATAAATTTCAGGGAAGGTAATACCGAGTCGGCATCCTCTATGGCCGAGCATAGGATTCATTTCACTCATACTCTCGATTTTTTTGCTCAAAGCACTACTGGAAATTTCCATTTCACGAGCTAAGTTTTTTATCTCTTGAGTGGCACGCGGCAAAAATTCATGAAGGGGAGGGTCGAGCAATCGAACCGTTACCGGAAGGCCTTCCATTGCTTTAAAAATACCTAAGAAATCTTTTCGCTGGACTGGAAGGAGCTTTTTTAAAGCTTCATTTCGAACCTTATTGCTGTCAGCAAGAATCATTTTACGAACCTGGAAAATATGCTCCTTATCAAAAAACATATGTTCTGTTCTGCAAAGCCCTATTCCCTGAGCTCCGAACTCTCTTGCCATCAATGCATCATTCGGTGTATCTGCATTTGCCCGAATTTGTAACGAACGAGTTTCTCCAGCCCAAGTCACCATACGGGTAAAAGAACCCGTTAACTTTGATTGAGTCAAAGGAACAATACCTTCAATTACCTCCCCAGTGGTTCCATCCAGAGTAAGAGGAGTCAGCTCTTTCATTTTGACTCCTCCTAATGAGCAGGTTTTTCGACGGCTATTCACGATCAACCCTTCCACCCCTGATACACACGGTTTTCCCATTGCCCGGGCAACCACCGCAGCATGGGATGTCATTCCCCCCTTTGCTGTGATAATACCTTCAGCAACATTCATACCTCGAATATCCTCGGGAGAGGTTTCCATTCTAACTAAGATTACCTTTTCCTTTTTTTCTACCATTTCCTCTGCCGCTTCCGAGGTAAAAACAATTTTTCCGGCTGCTGCGCCTGGTGATGCGCCCAATCCTTTACCCAGGCGTTTGACTTTTGCTTTAGGATCTATCATTGGATGAAAAAGTTGGCCTAACTGGTCAGCGGGAACCCTCAAAAGAGCTTCATTCTTATCTATCAAACCTTCATCCACCATATCTACGGCTACCTTAATAGCCGATTCCGCAGTTCGTTTTCCAGATCGAGTTTGTAGTAAATATAATTTCTCATTTTCAATCGTGAATTCCATATCCTGCATATCTTTATAATGCTTTTCCAGCCTTCGATAGACATTCACTAATTCTTGATAAATATCCGGCATATCGATTTCAAGCTGGTCAATCGAGTTTGGGGTACGAATTCCCGCAACTACATCTTCACCCTGTGCATTGATCATGTATTCACCGAAGAATTTCCTTTCTCCAGTAGCCGGATTACGGGTGAACGCTACTCCCGTTGCAGAGGTTTTACCCATATTCCCAAAAACCATCGACTGCACCGTTACCGCCGTTCCCCAATCTTGTGAATATCCATGCATCTTTCTATAAATAACCGCCCGTTCGGTATTCCAGGAGTTGAATACTCCCTCTACTGCCATTCGCAACTGCTTCATTGGGTCATTAGGGAATTTTTTATTAGTATCACGAACAACAATGGCTTTAAATTTTTTGATGATTGATTTTAAATCTTTGACCGAAAGTTCCGTATCGACTTTGATGGAACGCTTTTTCTTTTCTTTTTCTAAAATTGATTCAAATCGCGCACTATCAATATTTAAAACAACATTACTAAACATAGAAATAAATCTACGATAAGTATCGAGAGCGAACCATTCGTTTTGTGTTTTTTTTGCTAGACCATGAAGAGAGTTTTCGTTGAGGCCCAAGTTCAACACTGTGTCCATCATACCCGGCATAGAAACTCGAGCTCCGGAACGAACTGAAACCAGCAGAGGATTTTCAGAGCCACCAAATTTTTTACCCACTGTTTTCTCAAGGGATTTTAAATGCATTAAAATTTCATCCCATAATTTTGGAGGAAATTTGTTTTTATTTTTAAAATAATTAACACATGCTTCGGTAGAGACAGTAAAACCAGGCGGAACATCTATTCCCAAGGATGCCATTTCAGCAAGGTTAGCGCCTTTACCTCCCAATAGATTTTTCATATTTGCCTTGCCATCGGCCTTCTTTCCGGAAAAAGCATATACAAGTTTTTTGGTCATAAATAAATAAACGCTTTACGCTTTACAAAATAGGGTTAAAAATAAAAAGTGGCGCTCTAAATCGTCGAACACCTCAAAACATCAATCTTTTTTCAAAACAATTTTTGAAAAGTCTGCAAGGTCTGAAAATAAACAGGATATATCTCGGAGCAGGCAAAGCCTGTTTGTGCAAATAGAAGGGTCGTCCACCATCACCATCACGTTTTCAAAGAAATTATCTACCGAAGGCTTTATCTCTCCCATTTTCTCCAGCGCTTTAGGAAATTCTTTCTTTTTAAGATGCCCTAAAACTGGGTTACGAACTTTTAAAAATGCTTCATATAATTGTTTTTCTGCAGGTTCATTCAACAGTCCTTGATCTATTTCTCCATCAACTTTTTTATCTAAAATTCTGGCAACCCGTCTGAAAGCAATGGCAATAGATTCAAAATAAGGCTGCTTTTTTAAATCTGAAAATGCTGCTACTTTTGCTTTTACATCAACAATAGAATCCATTCCCCTTGATAGAACACAATCGATTGCATCGTAGGGGAAATCCTCTCCTATCAACAACGTTTTGTATCTCTGAAAAAATAAATCTTCTACATGCTTTTTTATTTCATCTTTACCAAGTTTTGCTTTTTTCTCAATTAGATCAAGGCTGGCTTCCACGGTATTTTGAAATGAAATCTGCCATCCTTGATCCAGCACGATTTGCAAAATACCCAGAGCATGTCTCCTCAAACCATAAGGATCTTCCGAGCCGGATGGAATTAGACCTACGCCTATACAACCAATAATAGTATCGAGCTTGTCTGCAACCGCAATGATAGCCCCCAATTCTCCAGAAGGTAAACTATCACCAGCAAAGGCTGGACGATAATGATCCTTGATAGCCTGCGCCACTTCGGCTTCTTCTCCAGAGTGTATTGCATAATATCCCCCCATAATGCCCTGCAACTCTGGAAACTCGAAAACCATTTGGCTGACTAGATCTGCCTTGCTCAACCTCGCCGCTCTTCTTACTTGCGTTTCTTTTGTCGGACAAATCTGACTTGTTAGAATTCCTGCTAAAGCGGTGATACGATCTACTTTTTCGTAAATGGTTCCTAACTTTTTCTGAAATACCACACCTTTTAAAGATTCAACAAAATCTTCCAAACTTTTCTTGCGGTCTTCATCGTAAAAAAAGCGGGCGTCCTCCAATCGCGCACGCAACACTCGTTCATTTCCTTTTTGAATTTTATTTTCATCAGTAGCTGGCATATTGCTGACGGTAATAAAACAAGGAAGAAGCTTCTCCTTCTTATCCCAGATGGGAAAATATTTCTGGTGGGATTTCATAGTTATAACTAGTAGCTCTTGCGGCAACTCTAAAAATCTAGAATCAAAATCTCCTTTAATCGCTACAGGGTATTCCACTAAATAATTTACAAGATTTACCAAGTCTTCATCTTCTTTAATACAGCCTCCCGCTTGTTTGGCTAATTGTTGAACCTGCTCAAGAATAGATTTTTTTCTTATCTCAGGGTCAACAATTAAAGAATGTTTTTTACATTCATCCAAATAAGACTCAAGACTCTTAATTTTAAACTTTTTGGGATTTAAAAATCGATGTCCTCGTGAAACCATACCACTGACAATCCCATCGAATTCAAACTCCAAAGCTTTCCCATCAAATAATGCTGCGACCCAATGCAAAGGTCTGGCAAAGGGGCGAGTTTTACTTTCCCAGCGCATTTTTTTCTGAAAAGGAATTTCATTAATTAACTGAGGTAAATACTCATTCAATAAGGATGGAGTAGAGCGACCTTTAAGTTCCACTTTGGCACAAATTACTTCCCCTTTAGGAGTTTGTTTGCGAGTAAGATCTGCTACATCGACACCTTTACCGCGAGCAAAACCTATTGCGGCTTTTGTAGGTTGGCCGCGATCATCATATGCCAAAGAAACACCTGGCCCGAGAAACTCATCCACAGAGTCTTCTTGCATTTTCATCACCCCTTTTATCGATACGATCATGCGTCTCGGGGTACCCATAGTTTTTGGGACTTCTGCGTCAATCCGGTTTTTGGAAAAAAAAGAGGACAACTCCTTCTTCATATATCTTAAGGCCGGCTCAACATACCCGGAAGGGATCTCTTCTGATCCTATTTCTATAAAAAATTCAGCCATGTAGATAAAATATTAAGATTTCTTTTTTAATAAGGGAAATTGCATTTCTTCTCTTTGCTGCAAATAAACTTCAGCGCTTATACGTGCAAGATTACGAACTCTCCCTATAAAACCTGTGCGCTCAGTAACGCTAATGGCGCCCCTTGCGTCCAGCAAGTTAAAAGCATGAGAACATTTCAACGTGTAATCGTAAGCGGGAAGAACCAACCCCTTTTCCAGTAATTCCTTCGCTTCCAATTCATACATATCAAACCACTGGAACAATCTTTCCTTACTTGAGGCTTCAAAGTTATAGCGGGAAAACTGTTTTTCCGTTTCCAAGTGGACATCGCCATATAAAAGATTTTCATTCCATTTTAAGTCATAAACATTTTCAACATTTTGTAGGTACATGGCTATGCGTTCCAATCCATAAGTTAATTCCGCAGTAACTGGTTTTAAATCTATACCGCCCACCTGTTGAAAATAAGTAAACTGGGTGATCTCCATTCCATCCAGCCATACCTCCCAACCCAGCCCCCATGCGCCTAAAGTAGGTGACTCCCAATCATCTTCAACAAACCTAATATCATGCTTCAAAGGGTCCACTCCCAAAACAGTGAGACTGTGTAAATATTGGTCCTGCACATCTTGAGGGGAAGGTTTTAGAATCGTCTGGAACTGGTAATAATGTTGAAGCCGGTTAGGGTTCTCTCCATACCTACCATCAGTAGGACGTCGAGAAGGTTCCACATAGGCAGCATTGTAGGGTTCAGGACCCAGCACCCTAAAAAAAGTACAGGGATTAAACGTGCCTGCCCCCACCTCAATATCATAGGGCTGATGTATGGCGCACCCACGGGATGCCCAATAGCTTTGAAGATTTAAAATGATATCCTGAAAATACATAACCGATAGGGTTTATCAGAGATCAACAAACAAAGTCAACCCCCCCTAATTCAGCGTGGGGGCCGTAATATTATTCCTTAGGATTCCCAACCAAAAAAGCGGTTAAATAGGTTGGTTCCCATGACACTAGACTACAAAGAGCCGGCGAGATACCAATGAAAATAGGTAATTCTCCTAACGATTTTCAAATTGGAAATTGTAATTGAGCTCCGGGGTAAGCTTGTTCAATAAGAATATCAACCACCTGTTTGATGACTTGCACATGCTTTTGGGCAGAGGGCATAGCATCGTAATTAGTTTCCTCCTGATCCAAAGAAATAATCCCTTCTCCCATGTAATTACAATAGAAAGCACCGATTGGTTTAAATTTTTCTAGGGGTTCATTCTCCTGGCCCGAATTTACAATTACCATTATTTGTAAATCTTGTGCTCCAGAATAAATCTCAAAAGGACCTTTGTTTTTGAGAGTGTGCTGTTTACAATAAACAAGGATCCGCTCCATTTCTTCTAGTGAAATCGCTTTGTATACGGTGTGCAATTTTTCTGCCAAGTATATTACGCTGAGTAACTAGCAAATACCGCAAACATGACAGGTGGCGGTGTCACAAACGGGAGTGCGCCCGGCATTAAGGCCACGCTGATAATCATCCCACAAAAATCCGTTGCGGTAACCGTGATCGACTATATCCCAGGGCAGGTAGTCTTCTTTACCGTATTGTCGGTATACAAACGAATCCACCGAATGTTTATTCAAAGCGCTTTTAGCGTCGTGACCATTACTCAAAAAAGTTTTAAAAAACTCATGCACGCTACGATCACCGCGGGAAAGATAAGTCTGCAGATAGGCTTCATTAGGAGAACCAAAACTCAATTTCAGGTGGGGGAGTTTCCCCAATACTTTTCGCAACCGGGAAAATTTTTTCTTTAAACTTTTCACCTCTTCCATCGGATGGTATTGAAACGGTGTTCCCGGCTTAGGAACCAATGGGCTCAAACTAATCGTGATTCGACCAATGCGTCCATGATTACGACATTCATCAACATATACTTCTTGAACCCGTTCAATCAAGCGAATAAATTGTTCAATATCTTCATCTGTTTCGTGAGGCAATCCGACGATAGAATAAATTTTTAAATGTAGTATGCCCTTACGGGTTAGAAACCTGCATTTCTCTACAATAAAATCATCGGTCGCCGCTTTATTTATCACATCGCGCATTCTTTCTGATGGACCATCAACCGCAACTGTCAAGGTTTTCTGTCCGCTCTTTAAAATCAGGCCGACAAGTTCATCGGTAAGCGTTTCCATTCGTAAAGAAGAAAACGAAATTGTCTTGCCCTCATCTGTAATTCTTTTCGCTAAAGCAGGGAGTTGAGGATGGTCAGTTACCGAAGGCCCTACCAAACCTATGGTTTGGGCTGTTTTTCCCTGACCTCCAAGAGTCTGCATCATGGAATCATAAGTTTTATTCAAATCAGGAAGACGAGGCGGACGATAAATGAAGCCTGCCGTGCAGAATCGGCAAGCCCATATGCAACCGCGAGTGACCTCCATCAAAGCCATATCCTTGAACGTAGAATTCTCTCCATGCACAACAGAATGAGTGCAAAGAGACTCCTCTTCTGCCACCCAATGACGAGTCACTCGCGAAGGAATATCAATAGAGGTCGAAATACCTACCTGACGACCAGAATCAATTTGAGAATCATAAAATTCCGGCACATAAATTCCAGGAAGACTTGCCGCCTTTTTTAAAAATTTATTTTTATCCTCAAACTTATGAAGCATGTCAAAAAAGTCATTGGCCATACCTTCGCCTTCACCGATGAACATTACATCCATGCAATTCGCTAACGGTTCAGGATTAATAAAAATTGCCGAACCTCCCGCAACAATCATAGGACATGAAGAATCGCGTTCTGCCCTGTCTAACGGGATATTGAAGTACTTTAATGCAATTACTGTGTTCAGATAATCTGGCTCGAAAGAAATAGAAAATGCGATCATATCGAAATCAGCAGGAAGACGATTCATATCCATAGACCGTAAATCCTTCTGGCTGAGCATTTCTGTTTCTGGTATCCAATCGGTGGGTAACGCATAGCGGTCGCACTCCACACCTTGAATAGAATTTAATAAGGAATAAACCTGCTGAAAACCAAGATTGGCAAGAGCCACCTCCCGCGTATTGGGGTAAACTAAAAGTACCCGAATAGCTTGATTAGGTGCTGGACTTTCGGCAATGGTATGATCCGTTTGAAAGGAACCTGACATTAACTCTCGAAAAAAGTAGATTTAAAAATATAGTGTTTATAATACTCTAATTTAGAGCAGACTTAAAAAGGATTCTCGCGTCAATGAGCAAAGTTTCGGCTGAAAATAGAATGAAAGCTTATCTGCAAAAAATTGCTGCTGGGCCCAAATTGAGTAAAAATCTCACCGAAAGTGAGGCGGAAGACGCGTTATCGCTAATACTAGATGGAAAAATATCTCAGGTGCGAATTGCGGTCTTCCTTATCGCTGCTCGCATGAAAATTGAAACTGTTCCCGAAAATATCGGTTATTGGCGGGCCTTACAAAAAAGGATGACCATAAAAAAAATTGGTCTCGACAAACTCTTGCAAATCGCTGATCCTTTTGATGGATTCCAGAGAATTCCATATTTTGGGTTTTACGCGATCCCGGTGATTGCCGAATTAGGACTTCCTGTTTATGGTCATTCCGCCTTACCTTTGCCGCCCAAATTTGGTATCACCTTCGAAGATTTATTGGTCAACCATTATCAAGTTAAGGAATCCGGTAACAGTGAAGGACGGATCAAACAAATTCAAGAATTCAAATTCGGTTATATCAATACATCGGACTCTCTTCCTGACTTGGAAAATCTGCGATCGATCCGAACAGAAATTGTAAAACGACCGATGCTTGCAACTCTGGAAAAAATTCTCATGCCGCTTCAGGCCAAAGGTAAAAACTTTCTTACCACCACCTATTTTCATCGCGGCTATGAAGTCTCTTTAACTGAAATTGGAAAACGCAGTCAATTCGATCGCGTCATTGTTGGTAACGGAATGGAAGGAACCACTTTGTTCGGCGTTCACAAAGAAGCCAAAGTTTTTATTCAAGATGGAGATGCTGAAACGCAAGCCGACTCCTTAATATATTCCGAAATGTATGCAGAAAAAACTTCCAAACAAATCGCAGAATCCCACGAGGCTTTAAAGGAAATAGAATCTAAACGGAAAACCATTACAGAATTAGGAGAGAGTGCTTTAAAATCTGGAAAAGGACCCGCAGCTGTTCAAATTGCCAGTCAAGCCGCTTGCCTAACTCATCTGACAGAAATTTTTCAATCCCCGCAGGAAGGTTTTGATTCCGCTATGGGGATTTTAGAATCAGGAAGCTGCTACGAAAATTTAATGCAATGGATTGAACCTTTAAAACCTTAATTACTTTGTTTCAACATTGGCTGCAAATATTGCCAGACCAGATCGGCGACGATTTTATAACCCGATGCAGTAGGGTGTAAACCATCGGGACGTGTATGTTCTCTAACACCCGCGACCCCTTCCAATAAAAATGGTAGATAGACCAGTTCATACTTCTTCGCCAACTCAGGATAAACTGACTCAAACTTTTCTACATAGTCTTTACCATAGTTAGGCAAGGCTTTCATGCCCGCCAGCAATACCCGGGCATTATTTTCATGGGATATACGAATCATAGCTTCCAGGTTTGAACGCATTTCATCGACGGATAATCCTCTCAATCCATCGTTCGCACCCAAGGCAAGAATGACAACCTGCGGTTTGTGTTTCATCAACCAGTTAATACGACGAACTCCTCCAGCAGTTGTATCGCCACTTATACCCGCATTAACTATTTTGTAACCAAGATTTTCATCATCAATTTTTACCTGGATACGGGAGGGGAAACTATATTCCTTATCCACACCAAATCCAGCCGTCAAACTATCCCCTAACGCAAGAACCACAAATTCCTCCTGTTTTGCATCAATAAGCAATTTTGTATCAGCAGTCAATTCTCCACTTTCACCTAGAATTAAGAGCAATCCTGCTAGAACATAGCCAATAATTTGATAACAGTTTAGTAAAATAGTTCGCATATTTTTGTAATACAATAGACTCTAATCATAAACTAATTCTTACTAATACATTGATCGAAATAATCAGACTAATAAAAACCCTGCACGGCGGGGGCCACAAGGTAGAAATTTTAAAATCACTTGATCTCACGATCCCAAGCGGTCAGTTCATAGCAATCACGGGTCATTCCGGTAGTGGTAAAACCACCTTGCTTAGCCTAATTGCAGGACTAGACATCCCGACTAGCGGTACCATTAATATAGACGGGCAGGATATCACGAAACTGAATGAAGATGAACTGGCTCTGTTACGCGGAAAAAGATTCGGTTTTATTTTTCAAAACTTTCATCTCATCCCAACTCTAACGGCCGTGGAAAATGTTGTTCTTTCGGCAGAACTCAATAACACACCCGGGGCGACAAAAAAATCCGAAGACCTTTTAGGCATGGTGGGGCTAGGGGATCGAATGCTGCATTACCCGGCCCAGTTATCGGGTGGCGAACAACAACGGCTTTCACTGGCTCGTGCCTTTATTAATGAGCCTGATATCATTCTTGCCGATGAGCCCACCGGAAACCTCGACTCAAAAAACAGTGATCGCATTATCAAATTGATCCTAGAACTGCATCGGGTAAAACAGGCCACCATCGTACTTGTCACCCATGAAACTCAGGTCGCCAATCAAAGTCAGCGAATTCTCACTTTGGAGGATGGAAAAATCATCGCAGACCGGCAGAATATAGAATAATGAAATCTAAACAACTCAATTTTTCACAACTGATCTCACTGGTTCTTGCCGAGTCTCGTGGTGCTTGGAAACGTATGGCCTTCTTTATTCTTTGCATCGCTATTGGTGTCGGCGCAGTGATGACGGTCAAAAGTTTTTCAAATATGGTGCAGGCAACTATCCAGGGGCAATCAAAGGGGTTGCTCGCTGCCGACATCGCTATCAAAGGCAGTTGGGAACAAGACGAAGAAGATCTGGCTTATCAGAAAAAAATCTTACCAAAAGGAACCGAGTTCTTATTTTTGAAGGAACTGCATGGCATGGCACAGTTTAAAAATCCAGGCTCCCCTAAAAACTCCGGGTCGCTGATCACCGAACTGAAAGCTATCCCATTATCAGGGCCGCAATATCCTTTTTATGGGTTATTTAAAAACAATCCCGACCGGCCTTTACAGGAATTGCTGAAAAGAAACGGAGCCGTTGTTGAATCTTCTTTTCTGATAAAGACCGGGTTAAATATGGGAGATGAATTTTCCCTGGGAAAAACCAAATTAAAAATTACGGGCATTGTAGTGTCCGAACCCGATCGCATTTCTCGTGCTTTCAGCATCGGTCCAAGATTATTTATATCTCGAACTTCTCTGGATAAGGCAGACCTGATTCAACCTGGAAGTCGAATCAAACATCGCACATTAATTAAAATTCCTGACAGAATAGAACTGGAAGCAGCTTTAGTGTTATTAGAGCGTGGCCTGCCAGATAAAACCATCTCAATTCGAACCTATAAGGACATGCAATCTTCACTTTCCAGTTCCATTGAACGCATGGGGCAATATCTGGGCGCACTGGGCGTCATCGCGCTTCTAATGGGTGGTATCGGGGTAGCTATGATTGTTCGTACCTTTATGACACAGAAACTCGATACGGTTGCCATTATGAATTGCCTGGGTGCCTCCTCTCACACCTTGTTGAAAGTTTATCTATTACAAGCCATGTTGATGGGGTTGGCTGGCAGTTTACTGGGAGTCACTCTCGGGTTTTCTCTTACCTATCTATTACCTTCTAAAATGGAAGGATTGATAAATTACCAACTTATACCTACATTTTACTGGCTACCTGCTTTACAGTCTTTGCTACTGGGTGTTGCAATTACACTTTTGTTTTGCTTATGGCCTTTGCTAAGAGCCGTTAAGACGCGACCTCTACGATTATTTCGGCGTAACTTTGAAGAAGAGGAGCTCACTTCAGGTAACCGCAAAGATCGATGGTTTGCGGGACTAACCCTTAGCCTCGGTCTGGCAGTGATAATTTGTTGGCAAGCCGAATCTTTAAAACGAGGCTTGGTGTTTCTATTGGCTTTGGGAATATCCATAGCTCTATTTTCATTGGCCTCAATTTTCCTTTTAAAGATACTTAAGGCATTACCCCAATCCGGTTCCATAGCAAGACGATATGGAATGTCCAACCTCAAACGACCGAACAATCAAGCGGCATCAATTATTACCTGTCTGGGTATGGGCATCATGCTAATTCTAACCGTGAGACTCGTGCAAATGGACATGCTTACTATGTTGAACAAAAATACGGAGATGAATCCCCCAAATTATTTTTTCATCGATATCCAAAGAGATCAAAAAGATACGTTCATGCAAGTGCTTGATCAAATTGCACCAGAATCTGAACGCAGCGTGACGCCCCTGGTTCGCTCACGCTTACATAGTATTGACGAAAAACTCATCGCTAATTGGGAATATAAAGACAAGAAACGAGAAGAGTGGTTCATCAATCGTGAATTTGCTTTGACCTATATAGAAGGTCCTCCTCCAAAAGATAATGAAATTATCGAAGGGAAGTGGTGGAATGAGGAACAGGCAAAAAATGCTGAAGTTTCTTTAGAACAAGATGCCGCAAAAAGATTGGGTGCCAGGATTGGATCAAAACTGACGATAGATATTCAAGGTATTCCTGTGTCTGCAAAAGTTACCAGCATTCGAAGCGTGAATTGGAGAAATATGCGGACAAATTTTTATATGATTTTTTCACCGGGAGCACTTGCCGGTGCTCCACTAACTTATGTAGCAACCGTACACGTTCCTGATGAAAAAGAATTGCAGTTGCAACATGCTGTTGTCAAAGCATTACCCAACATCACCGCACTCAGCACACGTGACATCGTCAACACCTTAGAATCTACGGTTTCAAAATTAACCACATTGGTGGATTTTATGTCGGGCTTCGCAATTGCGGCTGGATTGTTCATTCTCTCCGGATCGATTGCTTCCACAAAATATAGGCGTTTGCGCGAATCTGCAGTGTTAAAAATTCTCGGTGCGCAAAGAAAAACGGTCGCCTCCATTCTTGGTTTTGAATACGCAACCTTGGGAGTCATCGCCGGGTTGGTGGGTATTCTTTTAGCACAGGGCTTTTCTTGGGTGGTCATGAAATACATGATCAAATCCGCCTGGCATTTACAACCTGGGGTTCTCATTTGGGCATTTTGTTTTGGCGTTTTGCTCACCGTCGCCACAGGAATTTTAAGCAGTCTCGATGTCATCAATAATAAACCGCTAAAAACAATTCGGGAAACAGAAGCATGAGACAAATAATGCTCATTTCTACAGTATGCTTAGCCTACCTTTTTTTACTTACTGTCAATAAAACCAAGGCAAATTCACAGATTTTAATTCCTTCAGGGGAATTTAATATGGGTACTGAAAAAGGTACCCAAGCGGAACAGCCTCTCCACCCAGTTTGGGTTGATGCATTTTTTATGGACCGTTTTGAAGTTTCCAATAAAGACTATGAAAAACTCAATCCCAATTTCCAACGCAGTCAAGCGTCGCCTTGCGATGATTGTCCCGTTACCCGAGTAAACTGGGAGGAGGCAAAAACCTATTGCCAAAGGCTTGAGAAACGCCTGCCTACGGAAGCGGAATGGGAAAAATCCAGGCGAGGCCCTAACGAAATCGATACCGGGTATGACAAAAAAAGATCTCGCTACGGGTTATCTTTTGAAGCCGGAACGGTACCGGTGCAATCGTCTATAGGAAATGGATACGGTTTGCATCATATGGAAGGAAATGTGTGGGAATGGACTAACGATTGGTTTGATACAAAATATTACCAAAATTCACCGAAGAAAAACCCTAGAGGGCCAAGCGGAGGTTCCCGTAAATCAGTACGCGGGGGCAGTTGGTATAATGACATTTGGTATTTACAGGCGGGTATGCGATTTCGCCTTGCTCCCGATGTAAAATTGAATTCATTAGGCTTTCGTTGCGCTAAAAACTCTTGATTGGATAAATCAATGGCATGGATAAAAACTCCTAAAAACTGGGAACTACCGAATCAGGAAATCACCCCTGAGGATATCTATCTGCGTCGCCGGGAATTTTTAAGTACTACCCTGAAATTCAGTGCCGCCGCTATGACTTTGATGCATCCTATTTCTTATAGTTCACCCTTATGCGCTGAAGAAAAAAAAGAGATACCATCTTTTGATCCCACGCCCGAATCCATCGCTTCAAAATTTAATAATTTTTATGAGTTTGGAGTTGAAAAAGATCAGCTCTGGAAGTCTGCACGAAAACTTGAAACAAAAAACTGGACGATTGAAGTCGGAGGGCTTGTCAAAAAATCAAAAACACTCGATGTTGAAACTTTAATCCAACGGTTTCCTGAAGAAGAGAGGGTTTATCGTTTGCGTTGCGTAGAAGCCTGGTCTGTCGTGATTCCCTGGCTCGGTTTTCCTTTACGGTTATTGATCGACCAGCTCGATCCGTTACCTTCCGCTCGCTATGTAAAGTTCACCACCTTTCTTTTACCAAATATTGCTTTAGCCCAAAAGAATCGATTCTGGGAACCCTGGCCTTACACTGAAGGACTGACCCTTGAAGAAGCAAGACACGATCTCACTTTTATGGCTACGGGAGTCTATGGGCATCCGATCCCCAATCAACATGGCGCCCCTATTCGATTAATTGTCCCTTGGAAATATGGATTCAAAAGTATTAAGTCGATTGTTCGTATCGATTTTACGGATAAATTACCAGCCACGTTTTATACTTCTATGTCTCCTCTTGAATATGATTTTGAAGCAAATGTGAATCCGGATATTCCTTATGCTAGATGGCATCAAGCTTTCGAAAGGATCCCAGGAAAAGAAGAGACTGAAAAAACACTTTTATATAATGGCTATGCAAAGCAGGTAGCAAGCATGTATTCCTAAAACAATGATTCAATTCTCAAAAATCCAAATACCATTTTTAAGTGCTCTATTACTGGCCTTCGTGGTTATTTTTTGTCCCGGAGTGACAAACGCGGAACGAAACCATTATGTTCCAAGGGATCCCTATGTCGCTCCGCCTTATGTTCCGCCCCCACCCCTTTCTTCTCGATTAAATCTTATAGATAACGGGGATGGAACCATCACCGAAAAAAAGTCGAAGTTGATGTGGACCAAAAAAGACAGCTTCGCTGATTTGGGAAGATGCTTGAACTGGTATGATTCCAAAAGTTATGTGGAAAACCTGACCACAGGCGGACATAACGACTGGCGAATGCCGGAGGTTTGGGAATATGGAGAGATTTACGACAACACCGAGTCGAACGTCATGGCTATGGACCATGACCCGGAGAACCCTTTAGCCTTATCGAGTTTATTTGCGGATGGGGCTGCTTACTGGTACTGGTCGTCGGAACATGGAAAATGTTGCGCTCGGACGGCCTATTTTGTCACCGGCCTACCATTTGTTCGCACTTTAGACAAATGTAGCAAAGGCGGAGTTCGCGCGGTGAGAAATAATTCTTGAGCTTCCCATTAAATGATTCATTAAGGCCGTTTTCCACAGAGGACTGAATAAACCGGTAGCGAGTTTTATTTTTCAGGTAGACATTATTATAGGTTTTCGTTAACCATTCGAATGGCCTTGATATAAGCATAAATGGATTGACCGGGTTGTAAATTAAGATTCGATAAAGACTTTCGAGTGATCGTGGCAAGTAGAGGTCGCCCTGCATCCAATTCTATATCCACCGAATAACCAACATTTTCTCCAATTTTTCTTACCTTTGTTTTTAAGATATTGAGCACGCTGGTTAATCCTTCGGGAGGTTGTGTTGCCAGACTCACGTCTTTGGAGTGGATATGAACTCGAAGTGGCTGTCCTGGTGAAATATCCTGAATAGGTACGCTTAGTCCCTGTCCCATAAAATCGAGGCGAGTGATTCCATACTCGGTATCATGCTCTAAAACGGTGGTATCTAGGACCGCTCCAGAATGTTCGTCGCCAATGGCTTCCCGCAACTGAATGTCGGAAAAAACTTTTCCCACGGGACCGTATTTCACAACCTTCCCATCTTTCAAAATCACCATCGTATCTACAAGTTGCAACACCTCACTCATCGAATGGGTAACATAAATAATTGGTATGGAAAGTTCTTTTTCTACTTTTCTAATAAAGGGAATAATTTCTGTTTTTCGTTGAGCATCCAACGCTGCAAGAGGTTCATCCATCAGAAGAAGTTTTGGGCTAGTAAGCAGGGCCCGACCCAATGCGACTCGTTGTTTTTCGCCGCCGGATAATTTATCTATGCTACGTTCGAAAAGTTTTTCCAGGGAAAGTACACGGCCTATGTCCTCCAAATGCAATCTTCTCGAATTCACAGGTGTTCGCTTATATCCGTATAAAAGATTATCACGAACATTTAAATGGGGAAAGAGGCGGGATTCCTGAAACACCATACCGATTGCCCGCAGGTTGACTGGGATGAAAGTATTTTCGTCCTGCAAAACTTGTCCTGCGATTTCCATTTTCCCGGATTTTTCCAATCCAGCCAGGCACCGTAATAAAGTTGTTTTACCCGATCCCGAAGGGCCAAACACAACGGTGATGCCCGATGCTGGAAGCTGAAGATCTATATCGAGATTAAAACCCGGGTAGTCAACCTTGAAAGCTGCCTTTAGTAGTTCCGTCATGAAACATGCACCGGTAATTTTTTATTTATGGAATAAACCATTAACAAAACTAGAAAAGAAAACAAGAGCAACCCCGCTGATAGTATATGTGCCTGTGTGTATTCCATAACTTCAACACGATCATAAATTTCAATGGATATAACTTTTGTTTTTCCAGGTATATTACCGCCGACCATCAGTACCACGCCAAACTCCCCCAATGTGTGGGCAAAGCCTAATACCGTTGCTGTGAGGTAACCACGTCGGGAAAGTGGAAGTATTACCGAAAAAAAGGCATCCCACTTAGAGGCCCCTAAAGAAGCCGCCGTTTCTAAAGGAGTACTGCCGATGGATTCAAAATTGCTTTGTAAGGGCTGTACTACAAATGGGAGTGAGTAAAGGGTTGAGGCAAATAATAAACCTGAAAAAGTGAAAGATAGTGGCGAGCCGGTAATAGCTTGAACAGGACCACCCACCCAGCCATTTGGACCCAATAGAATTAGAAGGTAAAATCCCAAGACTGTGGGAGGCAGCACTAAAGGCAAGGCCACCACCGCCTCAATACCAACCCGCATTTTTGAACTAGTATGGGCAAGCCACCAGGCAATGGGAGTCCCTATGGTTAGAAGAATCATTACTGTGATTCCAGCCAACTGCAAAGTAAGCCAAATAGGTCCTGCATCAAGAGAACTTACATCCATGGTATTTCTGTATTAAAGTTTGAGGGAATAGCCATAACTTTGAATTTGTTTTTGTATCCGGTTACTTTTAATAAAATTTAAAAATTGCCGTGCGGCTTTGTTCGTTTTTGCGCGTTTTAATAATATGCCTTGTTGTCGAATAGGGTCGTGCCATTCCTGAGGAATAATCCAGGAAAAACCACGCCCTTGATTTTTTCTCAATTGGGAGAGGGCAATGAAACCTATATCTGCATTTCCAGTCATCACAAACTGAAAAGTTTGTGAAATATTTTCTCCGCGAACCAATCGATTTTGAATTTGTTCCCAAAAACCTTTTTTTCTTAAAACCTGTTCAGCCGCTTTACCATAAGGAGCCGTTTTGGGGTTAGCGATTGCCAGATATCGAAAATTTTTATGATTTAAAACCTGCAAATCGTTTTTTAAAGGAAGGGTAGAATCCGCACTCCATAAGGCTAGCCTTCCCACCGCATAAGTGAAACGAGACCCTGGAACACCTATCCCCTCTTTTTCAAGAAGCTCAGGCCGGAGAGAGTCTGCTGCCAGTAAAATATCGAAAGGCGCTCCCTGTTTGATTTGGGCATAGAGCTTCCCTGTTGACCCTGAAATTACAACCACTTTGTGACCGGTAGATTCCTTGAATTTCCTGGACAACTCTTTTAAAGGCAAAAGGAAGTTAGAAGCCACGGCAATACGCAGCTCTTTAGCCAAAGCGTCTGAAATATGAAGCAGAAAGAATGCCAACAGCACGCCACCGACCAACCCTGATTTTCTTTTGAATCTGTTCATCCAGCCTCGTTATATTTATAAGAATATAGCGATATACCGTTGTATATCAAAATATATATTGCTTGTCAAGAAAAGGCTTCTTTATGGAATAGAGGTGGGTACCAATAAATACTAATGTAATGAAAGGGAAAATTAAAACAGCCT
>ENA-UPTF01000862-UPTF01000862.1-marine-metagenome-genome-assembly--contig:-NODE-862-length-20289-cov-4.070948_pt1 | contig 20289 bp, 19 predicted proteins | sample MGYA00238166_ERZ767019 | MGnify/ENA primary metagenome ERZ767019 (study PRJEB28930, sample SAMN06266391) | marine metagenome | isolation source: Sea water from 250 m depth | place: Atlantic Ocean | study... | reverse complement strand
GTCGGTACAGCTCAACCAGGTCCTGACTGGAATGCAACATTCCGACCAGGTCCAAATCTCTTTGCAGCATCAATTATCAAACTTGATGCTATTACAGGAGAAATGTTATGGGCATACCAAACCACTACACGTGACCCTTGGGACTATGACTGTTCATGGAATACAATTCTTGCTGAAGACGTAGTAGTCAAAGGCGAACTTCGCGATAAAGTCGTAATCAAAGGCTGTAAGAACGGACGTGTCCACATCCTTGATTGGGCTGATGGCGCTCCACTTCACATCTTCGAATCAGTAAATACTCGAAGATCCGCATTCGCTGAATTGTTAGATCCACTCAACGATGTTGAAATGGTCCGACCAACAGCTAATACATGTGATTCAGCACAAACCAAATATGCAGATCACCCACATTGTAATGATAGTCCATTCTGGCTCAACTGCCCTGCAGTAGGCTGTTTGGAATCTGATATTACATACAACCGTGATATGAATATGGTAATCTTCGCTACATTCAATGAACCAAGATGGATTCAGGCAGCTAACGCTGTAGGTCCATGTTCTGTATGTGGAGAAGCACAAGATTTCCCAGCTCCATTTGAGGCAAGAATCAATGCAACAATTAATGCATATGATGTCGATAGTGGTGACAATGTCTGGAACTACTTCATTGACAACAAGGGATTCCGAGGCGGTGTAATTACAACTGCTGACTTGGTATTCTTCTCTGGTGTTGACGGAGTATCACGTGCACTTCATGTAGAGACTGGTGAAGTCTTACACGAATTCAATATTGGTCAAGGTTCTGTAGTCCAACCAAGTATCGGTGCAGATAAGAACGGAAACGTCAAACTCTTCCGTACTGTCGGTGGCGCTAACTGGTTCGGCTTTGGAAACATAGGCGTTGAAGCAGTTACACCTGGTGCTATATTTGCATTTGGTCTACCTGATACAATTCCTGAACCAAAGGTTGAAATCGTAGAAGTCGAGAAAGTCGTTGAAGTCGAAGTAGTGAAAGAAGTAGAAGTAATCCAAGAAGTCGAAGTCGAGGTTGAAACAATTAGTCCAATTTCATATGTTGCAATTGGATTAGGTGTAGTTCTCGTCGTCGTCGCTGGCGTACTCTATTCACGAACACGTAACGCATAATCATCTAAGTTGCCCTAACGGGCAACTTAATCTTTTTTTTAAACTCAATCTAAAACTTAATTATAGTCAATTATTATCTATTGATAATGAATTATGACGATATTCAGAAATTATTTCTTGAGAAAGGCTTCTTCTTTCCTAGCTCTGAAATCTATTCTGATGCTCCTGCTGGATTTTGGGATTATGGACCCTTGGGCGTGAATTTTAGAAATAAATTCATTGAATCTTGGAGAAAGAATATAGTACGTAGAGACGGAATGATTGAAATAGATGGTAGTCAAATCCTTTCAAAAAATGTTTTTGTTGCATCTGGCCATCTTGAGAATTTTTCCGATCCAATAGTTCGTTGTAACGAATGCAAGTCTGTTTATAGGGCTGATAGAATGATATCTGATATTTCTGGAGAAATGGTTTCTGAAAAATTATCTAATGAAGATTACAATGAAAAAATTATATCTCTTGACATTAAATGCCTTAAGTGTAAAAATCCACTCTCTCCTGTCACTCGATTTAATATGATGTATGACGTTGGCATCGGTCCAAAAGGAGATGCTTCTTATCTTCGTCCAGAAACATGCCAGAATATATTTGTTGATTTTCTTCGTCTTTCAAAAACCATGAGAATTAAATTACCAATTGGCATTGCACAGTTTGGCAAGAGCTTTCGTAATGAAATATCTCCTCGTCAAAGTTTACTTCGTTTACGCGAATTTTATCAGGCAGAAATTGAAGTGTTCTTTAACCCTAATAGCGTCGATGATTTGGATGAATTCTCTGAAGTTTCTAATACAATATTGAATATCCATATTTCCGACAATGAGATTATTACTGATTCATGCTCAGAATTAGTTAATCGCGGTATCCTTCCAAATAAATTCATTGCCTATTATTTAGGATTAGTTCAACAATTCTACATTAATAATGGAATTGAATTGGAAAAAACTCGTTTTCGTATTCTTCCAGACGACGACCGTGCATTTTACGCTACTCATTCTTTTGATTTTGAAGTTCTTACTTCGGTTGGATGGCTTGAATTAGTCGCATGTAATAATCGTACTGATTACGATCTTAGCAGTCATCAAAAAATTAGCGGAAAAGACCTTCAAATACTTGATAATGAAGAAAAGGTTCTTCCACATGTATTTGAAATCTCTATGGGTGTTGATCGTAGTTTATATTCAATCGTTGAACATTCATATAAAAAAGACGGAGAAAGATTTCTCTTATCAATTAAACCTGCATTGGCTCCTTATGACGTGGCAATATTCCCATTATCGAATAAAAATGATCTTCCTGTTTTCTCAAAGAAGATTTTCAATAGTTTGAAATTGGATTTTCAATCTTTTTATGATTCCTCAGGTTCTATTGGTAGGCGATATAGAAGACAAGATGAAATTGGCACTCCTATTTGTATTACTATTGATTTTGATTCTATAGAAAATAACGACGTTACTATTCGATATCGAGATTCTATGGAACAGATTCGCGTTTCTGTTTCTGAAATTCGTAATAAATTAGTAGAATACTATAATCAATAATATGGATATTATAGAACCCGATAGCGTTGATAATAAATTCACAATGTTATTGTCTATGAATGAATATCCTTTAATTAATTTATTTTGCTGTTCGTGATGAATTGATAATTCAGTAAATTTATTACATTTATCACAAAAATATTGTGCTTGAATCGTAGCTCCTATTATGCTATCAATAAATGTTCCAAATATTGCTCCAAAAATTGATAATATTATTATATTCATATTAAACGAAAATCCATTTATGGAAGATGATATAATAATTATCATAATTCCTAAAATCGACGCTAATGAACCTAATACAGTTATTCCTCCTGATTTTCCTGTTTCAACTTCATTGAAATTAGTTATTAATCGAGGTTTTTTTGAACTTAATAGGCCAATTTCTGTTGCTAACGTATCTCCTGTTGCAATTGCTATCGCCGTAATAAATCCAACTAGGAATAATTCATTATTTGTTAGATAGTATATTGTTCCAAAAAGCGAAAACGCAAAACCATTTGCTACTACATTCTGCCAACTTCTTATTCCTCCTTTCTCTTGCGCTATTCCTTTTCTTCGTTTTTGTTTAAACCTAAATCTTGTACATATGAATCCAATTACAAAAAACTCTACTACTAAAATAAACCCTCCAATTCCTGTTACTATGTAGATCAAATTTCCCATGAATATTGAACTTATAGTTCCTATAAAATCCAATATTTTTAATTTTAATACAATTATAGAAGCTATTAGAATTATTGCAGTAAATATTAGATATTGACTATCTATCAACATTGTTTCTTTTCAAATCGCTTTATATATAAGGGGTCATAATTTGATTAATTTTTCTTTAATACTGTTTTCATTATCTCTTGTAAGCCCTAATATTATCTTGTCTTTATCTGCTAGGTCTATTGCTAATTTGTCTATTTTGTTAGGACCATGTAATATTACCATTCTGGGTTTTAATTGAGAAACTCTTATTGCAACTAATGGCGACCGGCCAATTCCCACTCTTGTAAATATTAAAACCCTCTCAGTCGTTGCTCCAAATATCTTATAAAAATCAATTCCCGATAACATGTAGATTGTATTGATGCTGTCTACAATGGTATATCCATATATTTTTGTATCTAGTTCTTCGTCTCTATTTAATACGTCTATGTTTAATATTTTTTTTAATTTTTTTGCAGTTATTGGCTTCTTAAATTCCCCAATTCCTAATATCGCCGAATGATCTTCTTTTAAAAGCCTATTCAATGTTTTATTATTTGATTTATCAAGTATGACTAGAGATTCTATATATTTTTTTATAAAAACAATTCCAGGCGAATATCTTCTTCCACTTTCATAATCGCTTAATACAGATGGAGAAACATTCATTTTTTTAGCTAAATTAGTTTGTTTAATCTTTAATCGTTTTCTCCAAATCTTTAACATCTCTCCTGGATTATTGCTTACTACTACATTTCCTGCAATTTTTGCTATAATATCGACATCTGAACTTTCCAATACAATACGTTAATCAGCGAAGTTTCTAATATCTATTTATTGTAAGAATTCATCATTTTCTTCAAGCCAGATTGCCCATGCATTAAGTTTCTTTAGTTGATTCTCTCTATTTTTGTTTTCTTTTATGATTTCGAAATATGTTTTTCCCAACTCATTTAATTTTATCTCAACTAATTTATTCAATACTTTTACAAAATCGTCTTTTTCGCTTGATTTATTTTCAGAAACTTCTATATTATCTAGTAATTCAATGATACTTGTTTGATTTTTACTCATATTATATTTCATGCCCATCTTGCCCAACATGGATAAAGAAACATTCAAATATAAATGTTGTGCAAGATGCACAATAAGGATAAAGTTGACAGATAAAGATAAAATTACAGTGAAATTGAAACATGGCAGTTGGGAAGTTGAAATTACTTGCCCAGAAGACCGAGTTAAACAAACTGTTGAAAATGTAATTAGCGGCATCGATACAAATACTTCGCTTAAACCTCCATCTCCTGATTTGAAAACTTCCATTCCTACCAAGTCTAAAAAATCTACCGAGCATGTAATCTGCAGAGACCTCATTGAATTATTATGGCAAGAAAATTGGTTTAACGGAGAGAGAAATCTTTCCGAAGTTGACGAAGAATTGTCGAGACGTGGTTATCATTACGATAAAACAAGTATTTCTCATTCACTTAAAGATCTCGTTCGAGAAAACATATTGACTCGTAATGGTTCAATGCGAAATTACCGATATGTACAAAAAAGACCTCCGGTAGCATAGATTAATATACGGATTTTTGCCAAATAATCTGATGACAGCTTCTATTACCCGAATAAAATTAAAAATTTCTAATACGGAAGTTGACATTGAGTGCGACATTGACAATCTTCCAGATATTATTTCTCAGATTCCCAATATTATTCAATCTATTTCAAATATTTCTGGAACTGATTCTACAGAAGAAAACATTCGCATGTCGGATAACTCTGTTGAAAATCAACCTTCTGCCCCGCCTGAAATTGTTATCAATAAATCCGATTCTCTTACTGATGTATTATTAAAATTATTTACTAGCAATTGGTCCAACGAGCCTAAAAAACTCAATGAAATTCGAGAAACCCTACAATTATACGGATTGATGTATCCTAAGCAAACTGTAGCTGTTACACTATTAAGAATGGCTAAATCAGGAAGACTCCGTCGATTCAAAAGTAATACTGGAGACTACGTCTACACTGCATCTAATTCCCTTTTATCATCGACTGAAAAATTACCAAATTCTTCCTATTAGTAATTCTTACGTGATTTTATGAACGATATCTCAATAACAATAAAACACGAAGATACAACAATAGACTTCAAAGGCCATCCTAACGACGTATTACACTCTGTTAATGAATTTCTACTTAAATCAATACCTGGTTTGGATCTTGCACAAAAAATTCTAATTAATTATTCCCTGGAAGATATACTTTCAAAATTCCACAATTTGATAAAAATTACTCCAGAAGGCCCAAGAATCTGGATTTCTTCGAAAAAATTAAGCGATCGCGAAAAGATCGCTCTTCAACTACTTGCAAATCATGCTGGCTTTCTAGCCGAAAAAACATCCAATTCATTTACATCTATAGCTGATTTGTGTGAATTAACAAATCTCAATCCAAAATCGGTTAGTTCTCGTCTAAGCGAATTACAAAAATTATGTTATGTGGATAAAGATAATATGGATAAAAAAATTATGTTTCGAATTACTACACAAGGGATAAATTGGTTGGAAACAATTTTAGAAAATAGGAAATAACATATGAAAAAATTTTTGTTTATAGTCGGTCTATTCTTTTTAGTCTTTGGATATATGGCTTTCCAAAATGCTATTGAGAATTTAATTATGCTTGATAATTATCGAATTGAATCAATAGCAGGTAGAGTTCCTGATGCCATACAAAATGAAGAACTGGAAGTAATAGGAGAAGCTGAACTTCTCGAACAATTAAGACGCGGAGAATCAATACTACAAGTTAGTCGTGCAATTATGGTATTTGGTTTTGTTGTATTCGTTTATTCAATTATAGATGATGTGAAAAACCTTAAAAATAAATTATTTTAGTCCATCTTCAGTTACAATAATTTTCTGTTCTTGAATTATTGCATTAATTATTGACTTTCCTATATCTGATTCTTTTGCTAATCTGATTCTATTTTTTTTTCCAACTGTAGCTGATAGAATATATTGATCATCTATGTATACATTGAGTGTCTTGCCATCTAATTTTCTTTTGAATAAAATGTCAAGATTATTTCCTGTTTCATGGATTACGTGATTTATATTTCTGCCTAGTGCATTATTACTTGGCTCGACATCAATCTTTATTCCTAACCTCTTCTCCATATCCATGATATTCTGACCATTTCTTCCAATTATCTCTGGAATATTCTTTTTATCCGTTTTAATTAACGCTCGTTTGGAAGACAACATTTCTATATCCATCTCCCCTTCATATTTTGCATAACTCTCTTTGAGTTTCTTCATGGAGACATCTTTAGTTTGACGTTCTTTCTTTTCGATTTCAATAACTGGAATTATTACTTTTTCTTCTCCATAAGTGTAAATTTCATATTCTAAAGTTGAATCTATGAAATCTCTAATCTCAACAACAGGTCTTGTTAAATCTGCTTCTAGCATGCCTGTTGGCACTTTCATTACTAATTCTAACTGATACGTCTTTTCTATCTTGCCATCTCTAAGAAAAATCACTGTATCTACAATATTACTAATCATTCCCATTTCTATTCTCTCTATGAATCTTTGAATAGAATTAACAGGATTGCTTGCATGTACTACTCCAATCATCCCTACTCCTGATAGCCTCAAATCGGCAAAAATCATAAAATCTCTTGTTTTTCTGACTTCGTCAAACACAGTATAATCTGGTCTAACTAGCAATAAAATCTCAGCAGTTTTTTCAAAATCACCTTCTAGTTGCCCATATTGAGAAATTTCAGGATTTACCTGTAAATCTTTTGGTGATTCAATTGTTTTTACGATTTTGTTTTTCGCGGAATAAAATTCAGCTAAACTTGATGCAAACGTACTCTTTCCTGATCCAGGACTTCCTGCTACAAGTATTCCTTCTGCTGCAACTTCAATTCTCTCCATTAATTTCTTAGGTATGTCGTAATCAGAAATTTTCAACTTTTTAATTGGTTTAATTATAGTTATTTCTGGTTTGTCAGAAAATGGCGGCATTGTGATTGTAATTCTGAATTTATCAAGCTGAATTACTTTTGCTCCATCTCTAATTATTTGTTTATCTCTTTTTTTACTAACTCTTGCATATTCTTCTATGTCCTTGATAATCTTATTGATTTCTTCTTCGTCTATTTCCTTACCTATTGAAACAAGTTCAATATCTCCTGGTAGGCCTTTTTTCACTCTAATTGGAATACCTTCTTTTATGTGAACACTAGAAATTAATTCATCTTTAAAGAATTTATCAAGATTACTGTTCTCTTTATCAATTACTTTTGGTATATAGTTAACTTTTGCACCCATTGCTTCAGCTACTATTGCTTGAACATAATCACCAGTAAATAATATGGCATCATTTTTAATTGACTCATCTCTAATTATTGCATCTATCCTTCCACTTCTAGATAATTTAATATCTTCAAAAGAAGGCCTAGTTCCTAGATATCGAAATTTAATTTTCTTTTTTGCAGAAATATCCTTTATTTTCTTTAATTCCTCTAAACCCAAGAATCCTATCTCTTGATTCTTTGACGCTTGTGCTTGCAATTCATCTAAAACAGCTATTGGAATGATTATTTCTGAGTTTTTTATCTCCCCTTTTTCTATCTTTTCAGTTAAAATCTGATTAATAATGACGCTTGTATCGGGGACTATCTTTACTTTATTAAATTTGTCCTTGGTGGTTTTTACCATATTAATAAAATTAATATCTTGGGATTATTATAATCTACTATTGACTGATAATTCACTATTACAATATGAGGACCTGCTACATTCAATCATTTCTGAAGCCCAAAAATATAATGTAGATTATGCCGAAGCTAGGTTTCATTCTACTAAACATCTTGCCGCCATTTTACAAAATGGAGATTCTAAGCCTACTATTTCATACGAAAAACAAGGAATTGGCATTCGAATGATTTATGATGGCGTCATGGTTTTTGCATCTACTAATATGTTTGATAATTCGCTTAATGAACTCATAGAAAATACTATTTCAAGAGCTAAATCCTCTAAAAAAATATCAAAATCCCCAATTGTATTCTCCGAAGAAAAATCAATTAAGAAAAATTGGTCTGCAATAGAGAAAGAAAATTTAGAAAACGTTCACGTTAATGATATGATATCTGTTCTTAATGAAGTCGATAATTATATTACTTCATATGATTCTGATGTTATTCTTACAAATCGATCTTTAGGCTTGGATAACTCAATAGAAGAAAAATTTTATGTTAATACCGACGGAACACGATTATTAAGTCGTGTCCCTAGAGTTTCTTTTCACAGTTTAATCACTGCTAAATACGACGGACAATTATCTGCATTCAGTATCCCTGCAGGTTATGCAGGATTGGGTCGATCTGGTGGCTGGGAAATTATAGAAACTTTTGATCTTTCTAATTATATTCCTGAACAATTGAATACATCCTCAAATTCAATAAAAGCAAAATCTGAAAAATTTGAAGAGGGTGTTGATGTAGTCGTAGGTCCAGATATTGCAGGTTTGGTTGCACATGAATCATGTGGACATCCATTTGAAGCAGATAGAATCTTGGGGCGAGAGGCAGCTCAAGCTGGCGAATCATACCTTGATTTTGATTGTATTGGTACTCGAATTGGAAGTGATGAAGTATGTGTAAGTGACGACCCAACACTTCCTCAATCTATGGGATTCTATTTGTACGATGACGAGGGCGTCGAATCAAAAAAACGTGAATTAATCACTGATGGCGTAATTACGGATTTATTACATAACCGTGAAACATCTTCTAAAATGAATATTCATAGTAATGCTGCTTCACGAAGTGTTGAATTTGATAAAGAACCGATTATTAGAATGTCTAACACTTTCATTGAACCCGGTAATTTTGAGTTGGACGAATTACTATCAGACATAAAGAACGGTGTTTATATTAAAAATTTCATGGAATGGAATATTGATGATCGACGTGAGAATCAACGATACGTGGGCTTTGAAGCTTATAGAATTATAAATGGTGAATTGGACGCTCATGTTAAGTCTCCTGTCTTGGAGCTTACATCAAAGAAATTTTGGTCTTCAGTTGACGCACGTTCTAAAAATCTTGATTTTAAAGCTGCTAATTGCGGTAAAGGCGAACCTATGCAGGGAGCTCCGGTATGGACTGGCGCACCTGATGTTCGATTACGAAATCTAAGAGTAGGTACAAGATCATGAATATTGATAATATTATTTCTATAATTGAAAAGAAAATCTCCTCTCTTGATTCTGATGATTATTCATTACTTTTGTCTAAGGATCACGAGGATTTAATTCGGTTCAGCAATAATTCTGTAAATGTCTTTGATATTATTGAAAATATCTCGATTGAAATCTATATTGGCAAGGATAAAAAACGTGCTAGCGGCGTGTTGTATAATTTAGACGAACGTTCAATTCTTGCATACATTGATTCATTATTCCAATATTGTATTGATTCACCTATAAATAATGATTATACCAATCTTCCTTCTGGACCCTTTGACTATGGTAAAATTCCGAGTATGAATGTCTCTCAATCTACTAACTATGAATCAATAATTGACCATGTTGAAAATTCAATAAATCATGGATTACAATCTGGAGCCTCAAGAGTTTGTGGTTCATTTACTAGTACAACTTCCGAAATATTTCTTAAGACGTCTACAGGTATTGAATCTGTTGACAAATCGATAACTAATTTATTGAACGTTCGTGCTTTTACTGAATCTAAATCCAGCGGCCATGGTTTGTCTTGCGCTTCTTCAATAAATGACATCGATTCTTCAAATGCTGGATTTGATGCGGGAGAATATGCTAAATCATCCATGAATCCGAAAAGATGCGAACCAGGAAAATACGATATACTATTTACGCCGACCGTCGCTGCGGACATATTTCAATTTGTAGGTCATGCTGCTTCTGCCGATTCCGTTGATTCTGGTGATTCATTTCTCGCGAATAAAATGAATCTTCAAGTTTCATCTGACGCTTTATCAATTTCTGATCATGGCAATCCTCAGAATGGAATATATAATCGTCGATTTGATGACGAAGGAGTTCCTACACAATCTACAAATATTATAGAAAATGGCATATTGAAAAATTATCTTCATAACGTATCTACTGCCAGAAAATATGGCGTTGATTCTACGGGCAATGCAGGAATTATGTCTCCTTGGTGTTGGAACCTTGAAGTCTCTTCTGGTTCTCCTACCTTTGAAGAACAACTATCTTCAATAGAAAATGGTCTTTTGATTACTAATAATTGGTATACAAGATTCCAAAATCCTGCTGCGGGTTCATATTCTACAGTGCCTCGAGATGCATGTTTTGTTATTAGTAATGGAAAAATTACAACTCCTATTCAAGGTATTAGAATTAGTGATGAAATTCCTAGACAATTATCTAATATTGATTCTTTATCTAAAACTCGTAAGTGGATTAGTTGGTGGGAAGTAGAAACTCCTGTTTTAGCTCCATCAATTGTAGTTAAAGATGTACCTGTTACTCGATCTACTTAATTATTATTAATACGATACATTACTAGTATGACTGCTTGTTCATTATGTGGAGATGAATTTCTTCCAACAACTGAAGCACATTTGATTGAAAATTTATGCTACTCTTGTCTTTTTGACCCAGATCGAATTGAAGAAAACGATTGCGGGATATGAAAATCCACATGATACTTTAAATACAATGTCTAACAAACATTTTGATATATGGCACAACAAGCAAACATCGGAGTTGCCCCAAACGGACAACCTGTTATTATATTAAAAGAAGGATCTAGTCAAACAAAAGGTCGAGAGGCACAAAAGAATAATATTATGGCCGCTAAGGTCGTTTCTGAAATAATTCGAAGTTCATTAGGACCACGCGGTATGGATAAAATGTTAGTTGATGGAATGGGTGATGTTACTATCACAAATGATGGTGCAACTATTCTTAAAGAAATTGACGTACAACACCCAGCTGCTAAAATGATGGTCGAAGTATCCAAAACAGCTGATACTGAAGTAGGAGATGGTACTACGTCTGTTGTAATTCTTGCAGGTTCATTAATTGGAAAAGCCGAAGAATTAATTGACAAAGAAGTTCATCCAACTATTGTCGTTGATGGTTATAAAAAAGCAGCTAAAGAGGCATTGAGAATTCTTGACGAAATTGCTATAAAAGTTACTCCAGGAGATAAGAAATGGCTTAAAAAAGTCGCAAAAACTAGTATGGCTTCTAAACTTATTTGGCGTGAATCTGATTCATTGTCTCAAATTGTTACCGATGCAGTACTTGCTGTTGCCGATAATGTGGATGGCAAATATACTGTTGATATTGATGATATCAAAGTTGAAAAGAAAGCTGGAGAAATGTTAAAAGATACTTCTTTGATTCAAGGAATAATTCTTGATAAGGAAGTTGTTCATGCAGGCATGCCAAGAAAAGTCGACAATGCTAAGATTGCATTAGTTGCAGCTCCACTTGAAATCGAAAAAACAGAATTCGACGCTAAAATTAATATTACAAATCCTGATCAAATACAAGCATTTCTTGACCAAGAAAGTACAATGCTGAAAGATATGGTGGATAAAATTGAACAAGTCGGTGCTAATGTCTTAGTTACCCAAAAAGGTATTGATGACACTGCACAACATTATCTTGCTAAAGCAGGAATTCTTACTGTTAGACGTGTTAAACAGAGTGATATGGAAAAATTATCTCGTGCAACAGGTGCTAGAATAATTACTAATCTTGAAGATTTAGGTAAAAAAGATTTGGGAACATCACAAGTAGTAGAAGAACGTAAAATCGAAGAAGATAACTGGGTCTTTGTAGAAGGCTGCAAGAATCCAAGATCGGTAACAATTCTAATTCGAGGCGGAACTCAAAGAGTTGTTGATGAAGCTGATCGTTCAATTCATGATTCATTAATGGTTGTTAAAGACGTTCTGGTCAAACCATCAATTGTTGTTGGTGGTGGAGCTCCTGAAGCTGAGATCTCTAGATTGCTTAAAGCATATTCAAATAAATTAAATGGCCGAGAACAGTTGGCAGTTCAAAAATTTGCAGAAGCATTGGAAATAATTCCAATTACTTTAGCAGAAAATGCAGGTTTAGATCCAATTGATACGCAAGTACAAATTGCTGCAGCACATGGCCAAGGTCATAAATGGTATGGCGTTAATGTTGTTAAAGGTCAAGTAGATGATTGTGAAAGATTGGGAATATATGAACCAACTGTTGTCAAAGAACAGATAATTAAAGCTGCTACTGAAACAGCTGGAATGTTATTACGAATTGACGATGTAGTTGCTTCGTCCAAGACTCCTGCTCCACCTCCAGGCGCCGATGGCGGCATGGGCGGTATGGGAGGAATGGGCGGTATGCCTGGCATGGGTATGATGTAATAAAATATTATTCTAGAATATATCGGGAATATAATCATTTACAAGATCGCCCAAGTATACTAATAATATACTTCGTAATATTATACCAATTAATGCCAATATTATGAATGTTTTAATGTTGATTTTTGTCAACCCTGCAGCGTAAGCAATTGCATCACTTGATAAAAATGGTGCAGCTCTACCGAATACTATTATATAATTTCCCCATCTCTCGAACCAATTTTCAAATCGCATAATTGTTTTTTCTCCAATGAATTTTATCGCTATTGGTTTCCCTCCCTTTCTTGTTATCATAAATCCAATTGTTCCTCCTGCGGTTGATCCTAAAGATGCAGCAATAATTATCATAATTGGATTTATGTTCAATAATACTGCCGCTATTATTATTCCATCTGATGGAATTGCTATAGGAATTAATGCTTGTATAAACATTGCAATAAAAACACCATAAAATCCATAATTCTCTACAAATAATTGTATGTATTCGAGAATGGTTTCAATAAATTTTATGATAAAAATGCTATGCACTTATTCTTGATATTTTTTTAACAATAAAAGCATTCCTAATGATTACATTAGTTATTCTTATTTCATAAAAGACATCGGTGACTTTTCAACAGGTCTTCCATCTCTTGAAGTTTTCACTTTTCTTACCGCCGATTCAAAATCATTCATCGTCACTATCGCTTCTTTTATGTGCTCTTTGGCTTCTTCAGGATTGTATTTGCTAACGAAATTTTGTAATACGCTGGAAACTGCAGTATTAACCACTGATGCTAAATCTGCACCACTAAATCCTTCTGTTAACTCTGCAATTTTTGCCATATTTACTTCGTTACTTAGTGGTTTTCCTTTAGAATGAATTCCTAGAATTTTTTCTCTTGCTTCTTTTTCTGGCTGTCCGATGTATAATAATTTGTCAAATCTTCCAGCTCTTAATAATGCAGGATCTATCATATCTATTCTATTAGTCGCCGCCAATACTAATACGCTGTCTAATGATTGTATTCCATCAATTTCTGTTAATAATTGACTTACTACTCGTTCTGATACTTGACTTCCATCACCTCCTCCTCTTAGTGGAGCTAATGAATCTAATTCATCAAAGAATATCACACATGGGGATGCTTGTCTTGCTCTTCTAAATACTTCTCTTATTCCTCTTTCTGATTCTCCAACCCATTTTGAAAGTAATTCTGGACCTCTAACACTGATAAAATTCGCTCCACTTTCTTTTGCAACTGCTTTTGCAATTAATGTTTTTCCTGTGCCCGATGGTCCATGCAACATTACACCCTTTGGCATCGCATAACCGATTTTCTCATATGCATCGGGATATTTCAAAGGCCATTCTACTGCTTCTTGTATCTCTTTTCTAATAGTGTCCAAACCACCAATTTCTGCCCAATCTACATCTGGCGTCTCAATGTAAACTTCTCTCATCGCCGACGGTGTTATCTCTCTTAGCGCTTTGTTGAAATCATCCATTATAACTCGTACATTTTCTAAAAATTCTACAGAAATCTTCTCTTCATCAAATTTCATATCTGGTAATAGTCTTCTGAGAGTTTTCATTGCACCTTCTTTACACAGGCCTTCTAAATCTGCTCCTACATATCCGTGTGTTTTGGATGCCAACTCATCTATGTCTACATCTTCATCAAGAGGCATTTCTCTTGAATGTATTGCCAATATTTCCTCTCTTCCTATTTTATCTGGTACCTTGATTTCTATCTCTCTGTCATATCTTCCTGGTCTTCTTAATGCTGGATCAATAGCATTTGGCCTGTTTGTCGCTGCTATTACTATTACTTTTCCTCTGCCTTCTAATCCGTCCATTAAAGATAAAAGTTGGCTGACTACTCGTCTTTCTACTTCACCTGTAACTTCTTCTCTTTTTGGAGCTATTGAATCAATCTCATCTATGAAGATTATACTTGGTGATTTTTCTTTTGCTTCTTTAAAGATTTCTCTTAATCTAGCTTCAGATTCACCGTAAAATTTACTCATGATTTCAGGTCCACTAATGCTGATGAAATGCGCACTGCTCTCGTTTGCTACTGCTTTAGCTAATAACGTCTTACCTGTTCCAGGAGGACCGTATAACAGTATGCCTTTAGGTGCTTCAACTCCTAATTTTTCAAATATTTCTGGATGCCTTAAAGGCAATTCAATCATCTCTCTTACTTTTCTAATTTCATTTCTTAATCCTCCGATATCCTCATAATTTACCTGTGGTACTCCTCTTGCCGATTCGCCTTTTTCTGAAATTGAGAAGACAGTTCTTTGAGTAATTAATACTGCGTCACTCATCGGAGTAACTCCAATTATCTGGAATGTTAATCTTCCTCCAAAATATGGAATCATAATGTTGTCACCTTTTGTAACTGGAACACTTTCTAAGGCATCTGCTAAATATCTCTCGTCTATTGGAGGTATTGATTCTAATGGAGCAACTACTACTTTCTCTGCTGGAGGTGCCTTAATCTTTCTAATTGTAACTGTATCGCTAATGGCCACGCCTGAATTATTTCTTATTAAACCATCGATTCTAATCACTCCTCTTCCCTCATCTGATGGATATAATGGAAGGCATTTCGCTACGGTATTTCGTTTTCCTTTAATTTCTATAATATCGCCTGTCGAAGCATCTAAAACATCCATTGCTTCATAATCTATTCTTGCCACTCCTCTTCCTACGTCTCTTGTATAAGCTTCAAGTACTTTTAATGTCACATTAGATTCACTCATTCTAGATACTCACTTATAGTGAGTATGATTTAGTGCTATAAAAAAGATTTGAGTAAATATTAAATACACAATAAAAAACAACTCAATGATATGGATCTTCCCATTATAAAAAATTCACATCGAATTGCCGCATTGGATAAAGATAATTGCATGTCAAAGAAATGCCATCTGGAATGCATTAACTTTTGCCCGGTCAATAAATCCGGAAGCGAATGTATTATTCTTGATTCCGATGATAAAGCTTTGATTAGTGAATCATTATGTAATGGCTGCGGTATTTGTGTAAATAAATGTCCATTTGATGCGATTACTATTGTTAACATGGCTCATGAAATAGGTGATGAAAAAGTACATCAATATGGAGTTAATTCATTTAGATTATATCGACTTCCAATTCCTATACCTGGTAAAGTTGTAGGTATGGTTGGAAAAAACGGTGTTGGCAAAACTACTGCACTAAATATTCTTTCAGGTAACCTAAAGCCTAATCTTGGCACATATGATAACGATGTATCTTGGGAAGACGTGTTGGGTCATTTTCAAGGCACCGAACTCATAACTCATTTTAAAAAAATAATCAATAAGGAACTCTCTATCTCAATTAAACCACAAGCTGTGTATAAATTAAAAGATTACTGGAAATCTGATGGCCTTTCACTTTTACAAAGTATTTCTAATAATGCTTCTACAGAAGATATTATCGACGAACTCAATCTTACAGAGTGTATAAATAAACCTGTTAAAGATCTTAGTGGCGGAGAACTTCAAAGATTATCTATTGCTGCTGCCACAGTAAAAGATGCCGACATATATTTCTTTGATGAACCTTCATCATATAATGACGTATTTCAGAGATTGGCTGTTTCTAATACCATAAGAAAATTATCAGCTAAAGGAAAAAGCGTTATTCTTATCGAACATGATATCACGTTCCTTGACTATCTAAGTGATTATATTCATATTCTATACGGAGAACCAGGTGCATATGGAATAGTTTCTTCGTCTAGTTCTACTCGTACTGGAATAAATAATTTGATAGATGGCTATCTTCCTACTGAAAATACTAGATTCCGTGATGCGAAAATTGAATTTAATGTATATTCACCTTCTGAATTAAATTCTGAAACTCCTTCCATAATAGAATATGAAAACTTTACAAAAACATATGATGATTTCAATCTAAAGGTATCTGGTGGTGAAATATTAGAAGGCCAAGTTCTTGGAATTATTGGCGGTAATGCCTTGGGCAAGACTACTTTTATGAAGATTCTATCGGGTATTGAAAAATCCGATCAGGATAATATAGAAAATAAAGTCAAAATTTCATACAAACCCCAGTATCTCGACTCTGATTATTCCGATAATGTGAGAAATTTATTCTATACACAGGGTTCTCAAATCGACGATGAGACTTTTAACAATGAAATTATTCGTCCGTTATCGATTAATAAAATACTCGAAAAGAACGTAAATACTCTTAGTGGAGGTGAATTACAGAAAGTTGCAATTGCTATTTGTTTGATGAAAGACGCAGATATTTATGCACTTGACGAACCTTCTGCGTTTATTGATGTCGAAGACCGTATGGTGTTAGCACGCTCCGTACAAAAATTTATAAAATCAAACAATAAATCCGCTATAATTATTGATCATGATATTCAATTAATTGATATCTTAAGTGATTCATTGATGTTATTTGACGGAAATAATGGCGTAAATGGTATTGCACATGAACCTACAAATAAATATGAATCTATGAATAAGTTTCTTAAACAATTGGAAATCACGTATAGGAGAGATATAGAAACTGGTCGACCTCGCGTCAATAAAAACAATAGCCGTCTTGATAAAGAGCAAAAATCAAATAATCAGTATTATTATTTATCAAAAACTGAATAATCATGCGCACCGACGACTCTGAATATAAAAAATATCTATCGGGTATGGATATTATTGGTGATATTGCAATCATAAAAATTAAATCTGAATTTACATCTAAAAAATCCATCATCTCTGATTTGATTCTGTCAAATATTAAAAATGTTAGATCTATATATTTGCAAACAACCGGAGTCACAGGAGAATATCGCGTTAAAACACTATCCTATCTTTCAGGTGTGAAAGATCCTGTTACTATCTATAAAGAATCAGGATGTACATTTCTTATTGATGTATCTAAAGTATATTTTTCACCTAGATTATCTAATGAAAGGCTAAGAATAGCTAAACTTGTTCAACCTAACGAAAAACTATTGAATATGTTTGCTGGCGTAGGACCTTTTTCAATAATAATTTCTAAAAATCAACCTTCTTGTAAAATTACTGATATTGAAATAAATCCCGTCGCATCAGAATATGCCATAGAAAATTATCGATTAAATAAAACAAGAAATATTAAATCCCTTTGCGGGGATTCACATGACATAATCAATAAAGAACTATCTTCTGATTTTTCACGTATACTTATGCCGTTGCCAGAAAAATCCATTGAATTTCTTGATGATGCAGTCTCAATGATTGATAAAAAAGGATGGATTCATCTTTATTGGCATCTTAATTCTAATGATGGAGATGTATTAACTAATTGCAATGCAATTCTGAATGAAAAATTGAACGATAATTGTAGAATTACTTCATCACGTATTGTAAAACATATCGGTCCAGGATGGTATCAAATTGTATTTGATATTCAGGTAAATAAATAGAAGATTAGTTGTCTTTGTTTAATCTCACAGACATTAAAAATGCATTTTTCCCATCTTTGTAATACGTATTTAACGTTGCAATTTTGCTATAACCTAGACCTTCGTATAAATTAATAGCAGCTTGATTGTCTGTTCTTACTTCTAAATAAGATTCATTACATTTCTTTATCTTCATTCCCTCTATGGACTGCTTTACTAGTTTCTTACCTATGCCCTTTGATCTATATTCTTCTAATACTGCAAAAGACACTACGTGGCCTTTTCTTGCTAGGCTCATTTTTCTTAATATAGAAAATCCGTATTCAACTCTACACATTATATAGCCGATAATTCTGTTATTATTCTCTGCGACAATGAAAGTTTCAGGAGAATCTAGTAATAATTCCATGAAAAAACTATTAGAATAATGTTCTGGCAGTGTTTTATAATTAATTGCTATTACTTCTGCTATATCTTTAGATGTTGCAAATCTAATTTTTATCTCATTATTTGAATCAGGGATAATCTTTTGCAATAAACTATGATTATATTCATTAAATTTAAACCGTTTTAATCTGATTATGTCTGATTATCATGTTATTAGCATTTGGTACAATTGCTACTTTTACGCTCTTACCTTTTCTTCGAATTATTGAATTTAATGCGCTATTTACTGTATTATGATGACGAAACTTGAATCTTTTTTCAATATAGTGATGTGGTATTGTAGAAATGATATCTATGGAATAATCTTCTTGAATCTTATTTAGAAAAATTAAATTTTCTAAACCTTCGACATATTCATTATTTTTTATCAAATCTTTAACATTAATTTGATTCATTGCAAATTTATTTAATCCATTTGACCCCAATCCATCACTTGATTCCGCTATTAGTGTTATATTCCCTCTTTTTTCAATCGATTTATACGTATTCCATATTCCATTAAGTGATTTATTTAGCGTATTTATTTTTTTATAATCACAACTAATAATGCAACTCTCAAAATTATTCTCTATGTTTAATACATTTTTCTTCAATCTTTCTGAAGATTTAATATATGCATTTTCTAAACTATCTATAATACAATCATTAATTCCGATAACATCTTCAATTATTTGTATTGAAATAATGTTGCTAAATTTTCTATATTCTCTTAGTATGGTGTTAGTTCTATTCGTAATAATTCCCGATTCGGGATAATTGACCTCTTTATCATAAAATGCATCTCTTATAATTTCTTTATTAAGGATTCTAGATAGTGATATAGCCCCTCCACTAAATCCAAATAAACCATCAAATGAGGAATTTGATAACAGTATGGTTTGTTTATTGTTTAATTGTTCTGTGATTTCCTCATTCGACAAATCTTCTATAAATTTAATAATATATTGTAATTTCTTATTCTTGAATAAACTCTCAACATTTCTTTTTTGATTTTTTCTAGGTCTTCTTCGATATATTGATCTAATGATCTTAATAGAAATCTCATTGGGCCTGAATCAACAGGTATTTTATTGGTTGATTTGATGTAAATAAAGAAGTTTTTATCTGATGTTTCTACATATGCTCGAAGTATGTAATTCTGTGAACCACCACTGTTCAGATACTGAAATTGTAAATCATCAACAGTAGGAGTACTTGGTCCATAACCATTATTCATTCTTCGGGTAGCTGTTACACCACCACCGTAACTTCCAATAAGGTCATATATTACCATTCTGTTTCTATTACCACCAGTAGTTGCCCATGCCATAACCTCTAAAACATAAGTATGGCTAATATAAGCTATTTCAGTCCAAGCACCTTGAGTACATGTTTTGCTACCAGTTACTGTTTGATAGCTTTTTGCCCCGGCGTTGGAACTGGTTTTCCATGAATACTTTGGGTTGCCAGCAAATTCAAATGTAATGGTATCTGTTACAGAACCTGCGTTTAAAATAACTCCTGAACCGTGTCCTCTTAAATTGTGCCAAGCGTTAGACGAACCACTTGAATAAACACCACTCTTACTACTAAATA
>ENA-UPTF01000860-UPTF01000860.1-marine-metagenome-genome-assembly--contig:-NODE-860-length-20313-cov-3.685313_pt1 | contig 20313 bp, 21 predicted proteins | sample MGYA00238166_ERZ767019 | MGnify/ENA primary metagenome ERZ767019 (study PRJEB28930, sample SAMN06266391) | marine metagenome | isolation source: Sea water from 250 m depth | place: Atlantic Ocean | study... | reverse complement strand
AAGGAACATCGCTCTCACCTGGTGCCAAAGGAGCTCCGAGTGAGTGAATGCAAGGAACCCATTCCTTGTCACCGAGAGCGTCCAACGCCCCCTGACCCATGCGGGTCATGATTCGCATCGAGGCGGCTACATAGGGTGAATCGGTGAGTTGAACGCCTATATGTGCGATCGGCGACCCGAGCGGGCCCATAGAGAAGGGAACAACGAACATGGTGCGCCCTGTCATCGAACCTCGGAAGAGATTCAACATCTCAGATCGCATTGAAGCAGGTTCGCGCCAATTGTTGTTGTTTCCGGCGTCAGCGGGATCGTCGGTGCAGATAAAGGTCCTGTCTTCGACGCGAGCGACATCACCGGGATCCGACCGAGCTAAGAAGCTATTGGGCCTTTTCGCATCTTCGAGAGGAATTAGCGTGCCCTGCTCCACCATTGACTTGGCGAATTCGTCATACTCCTCTTGGCTTCCGTCACACCAGTGGACGGAGTCGGGAGAAAGAATTTCGGCCCAGTTGTTCACCCAATCGGAAAGGCTGTTGTTGGTGGTCGTTCCAGGCATATTGACCTTCGGCGGCGGTTAGACGTCAACTGGGGAGCATCCCCAGTTCTCGGTCACGCGTCGTCCCCCGCGGCGGTGATCCAATCGGGTGTACCAAGGTCAACTTCACTGCCCAGTCTCAGCTGAGTGGCTAGTCCTTGTTCGTTGAGGTCGAAGACGACCCGTTGTCCCTGTCGTACCATCCGAAATATCGAACCCTCGAGAGCATCTAAGGCGAGATCGTGCTCGTCGCGGTCGACATCGTCGACTACAACTCCCGTTTTGGACTGGGGGTCATATGATTTTATGACGCCTTGCACGGTTGGCCTCCGGTAGCTCTCCTGAACGCGGTATTCGATTTATGGCACAAGCTTCAATGGCGACCCTACGACGGCCGGCGAAGCGGGCACAACTTAGCAAGTAAGCGAAGCTCTCGGGGGGAGTGTCAGCTTTAGTCTCAGTCACCTATCGGTAGCGTGACTCGGGGGTAGCATCGGCTTCTGTGGAAACAGCCTTCGTTCTCTCCACCCCTCAACTTGTGGAAGCTCTGTCAGTGTTCCATGGGGCTCTCGAAACTCACCGAGAGTGGATCAATCGACTTAACGTATATCCAGTCCCTGATGGCGATACTGGGACCAACATGACGTTAACGATCGGGTCGGTTCTAGAAGAGCTCGAAGGAATCGACCCGAACGATCGGAACGCAGTTTGTTCCGCCATTTCCCATGGTTCCCTCATGGGGGCTCGGGGAAATTCGGGAGTGATTCTGTCACAAGTGCTCCGCGGCATGAGCGCGTGTCTTTCCAATTCAGGAGATATTGACGGCGGTGTCCTCGCCACCGCACTGACAGAGGCCAGCGTTGCGGCGGACGGCGCCGTGATGAAGCCAGTGGAAGGGACCATTCTCACAGTGGTTCGCGAGTCCGCGAAGGGCGCGAGTGAATCAGAAGAAGGCGCGCTTCTGATTCAGGTAGTCGAAAATGCTCTCGCAGACGGACAAGTGGCTCTTGAACACACCCCAGAGCAGTTGCAGGTTCTTCGCGAAGCAGGCGTAGTAGACGCCGGGGGAGCGGGATTTCTTTTGCTGCTGCACGCGTTACTTACCGTGTTAGACGGCCGTGCGCTTCCAGCCGCTCCTGAGCAGTCGGAACTGCCCACCGAGACTTCGCCGCTGCCACCCGGGGACGAAACTTCCGAGCTTCGGTACGAAGTCATGTACCTGCTGCATGCGGACGACGACACTATTGAGGGTTTCAAGAAAGTTTGGGCTGGACTAGGTGACTCGATCGTCGTAGTCGGCGGTGATGGGCTCTGGAATTGTCACATCCATACCGATGACATCGGGTCGACCATTGAAGCCGGCATAGAAGTAGGCCGACCCCAGCGCATCAGGGTGACGGACCTGGCCGAAGAGGTCATGGAACAACGGTGGGTGCGCGAAGCGACTGCACAGGAAAAGCCTGAGGGCTTCCCGATCCCAGAACCGGTTCCGTGCGCGGTCGTTGCGGTGTCTCCGGCTCCTGGAATCAGCCGCATCTTCCACAGCCTCGGGGTGCAGGAACTTGTCGTAGGAGGTCAGACGATGAATCCCTCGACAGCGGAACTGTTGGAAGCGGTGGAAAAGGCGCCCGCAGATCAGGTAGTTGTCCTGCCCAATAATGCGAACATCATTGCGGTAGCGCGCACTGTCGATTCCCAAAGCGCGAAGACCGTTGAAGTGGTCCCTACCACCTCGGTGTGCGAAGGCTTTGCGTCACTCTTGGGGTATGACCCGCAAAGCAACGCCAGGGTTAACTCTAAATCCATGGCTGAGATTGCCGAAGGCGTTGGTGTAGGGGAGGTAACCCGCGCGGTTCGATCAAGTACCAGTTCAGCGGGTGAGGTCTCAGCAGGTGATTGGGTCGGTCTGAATCGGAGCGGCATCTGTTCAATCGCTGATACGGCCGTTGCCGCGACTACAGCTTTGCTAGATGAGATCATCGGTCAAGAGCACGAGATACTCACAGTAGTTGTGGGCGACGGTGTCACTGATCGGGATGCTCGCGCCGTCGAAGAGTGGATTGCCGAAAACCGTCCCAGCGTTGAGACAGAAATTCTTCACGGCGGGCAGAGTCACTATCCGTTTTTGTTTGGGGTCGAGTGACAGAACCGCTTTCCCTCCGTGAACTCGACGCCATAAGCGTTGATCGATTACAAGGCATTGGCCCGGAGCGGCGAGCCTCATTGCACGAGGTTCAGATTGAGTCGGTTCTTGACTTGTTGACGCACTACCCACGCCGCTATGTCGATCGAAGCCGCGCGGCGAAGGTTAGTGAAGTAACGCCCGGGCAAGAGGTCATGGTCGTGGGGGATATCGAGAGCGTCAAGTCACGCAGAACTCGCAACCGAAGATCCATCGTCGAAGTCTCATTGACTGATGACACCGGAAGTTTAAGACTCGTGTTCTTCAACCAGGCGTGGCGCTCCAAGCAACTGAAGCAAGATCTGACCGTTGCCCTGTTTGGAAAGGTCGAACTGTATAAAGGCCAACCTCAGATGACGAACCCGATAGTCGATTTGGTTGGCGACCGCACCGGAAGAATTATTGCTATTTACCCTCAATCGGAAAAAGCTGGTCTTACTACTTGGGATTTGGGTCGTTGGTCGAACGAAGCGCTGCGCCGCTGCGAACACCGTGGGATAGGAGACCCTCTTCCCGGCGAAATGCTCGAAGATTTTCAGATGGTCGACCGTATGGCCGCGTTCCGGGCAATCCACCAACCGGACTCAATGTCGGAGGTATCGGAAGCGAGAAATCGTCTCGTCCTCGACGAACTTCTTCGGGTTCAACTGGTCCTCCGAATGCGCAAGATACGACGATTAGAAAGCGCCTCGGGGATTCCACACAGGGCCGACGGCACTTTGATAACAAGTTTGCTTGAGCGCCTACCTTTTGAACTCACGACTGCCCAGCGTCGGACGATGACAGAAATCGATGTCGATCTCAAGACCGAACAACCGATGCACCGGTTGTTGCAAGGAGACGTCGGAGCGGGCAAAACGCTTGTCGCCTTGCACGCACTGCTAACCGCGGTAGCAGATGGGCACCAAGGAGCCCTCATGGCGCCGACCGAAGTCCTAGCAGAGCAGCATTACCTAAGTTTGATTGAATTGGTTGAACAACTGGAAGTGCCAGACGATTCGACGCTTACAGGTCGAAGGCCACTCTCAGTCAAAGTGCTTACGAATCGGATCACAGGAACTGAACGGCAGCGGGTAATCGCAGGAATGGAAGACGGTTCTGTCGATCTAGTCATCGGAACGCACGCTCTCATACAGGAAGGGGTCGCCTTTTCGTCGCTCAGCGTGGTGGTGGTTGACGAGCAACATCGATTTGGCGTTGAACAACGGTCGGTCCTCCGAGAGCGCGGACGCTCTGACGGCAAATGGCCGCACTTGCTAGTCATGACTGCTACACCAATACCCCGAACCGCGGCAATGACGGTGTATGGCGACTTGGATGTATCGACCTTGGACGAATTACCGCCAGGTCGAACCCCTATCAATACGCTTTGGGTAAGAGATGACACTGAAGTCGTCTGGCAGCATGTGCGATCTGAGATAGCGCAGGGTCGCCAGGCTTACGTTGTTTGCCCCCTTATCGAAGAGAGCGACAAACTTGATGCCAACTCGGCGGAGACGACCAAGAACCGTCTCGCCCGGGACGAGCTCGCAGGTATCGAAGTCGGAATTTTGCATGGGCGGCTGTCCGCCGCAGACAAAAAGGAGACAATGACCTCTTTTCGAAACGGACAATTGGACGTTCTAGTGGCCACGACAGTGATTGAGGTGGGAGTGGATGTTCCGAATGCCACGACGATGGTTGTCTTGTCAGCGGATCGTTTCGGAATGGCTCAACTTCATCAGCTTCGGGGACGAGTGGGTAGAGGCGCTCACGAGTCCACGTGTTTCTTGGTTGCCATGGAGGAGATTTCCGAAGATGCAGAAGCTCGTCTCCGAGCCTTAGAGGAATCGACCGACGGATTCGCTCTAGCTGAACGCGATTTGGAGCTTCGAGGAGAAGGCACGATTTTTGATCAGAGACAGTCGGGGCGTAACGACCTCAAGTTAGCTTCGTTAGCTAGGGATCGAGTTTGGGTTGAACGCGCACGCGACCTCGCCGCACTGCTGGTAAATGAAAGCGGATCCTTAGAGCAGTACCAAGCCCTCGAAGACGAAGTTCGATGGTTCGTAGAGCGCCGCGACGATGATGCAGAAAATCTTTCGAGGGGCTGAAAGCATGAAAGTTAGGGTCATTCGTTCTCGACGATGATGTCCCATCGATCCAGACAATCTCTGCACCTGTAAGCGACAACATCGCCGGGTTGAAAACCTTCGTCGGGTTCTTCATAGCTGATGCGACGACACAGACCCCCGCAATCAACGCAGATGATTGATTCGGGAACTTCCATATCCATAGTGTGCCGTTAGTGTCGTCGTATGCGCATCGTTGGAGGCACACTGCGGGGCCGTCGGATCAGTTCCCCGCAGGACGAAACGACTCGACCAACGTCTGACCGTGCACGAGAAGCGATCTTTAACATGCTTTTTAGTCTTGGGTTGCCTGAATTCGCACAAGTAGTTGATTTATTTTCCGGTTCAGGGGCGCTTGGCCTAGAGGCTCTGTCTCGCGGAGCAAACGACGTGACCTTTGTCGACAACAACCCGGGTGCTTGCAAAATCATCAGAGCTAACTTGAATTCATTGGATCTTGGCGCTGAGGTGATATTGGGCGACGCTGTCGCAACGCTTGGGTCGTTGGACGTGGATTTAGTGTTGGCCGACCCGCCATATGGGTTCGAAGACTGGCAAAGCTTGCTGGCGGCTGCAGGTGATGCGGTTGTAGTTGCCGAAAGCAACCGTATGGTCGGCCCTTTCGAAGGATGGGAGCTAATCCGTACTCGAAGCTACGGGCGGGCGGTAATAACAATATTGCGCCCCGGAAACACAAATATGAGCTGATTTCGACTGATTTACGCCCTGGACAGTGGAGGATTCTGTCGATGATCGGTACCGTTTCTTGTAGCCGATTGCGCCAAGCGAGGAGACGCTCGTGGTCAAGGTTCTGTACCCGGGGTCGTTTGACCCGGTCCACAATGGCCACGTTGAGATCTGTACGACCGCGAGTCGCCTATTCGACCACGTCGTCGTTGCCGCTATGCGGAATCCGCAAAAGTCGAATCTCTTCTTCACCGACGAGGAACGATTTGAAATGCTGACAGAAACATGTGCCCATTTGGAAAATGTTGAAGTCGTGCAATTTGGGGAATTGGTAGTGGACTTAGCAACCCAACTTGACGTTGATTTCATAGTCAAAGGTCTGCGAGGAGCAGCCGATTTTGAGTCAGAACTGCAGATGGCTCAAATGAATAAGTCCGTCAGTGGTGTCGAGACGCTCTTCTTGCCGTCGACCAGCGAAAGTGCTTTTATCGCCTCGAAGTACATCCGTGACATCACCCGATTTGGCACTGACTGTTCACACCTGGTACCAGAAGCCGTCGCGCGGCGGCTTCGAGAAAAGATGTCCGAGTGACTGAGGCTGCACCATTAAGCGGCCCCGGCGTCGAAGCGTTGGTGCGTCGAGTAATGGACGTGATCAACGCGGCTCGGCCAATGCCCCTATCTACGTCTGTCATGGTCAGCCGAGATGAAATCATTGAACTATTAGAAGCGGCCCTGCTGGAACTCCCTGACGAGGTACGCGAGGCGCGTTGGCTTCTAAAAGAACGCGAAGATCTTCTCTCCAAAGCAAGAATCGACGCCGGTCTAGTCATTGAAGAGGCGCGGACCCGAGTCGCTCAAATGGTGCAACGAACAGAAGTGGTGCGTTCAGCGGAACGCAAGGCGCGTCAAATGGTCGAACAAGCCGATTCGCAGGCTCGCAGACGACGGCACGAAGTAGATGACTACTGTGAGCAACGCCTGGAGCAGTTTGCCTCGGCGTTAGGGAAAGTCCAGGCCGCGGTAGCGGACGCGAGGGGGCGACTCGAACCGACTATGCCGGCGCGAGAATCAGAGGCGACTGAGGAAACCGAAAATCCACAAATCCCAGAGGTTTTTGATCAGGACGAAATTTGATTTCTAGAAACCCAGTGTCTGAGCTTCATGTCCCGCTGGAAAGACTTCACCGGATTGAGCCCCTTCGAACTTGGGAAGTCGCCATTGAGGTATCGCGGTTGCAGGCGGATGACAACCCCCTCCAAGTTGGTGACGTTTCGATCGTAGAGTCCAGGAATGTCAGAGTGGAACTGACTCTGGATCAGGTTAGGGAAGGCGTGACAGTGGCGGGGGTTATTACCGCTGCATGGAATGGCGAATGTTCGAGATGTCTTCGCCCAGTCGAAGGAGTTGCGACCGCTGACGTCGAGGAGCTTTTTGAGGAACATCCGCGTGAAGGAGAGTCGTACCCTCTCGGCGAAGAATTCATAGACCTTGAGCCGATGGTCCGAGATGCGATTCTACTAGAACTGCCTGTAGGGGTAGTCCGGTGCTCGCTACGCGAAGAGTGCTCTCGATTGGCGCCACATTATTCGAGCAGCTCAGAACAGGGCGATGGTTCCGAAGAAGTCAGTACCGTTGACCCTCGGTGGGCCCCGTTGGATTCATTGAACTTTGACGAACAGAAGGACCGCGAAACCGACGTGCCGTGAGGTGGTCTCCGTAACTTCCGACTGTAGGAGGTTGGTAGCTGTTCAGGTAGCCTCGTGTACCTGTGTCGATGTGTCCGACACGACCCCGCGCTGCAGTTGGCGGTCGTTTGCCTGTGCGAGGTTGACGGCGCGGCCTTGGCGCAAGTTCGCTCCACCCAACCCGAATAAGTTGGGCCCAGTCCCCGAGGTCGACGATGGCCGTCCCAAAGAAAAAGACTTCGAAGTCAAAAACGCGCAGCCGTCGTGCCGCGGCATGGAAGCTGCGATCATCTTCGCGCAGCTCCTGCCCGCGATGTTCTGAAGCAAAGTTGCCTCATCGCGTATGCGGCAACTGTGGATGGTACGCCGGCCGTCAAGCCATCGACATCGATCAATAAATCGGGCATCGCTTATGCAGCCCATTGTTGTTGACGCCATGGGTGGAGACAACGCCCCCTCAGCCATAGTTGCAGGAGTTCGCGCTGCGATGGATTTAGGGATTCCGGTCGAATTGGTCGGAGACCCGTCCCGAATCCAAGATGCCGATGACATCACTGTGCACGCAGCATTTGAGGTGATCGGGATGTCCGATGAACCTGGTCGAGCCGTCCGGACGTTGAAGGACTCGTCAATAGTGCGAGCCGCTGAACGCGTTCGAGACGGACATGCAGGAGCGATGGTCAGCGCTGGAAATACGGGGGCGGTCGCCGCTGCCGCGCTACTACGAATGAAACGACTCAAAGGAGTCAACCGGCCGGCAATTGCGACGACGCTGCCTGTCCCGGGTCGGGCTCCTAAAATACTTCTCGATTCGGGGGCGATGACAGATTGCCAACCGGACTGGCTTCATCAATTCGCGCGTATGGGGTCTGCCTTTACGCAAGTGAGATATGAGGTACAAGAGCCACGAGTCGGATTGATATCAATAGGTGAGGAACCGGAAAAAGGTAATCAGTTAGTCAAAGAAGCGCATCAACTTTTAGCCGATGATGCGTCCTTGAACTTCATCGGAAACGTGGAGGGACGAGATGTACTCAGTGGCGACGTTGACGTTCTTGTAGCGGATGGGTTTACGGGAAACGTGATCCTCAAGACCCTCGAAGGTACGGTCAAATTTCTCGTTGACCAGATAGTCGCCGCGTTAACTGCTGAGGAGGCCGCCGAAGTTGGCGGTCAAGCACTAGATCACCTTGCGCCTGTGGCTGCCGAATTAAATCCGGATGCCGTTGGCGGAGCAATGTTGCTTGGCGTCAACGGGGTTGCCATCATCAGCCATGGATCGGCTAGCCCAACCGCCATTACCAACGCGTGCCGAGTGGCCAGGGACATGGTGGAGAGAAATTTGGTAGGTGAACTCCGAGCGGCTGTTAGTGGGGACTAAACACCCTCTTTAAACAACTTAAAGTGGTTAAATTGAGTTTAAAGACCACTTAAAGTGATACTTCGGCGCGTCTGCTATGGTTATCCCCGGACCACGCCTATGACGGTAGGAGTCGCTGTGCCGGCCGAAACTCACGTTGAACAAAGTCAGCCCGACCGAAATAGTGTCTTTGAGATCATTCGCGAACAATTGTCGGACATTCTCGAAATCGATCCCTCCCGAGTAACCGAATCATCGTCTTTTGTAGAAGACCTTGAAGCTGACTCGCTTGCCTTGATTGAACTTGTTGAGGGTCTTGAAGAAGAATTATCAGAACGTACCGCGGGATTTCGAATCGAAGATGAGGACCTCGAAGACCTGAAGACGGTTCGTGATGCCATAGATTACGTAATGGCTCGAATTGACTGATGTGTCGAAGGCCGGACCGGATTTGGGGTTACTTACCGAACGAATCGGCTACGCCTTCAACGACCCTGACTTGTTGCAGTTAGCTGTTTCGCATCGCAGCTGGTGCGCGGAACATAGTGACGCCCCGTCCAACGAACGACTCGAATTGCTAGGAGACGCGGTACTTGGGCATTGCGTTGCCGCTTACCTGTATCGAACGTATCCGAAGTGGAGCGAAGGAGAACTTGCTCAAGCCAGATCCGCCATCGTGAACGCGTCCTCTTTGGCGGAAGTTGCCCGTCACTTCGGAATTGGAAAAGCCCTGCTGTTAGGGGTCGGCGAAGACCGCTCGGGTGGTCGTGGGAAAGATTCGCTTCTCGGTGACGCATTCGAAGCGATTCTCGGCGCCATTTATGTAGACGGAGGGATGGAAATAGCGGAACGTTTCGCTCTCAAGGCGCTGTCCGATCGAATCAACGAAGTTGCGCTTGATCCGGGGCATGGAGACGCAAAAACTCGATTACAGGAATTCGTTGCCCGCGCATACGGGGACTCCCCCCGGTACGAACTGACCGATAGCGGCCCCGACCACGACAAGTGTTTTTTGGCCGAGGTTTGGTTCGCTGGCGCTGTACGCGGCAAAGGTCAAGGAACTTCAAAGAAACAAGCCGAGCAGGCCGCAGCGAGTCAAGCCTGCGAAGAGCATGAATTCTTTGAAGAGCAGAATCACTCGCCCTCAACTATCCAAGGAAGTACTGAACATGCTGGAACTCCCTGAGCTCGAGACCGCGCGCCGCGACCTAGATAGAGAAATCGGTGGTCTGAAGATTAAGCAGATCGACGTAATGGGTCCCAAGCGTTTGATTCCCGGCCAGGCAAATAAGACGTCGCTTACCAACGCCTTAGCTGGATCCAAAGTCACCAGCGTGAGACGTATCGGCATGTTGCTCTGCCTCGTCGTTGCGAAAGAGCAAACTTTAGTGATTGACCTCGGATCCGGCGGATCGGTGCGGCGAGCAGCGAACAAAGACGACGTCGACAGCAGCACTCAACTCATCATCGGATTTACCCAAAAGGGGCAACTCCGACTCCTTGACACCGACAAAGAGTTAACTGTCACTTTGGTCGACAGTGACGCGATTGCCGAATCGGTCCCGGGAATAGCAGAACTCGGTTTTGACCCGGTCGAGCAGCCGATTGCATGGACTGACTTCGGGCATCGCCTGTTGACACATGAGAAGAAACTACGGCCGCTGTTAATGGATTCTTCGTTCATCGTTGGGTTGGGGCGTGTTTACAGCGACGAAATCCTCCATGCAGCTTTACTACGACACGACCGAGTGGCCAGTCAGCTAATAACACAGGAGATTCGAAGGCTTTACCGGGCAATCGTGGAAACTGTTCACAACGCGGTGAAACACCGTGGCGTAAGTATCAATGGCGTCCGTGACGTATTCGGTCAACCGGGTGGATATGACGAATACTTGGAGGTCTTCGGAAGAGCCGGTGAACGCAGCAGGAACGGGCGGGGCGATGTCCTAACGGCTCGCGTTGGCGGGTCTACACACCATTACTGCGACTATCAGGTCTAATCCGACCTTCTAACAAACACCGCAAATACCTCTTGAGGGTCAACCAACTGGAGCCGACCAGAGGGCATGATGTCGGAGTGCCGTTGCCGGCGGTGTCCTCTTGTCCTGCGGATAGGTCATAAATAGTGTTTCTAAAGTCGCTCACCATGAAGGGCTTCAAATCTTTTGCCGAGCCGACCGTGCTCGAATTTGAGCCAGGGGTAACGGTCGTCGTGGGTCCGAACGGCAGTGGTAAATCCAATGTCGTTGACGCTGTCGCATGGGTATTGGGGGCCCAAGGACCAACGACTGTGAGATCAGGCAAAATGGAAGACGTCGTGTTTGCGGGCACCCCTGATCGACCGGCCCTTGGGCGAGCCGAAGTCAGCTTGGTCATTGACAATTCATCGGGCTCGTTACCTATTGAGTTCACCGAGATCACGGTGACCCGAACCCTTTATCGGTCGGGTGACTCGGAATATTCAATGAACGGGGTGCCCTGCCGGCTGCTCGATATCCAGGAACTCCTTAGTGACGCTGGGGTTGGTCGTCAACAGCACGTCATCGTGGCCCAGGGGCAGATAGAACAGGTTCTCAATGCACGTCCAGAAGAACGTCGGACAATCGTTGAAGAGGCGGCCGGGGTACTGAAGTTCCGACGACGGAAGGAGCGAGCGGAGCGGCGGCTGGCCGCTACCGAAGCCAACTTGACCCGGCTGCAGGACCTCCAAAGAGAGGTCAAGCGCCAACTGCGCCCCTTAGAAAAGCAGGCTGACGCGGCAAAACGTCATGGAGCCGTCGTCGAAGAGCTTCGATCTTTGCGGTTGTATCTCACCGGAAAGAAGCTGAGAGCACTCGAGTTAGCTCAATCGTCAGCAAAACAAGAAAAGCGAGACCTAGAAGCAGAAAAGGTGCGTCTGCGCGGCGAACTCGAAGGTCTCGACATAGAGATAGGCGCCTCAGAAAGCCAACTCGCCGCTGCCGGTGATCAGAATCTGGATCTGCTTCCTCGCGTGGAGTCGCTTCGCGAACGATGCCGCGGTTTGATTGCCTTGGTCGATGAGCGTTTAAGAACAACTCAACGAGATCGAGGTGTGGTCATAGCTGAAGATGTTGCTCTTACGCTTGAAGAAGAGCTCTCGCGACTGACGAATGAATTAGAAGCTTTAAATGCCCGAGACGAAGTGATTGACAGTCGGTTAGAAAAGCTTGCCGTTACTGAGACGCAACTCGACGCTGAGGGTCGCGCTCTCAACGACGGGCTACCGATAGTTGGGCTTGACGCTGCGAAAAGAGCAGCAGAAGTTAGAGGGGAACTAGGTCCGTTGAGGACCGCTGTGGAACGAGTTGGAGATGAAAGGGAGCGTTTAGCGGCCCGTTTAGAGGAAGTGGAGCATCGAGTTGGCGACGCAGAAAAACGACTTGACCGGCTGCAGGCAAAGCTCAATTCGGCTTCGAGTGGCGAAGCCGAACTAGTCCGAGTAGTTGATTCGGCCCAAGGCAAAGTCAACGAAGCGGCCGGCGCCGTTGACGCTTTGATTCAAGAACAACAATTGGCGTTAGAAGAAGAGGGAACTTGGAGAGCTCGAGCGGACGCTCTTGAACTGGCGATCGCAGATGCCCGGGCGCGTTCCGGCTTGAAAAATGTAGAGGAAATTGAGGGTGTCCTCGGAGTTCTTGGAGAGCTGATTCGGGTTGAATCAGGCTGGGAATCGGCGGTGGAAGCAACCTTAGAGGGATCCCTCGCCTCTGTAGTTGTCGAAGATGTTCAAACTGCTCGTATCGTGCTGCAGCGACTTCAAGAATCTAATTCGGCCGGATCAATATTGGCCCCGCAAATTCCCGATGTTCCTGTTGAACTGCCCCAATTCGGTGAGCCTCTCCGCAACCGTGTCACAAGTAGACACTCTGCGCTAGAGCCTTTGTTGGATGTCCTCCTTAAAGACGCCGTTTGCGTCAGTGGTGGCTGGTCGGAGGCGATCGATTTAGCGATCGAACAACCAACTCTGACTGTCGTTACGGCCACAGGAGACTGTTACGGGCCCAATGGATGGAGCGTAAATTCACGAGGTAACGCCGCGACTGCGCTGGAGGACGCGAAAACTGAATTGCGGGAAGCTACGGCGAAGTGTGACGCGGCGAAAGCAGCGCGCGAATCAGCTGAGGAAGTGCATCGGGATTCTCAAACTCGCCTGCGGGCATCTGTGCTCGATCTTGAAGCAAATGATGACCTACTCACGCACTCATCGGACGCAATCGAAAAGATTCAACGTGAGTGGCGCGACCTCACCGCTCAGCAAAAGGTGTTGGAGGCTCGCGCAGCCGAACTCAACCAAATATTAGACCGAGATGGCCCCAGGCTCATCGATCTGGAAGAGCGGCGCGTCGAACTAGAAGCCGCAGAAACCCAGGAACGGTCCGCGGCGAAAGACGCGCACACCAAACGCCGTGATCTTGACGATCGGATTCGAGTTGCTGCGACTCAACGAGCCGAACTTGAAGCCAGCAGCAACGTCCTTCAAGAACAGAAGACCCGAGTTGACGCCCGTCATGCTGAGATAGCGACGCAACTACACACGAATGATGAGGCGCGAGATGGGAGCGTTGATCGGATACAGCGAGTAGAACTCGTTGCGGCAACACTCGCTCGCCTGCGAGCACTACTTCAGGCACGACTGACGGCTCTAGAAGAAGAAGTAGGGCAATTACGTCAACGGCGTTCTCAAGTTTCGTCCCGGATTCGCTCGGTAGCAGATCGATTGGAGCTTCTTCGAGGAGAGCGCGCCACGATCGAAAAACGATTGACCGAGGTTCGAGAGCTCATGGCAACGAGCGAAATTGCCGAAACTGAGCGGCGCTTCAAACTGGACAGCCTCAGAGAAACGTTACGTAACGAACTTGAGGCTGACCGAGATGAGGCGATGACGGCGCCTGAGCCTCAACTCACCGAGGCGGATACGCCCGCTTCGCGAGCGCGCGACCTAGAGAGCGACCTACGCCGGATGGGTCCCATCAACCCCCTCGCATTGGACGAGTATGAATCTCTCAAGGAACGGCACGATTTCGTAGCAGAACAATTGGAAGACGTACGCGGCAGTCGCCGAGAATTGAACAAAGTAATTGCGGCGGTAGATGCAGAAATTGAGCAAATTTTCTCGGCAGCGTTTACCGATGTAGCCGAAAATTTTCAGCAAATATTTTCGACGCTCTTCCCCGGAGGAGAGGGTCGGTTAAAGCTAACCGACCCTGACCAGATGCTCGACACTGGCATTGAGTTGGAAGCAAAACCTTCAGGCAAGAACATTCGGAAACTTTCCTTGCTTTCGGGTGGTGAAAGAGCGTTGACGGCTCTAGCGTTTCTCTTCTCGATTTTCCGAAGTCGACCGTCGCCGTTTTATGTGATGGATGAAGTTGAGGCGGCTCTCGACGACATCAATTTGCACAGATTCCTCGATCTTGTGTCGGAGTTTCGCCAAGAGGCACAGCTAGTGATTGTGACTCACCAGAAGCGCACCATGGAAGCAGCCGATGTCCTATATGGAGTCTCGATGGCACCTGCGGGTTCGTCTCGCGTGTTGAGCGAGAAAGTGGCGTCGTAGTTCGGTTGTCTTCCGGTCGTCACCTGGCTCGGTAGGATCCCGGCAACGTGAACGCCACCCTTCTCATCGTTTTCCTAGTTGTCATGCTCTCCTTAGCACTTTTGCCATGGGCGAATCGCTCATGGCAAGCCGGCCGCGGGAGGTCTAGCGATCACCACGCCGAGGAAGCAAAGAGAGTCACTCCGGATTCCCACCAAAAAAATTCCAAATCGGGTAGAGATCCAAGCACCGAATCTCTGGTGCCACTGACCTCTTTCTCTGTTCAGGAGAAACTCTCCAAAGCGCGTGGATTCATGTCGGAGCGACTGGGCAAAATTCGTCACGGGTCCGTTGAAGGATCGACATGGGACAACCTAGAAGAGCTACTGATTCTCGCTGACGTCGGAGTGGACGCGACGATGGACACGGTCGACCGCTTGCGTGCGACCAGCCAAGCAATGGAAATCACTGACGGTCCGCAACTTCTCGAAGCATTGAAGAAGCAAATGAAAAGTGACCTTGCGATCAACCGCCAATTGGCGCACCGAGCTGAATTAGGCAAAACACCGGTTTGGCTTTTCGTGGGTGTCAACGGTGTCGGGAAGACAACTTCAATCGGGAAAATGGGATGTCGATTAAGAGACCAGGGTCTTGGTGTGCTCATGGCCGCCGGCGATACCTTCAGGGCCGCGGCAGCGGAGCAACTCGCGGCCTGGGCAGATCGGTGTGGCGCAGATTTCGTGCGGGGAAGTGCAGGAGCAGACCCGAGTTCGGTCATATATGACGCCATCCAAGCGGCGGCATCTCGAGAACTAGACATCGTGCTCGCCGATACCGCAGGACGACTTCACAACAAAGTCAATCTCATGGACGAACTGGCAAAAGTTCGCAGGGTCGCAGACCGCGACCCCGGCCAGGTGTCAGAAGTTCTTTTGGTTATTGACGCGACTACTGGACAAAACGGGCTTTCCCAGGCGAGGGAATTTGCGGAGACGGTCGCGGTCACGGGTGTAGTTCTCACCAAGCTTGACGGATCAGCGAAGGGCGGAATCGTGTTTGCGATCGAGCGAGAACTCGGTTTGCCGGTGAAGCTCGTAGGGCTCGGAGAGGGAGACGGAGATCTCGTCGATTTCGATCCCGACTTGTTCGTGGAGGCGCTATTCGGCGATGAGTAGAAGGGTTGCAGAACCTCAAGGACCGATACAGGTAGCCTGACAAGTCGTATGTTCGAGTCTCTATCAGACCGGTTCGACGGAATTCTCGGTCGTCTGCGGAGCAAGGGTCGCTTGGGAGAGGCTGACGTTGCTGAGGCGATGCGCGAAATCCGGCTGGCGCTCCTTGAGGCCGACGTTCACTTCAATGTAGTGAAGCGATTTATCGACCGTACGCAAGCTCGGTGCCTAGAAGCCGAAGTCACCGACAGCTTGACCCCCGGGCAACAAGTCGTAAAGGTCGTCCACGAAGAACTTACGGCCATTTTGGGTGGAGAATCGCTTCAGCTTTCCTACGCACAGACCCCCCCGACGGTGGTCCTTATGGCAGGTTTGCAAGGTTCGGGTAAGACGACGTCATCCGCGAAGTTGGCAAGGTGGTACAAGTCCCAGGGGAGAAACCCCCTCCTGGTTGGTGCTGATCTTCAACGCCCCGCGGCGGTAGAGCAGTTGCAAACATTGGGCGGACAAATCGACGTACCTGTCTTCAGCGTGCCCGGCAGTCCGGTGGCAACGACTAAGGCGGGTCTGGCGGAGGCTCAACGTAGCGGACGCGATGTGCTCATTGTGGATACCGCAGGTCGATTGACCGTTGATCGAGATCTGATGGATGAAATAGCTGCAATTTCAGATGCGGTCGATCCGGACTACACCTTCTTGGTCGTCGATGCCATGACCGGCCAAGATGCGGTTAACACGGCCGAAGCGTTTCACGCAACACTCGAACTGGATGGGGTAGTACTCACCAAACTCGACGGGGATAGCCGCGGCGGAGCTGCTCTGTCAGTGAAAGAAGTGGTCGGGACGCCTATCGCGTTCGCTTCAACGGGCGAGAAGCTTGATGACTTTGACCAATTTCACCCCGATCGGATGGCAGAGCGCATATTGGGGATGGGCGATGTTCTCACCCTGATTGAAAAAGCTGAAGAAGTATTCGAGGAAGAGGCTGCTGCTGCGGCCGCTCAGCGACTCCTAGAAGGAACTTTCACGCTCGATGACTTCGTAGATCAACTTCGCCAAGTCCGTCAGATGGGCGATCTTTCAAACATCATGTCGATGATGCCTGGGGTTCCCAAGGAAATGAGGGAAGCGGATATCGATGAACGTGAGATTGACAGAGCTGAAGCAATCGTTCTTTCAATGACACCCGAGGAAAGGATTAAACCTGACGTTATCGAGGGCTCGCGACGAGCTCGGATCGCGAACGGAAGCGGTACGACTCTTGCGCAAGTGGGCAATCTTTTGAAGCAGTTCAAAGAGATGCGCAAGATGATGAAGGGTATGGCTGGTACGGGTACGAAGGCCAAAGTCCGAAAAGACAGAGGAAAGAAATCCAAAAAAGGCAAAAAAGGCCCAGGTCGGGCCGGAGGAAGTCGGGTCCAACCCAAGGAAACACAGCAGGTACCGAAACTAGATTTAGAGGGCCTTGATCTGACACTGCCCGGGCGTTGAAACGACCTCGCCCTTAGCGTGCCTGTTGGCTGTACAGCCAGGTAGGCTTTCTCACTGGCTTTAAATCACTGCCGTCCCTTACCACTCCACCGACCTTAGGGTTGGCACCGCCGAGTGGTGAACACTTGACAAGACGACCCTGGAGAGACCCGAAAAACTATGGCCGTACGACTGCGCCTGATGCGCATGGGCAAGAAGAAACAACCTACCTATCGTGTTGTCGCCGCTGACAGCCGCTCGCCGCGAAACGGACGCTTTATCGAGATTATCGGTACGTATCAGCCCCGCCTTGAGCCATCGGTTGTCAAGATCGATAACGACCGTGCCGTGCACTGGCTACGGCATGGCGCCCAGCCCAGCGAAGCAGTTGAGAAGCTCTTGAAGATTTCAGGCGCTTGGGCGGAATTTAAGGGTGAAGAATTTGTTCCTTCGGCCGCGCCGGCACCCAAGGTGAAATCCTCACCGAAGCGTTCGGAGCCGAGTTCGGGTGAGCAAGAAAGCAACGTCCCTACTGAGGAAAACGAAGAACCAAACAATGATTCTGACGCTGTCGACGCTGAAGTGTCTGAGGCAGATTCCGATGTCACGGACGGCGCCGACGCTGAAGCTACCGATCAGCCCACAGAAGATGAAGCGGCGCAAGACGGTAACGACGACGAGGAGCGGACATGAGCGAGCAGGAAGGAACCACTGCCGAAGAGGTGCTTTTGTACCTTATTGCGCAGTTGGTGGAACACCCCGACCAGGTAGAGCTTGAGATCGAAGAGAGTGACACCAAAATCAGTTTGATGGCCAAAGTAAGTTCAGAAGACATTGGACGTGTCATCGGAAAGCGCGGCCGGGTGGCAAACTCAATTCGCACATTGGTGCGTGCGGCTGCGGTCAAGGATGGCGTTGATGTTGAGGTTGACTTCAGCGACTGAGGTTGAAAAGAATTTTCAGAGTCGAGCGTAACTATGTCCGACGCGGAAAAGTTGCTAGAAGTTGGCACCATTGGCCGGGCGCACGGCACGAGGGGAGAAGTGGCCGTCCGGCTCATCACCGACCGTGTCGAACGGCTTGAACCTGGAAGCACCCTATCGACTGACCAGCGTCAACTCGTCGTAGCGACATCGCGGCCACACCAAGATCGTTGGTTAGTCCGCTTCGAGGGAATAAGTACTCGCAGTCAAGCCCAACAGCTTCAAGGTTGGACACTGCGCGCACCGGCGTTAACGGTTGCCGGTGTGTTGTGGGTCCACGAGCTGGTTGGCTCAAAGGTCCGAGAAGTCAACGGCACAGAGCGCGGGGTTGTCGAGGCCGTGATTGCAAACCCTGCGTCGGACCTACTGGAGCTCGATACCGGTGACCTCATCCCCCTCACCTTCGTCGTCGAATTCGTTGATGGTGCAGTTCTTGTCGACGTGCCGGACGGCTTGTTTGATTTGAGGTCTCGTAATGCAAATTGACATTTTCACTATCTTCCCCGAGCCGGTCGAGAAGATGACTCAACTCAGCGTTTTGGGTCGGGCGCAAGAAGCGGGACTAATCAACATGCGGGTTCACGATCTTCGAATGGCAAGCACAGACCCCCATCGAACTGTCGACGACAAGCCATTTGGCGGCGGGGCGGGAATGGTCCTGAAACCAGAGCCCGCCTTTGCAGCCGTCGAGGCTGTACAGCCTCAGCGCCCGCTTTTCCTTCTGGACCCCGGTGGGCCTCGTTTCGATCAGCAAAAAGCAAGAGACCTTGCCGCCTCAGACGGATTCTCGCTGATGTGTGGGCGCTATGAAGGGGTCGATGAGCGAATTCGCGCGGAACTTGTTGACGATGAACTGTCAGTGGGCGATGTTGTACTTGCAGGGGGCGAGTTTGCTGCAATGGTCGTGATCGAAGCTGTAGCGCGGCTCGTTCCAGGGGTACTTGGTAACCAAGTTTCCGTGACAGAGGAAACTTTCGTGGACAATTTGCTCGAATATCCACAGTGGACGCGACCAGCTATATTTCGCGAGTTAGAAGTGCCGGAAATCCTTCGAAGCGGTGACCACGCGCTGATTGACCGTTGGCGCCGAGCGATGGCGATTGCCCGAACGGCGGAGCTTCGACCGGACCTCCTTGAACGTCGCGGTATTACGCAGGAAGAGCTACGGCTTCTGGATGAGTTCGCTATCAGAGTGGATCGCCGCTTCGTTTCGGAGTAATCGGCCGATAACATGATTACTTGTTCTAGCCGGTACGCCTGAAGCCTTAGCTGAGGGCTGATCGCTGCTGCGAATAGTCGTCGTTCCGAACTCGGAACCCCACCACCAGGAGCAAGTGCACCATGCACAGCACCGATCTTGTTGATCAAGCCCAAATGAGAAATGATCACCCAGAGTTCGGCCCTGGTGACACCGTCAAAGTCCACGTTCGAGTTGTGGAGGGAAACCGCGAGCGGACTCAGATCTTTGAGGGGTACGTCATCGCTAGACGCGGATCAGGTATTAGAGAATCTTTTACAGTCCGGAAAATCAGCTTCGGAGTGGGAGTGGAACGGACATTTCCGTTGCACGCGCCTAGCGTCGCGAAAATTGAACGCGTCGCGGTCGGAGATGTGCGGCGGTCCAAGCTCTATTACCTCCGCGACCGAATCGGTAGAGCTGCCCGGGTGAAAGAAAAGCGCTACTAGCTTCTCTCGGGTCGCTACCCGCGAGGGCGTCTACGGTGTCTTGCCTGCCAGCACCCGTAGTGCCAGTGACGTCGAAGATCAGGCGAATCCACCGGTATGGCGACCATATGACCGAGCCCGGGGGGAAGATCGCGGTTGCACCCCGGACAAAGGTAAGTCTTTAACGCCTCATAGGGCTGAACTCGCCTTACTTCGAATCCCTCTTCGGGCTCAAGAACAAACAAAGCAGTCCCTAACCGAAAAGGCCCCACGCCACCAAGGTGGCAGCAACCAACACACCAGCAATTACCAACACGTAATCGGCCGTGGTCGCATTGTGTTTCTTGTAGGGGTTGTAACCCATTAGCGCAGTATGCACCCACAATGGCCTCGTATCGACCAAGACATGCACTTGCTGGCGTGAATTTGTTTGCCCCGATCTCCCAGATCAAGCGGGCGTCAAGGTAGTCGGCATGCCACAGAGTGGTTAGAAGTTCACTTACATCGGTACCTTTCATAGATGTGAATCGGGACACGTGGCGCGTGGAAGAGTTCCTTCGGGTTTTGACGGCAGCCGCTCCGGCGACGATTGACGCCTACCGCCGCGATCTGAAGGGGTTCATCGCTTGGAGCCACGATCTCGGCCATTCGGATCCTCAAGCGATCGGTCGTCGAGAGGTTAGAAGCTGGGTCGCAGACATGAGCCGTGAAGGTTACGCCCGGTCCACGATTGCGCGGCAGCTTTCCGCGCTACGTCGCTACTTCGGATGGCTCAAACAAGACGGTCGGATTGGCTTGAACCCAACAGTTCATATCAGTGCCCCTACAGGAGACGCTCGGCTGCCGCGAGTACTGCAACTGGGAGAAATTGAGCAACTTCTCGATGACACAATGGCTCAAAAC
>ENA-UPTF01000859-UPTF01000859.1-marine-metagenome-genome-assembly--contig:-NODE-859-length-20340-cov-4.526822_pt1 | contig 20340 bp, 20 predicted proteins | sample MGYA00238166_ERZ767019 | MGnify/ENA primary metagenome ERZ767019 (study PRJEB28930, sample SAMN06266391) | marine metagenome | isolation source: Sea water from 250 m depth | place: Atlantic Ocean | study... | reverse complement strand
TATAGGAGATATCGCTGACAACAGCATTGGAACCATAAACATAACCGCCGGCTTATCGTCAATACCTGCAAGCAAGTGCATAATCACCATCAATATACCTACCGCCAATAAAAACCCTGACGCTATTTTGTTGATTTTGTTTTCTAAAAGAAGTGCAGAACCCAAAACAACATTTCCAAACGCCCACGCTAACATGATGCTGGGAAACATCGAATCACTTAGTACCATAACCCACTGAGCTTCTATTAAACGGTCACCTATCATCTTTTCTGTGGCCGTACCAATTACTGGAAACGTGGTTCCCATCATGATAAATACCATTGTGGTAATCCCAACGAAAATGATAGATGCAATTGAAGCAAGAGTACCTTCTCTTGTTGAACCATCTGCTCTTGCCCAGGACAATAGGGTATAGCCTATTGACATTGAGGCAAATATTATAGTTCCCACTATTAATAATATGCTCACAGCCGTTCGATTCTCTCGCAGATTGGTCACGTCTTCCGCTGCGTTTTCGCCATCACCAACAACTGCGGGCCATATGAAAAACAGCATTAAAATGAATAAAACAGGGGCGATAATCAACATCCAACTACCCACAGTTTTTGAGTTCATGACATCTCCTTCATTTTTTAATTAATGGATAAATTGAATTAAATAAAGCTAAATTGTCTGCATTCATATATAAAACATTTTAAAATTATTTAAGCAAAAACTAAATGTAAATTAATCTCATTTTTATCCTATACAGCTAAAACTATTATTATTGAGACATCATTCATCTGAATATATTAGGGGGAGAGTATGGATACAGAACTTACAGTGGCCGTCGCACAAATACTAACTGGCACTGCTACCTTGATAGTTGCCATTTTTCTAGCTGGCCAATTTGTCTTACAACGCAAAGTGCTAGATAGAGCGCATCTAGACGCTGAAAGAGAATTAACTTTGTCATCCTTAAGTCTATTTCAAGATCATTTGAATTCTAGGGTGACCAATGAATCAGTTCGAAATCTATACGCGAAACGTCATGAGGGTTTAAGTAGTCTTAGTACATCTGAATTTGATGGGATTACAACACATTTCCGTATGGGATATCTGATAACAAATAATGAATGGAGTTTGGGAAGAGCCAAGAATTTTCCTGGCTACTATATTAAGCGTTTCCAAGGATACCTGGATTCAGTTGCCGGTAGAGAATATTACGTCCAAACAGGCAGAGCTATATTGAACAGGGATAGATTGGTTGAAATAGCTGACGAAGTATTCGAAGAGTTAACAGGAGAAGCTGTTCCTGCCGAAGCTGGTAGGGCTATTGGATTCGTAGCACAAGAATAAATTAAAATTATGTGAGGTAATAGACCGACCCTAGCGTAAGAAATAATTAAGAGAGTTTAGTTTGGATTTTCAGAATCTGATCCTAGGGTTCCTGGTTGGAACAGGCCTCATAGTCGCAATTGGGCCACAAAATATATTTGTGATTGAACAAGGATTAAAGAAACAATTTACGTTTCTAGTCTGTTTAATCTGCTCCATTTGTGACGTGGTGTTGATTTCAGTTGGGTTATATCTGTTTTCATATTTCGACAGTTACTTTAGTCCAACAATTGAACTAGTACTGAATCTACTTCTCATAATCTTTCTAGCTCATTTTATTTGGAACAAGATAAGAGAAAGTTATCATGGAGTGTCCTTTGATTTAACAAAAAAAAGGGATACGCGAAAACGCATCTTACAAAAGACACTCGGGTTCAGTCTTTTGAACCCGCACGTCTACTCAGACACAGTTTTTTTCATTGGAAATATCTCGAAGAATTTAGAGTTTGATGAAAAGCTTTTCTTTGGAATGGGTGCTTCAATGAGTTCAATTATTTTTTTCTTCACAACGGGATATTTATCACGGGTTTTCTCTGAGTATCTGTCAAACGAGAAAATCATGAAGAAAATAGACTTGATAATAATCTTGATAATGTCTTTCTTGGTATTGGGTATAGTCTACAAGGCAGTAACGAATTAGTTTGCTTTAGAAACTTTTGTTGGCTAAGAATCGTTGCTGTCTCTATTTATTCTCCTTTTAATATTAAAAGACAAGTCGATGGAATTGTTGTATTCCCACTCTGCCTCTGCATTTGCTTGGTTAATAAGATCGGTCCAAAACCTCTTTATGTCATCTCTGGGAGTAAGATTTGCACCATCGGAAGAATGCCAAGCCCGCCATAGCCATTTGACTTGCCGTCCGGTAGCCATAGTTCCAGTTTGATGGTAGTACTCACTGTTTAAATAGTTGGCAAGCTTTCCGTCCTGCCACGGTATTTCATATTTGCTTAATGAGCGCCATTCATATTTTTTATCTTGTTCACTCTCACTAAAAGGTACTGAATCAAACTCTTTTATCCATCTAGATATTGTTCTAGCACTGACAGTATTTCTTCTGTATTTTTCCTTTAGTTCCTGCAAAATAGTTTTTTGAGTATGTATCCGCTCACTCCAAAGATGGTAAGCCTCTTTCATTTGATCGATATTCTCTTTAATTTTTGCCATACAACATCCTTACTTATTTAAACAGTCATTTAAAGACATTATATAACTAGCTATAAGACATTATATAGACAGCCAAATAAAAAAGGGGCGGGTTATGAACGAATCTTAAGCATTAAAAAATGCTCTCTCTAATCCGTAAGCAAATCTTGAAGCAGAAAATCAGCTATCTTTCCCCATTCATCCTCTTGCCATCCCTCAAGAGGTGTCCGCACCTTCATAATCACGTTGCCTATAAGAACAGTTTCATCTTGCTTTTCTGAAGGATGAATCTTTGTTGGAGAAGAACATTGAGGGTTAGGATCACAATATATTGAAGCATCACTATCATATACCCAAACTTCAACGAAATATTTATTGCCCAACTGGCAACCTTTATTGGAAAAAGACCCTTCCTGATAATCAGCATTTATGACATAGCCACAATTCTTGAAATCATGAAGGTCTAACCTCTCTAATACGTAGTCAGCACCATCAAACTGTAGATCCTCAGGAAGGGGATAGTCACAGGACACCAAAATAAGAAAAAAGAAAACGATTAATGCCTTACTCATGCAAAAATGATGCGATTCTTATGCGACCATTTAAATTGGATCAATAGCCTCATTTATACTTTCATTTTTCTATTGGTATATTTTCTTCCAATGCTGGCCGCTTCTTCACTCTGACCTGCTATCACTCTTGCTCCAGAATCAATAACACTTTTTATAGAATCAGGGGTTCCAGTTTCAAGAAATCTCACCCCATTTCGTTCGCAGGCTTTCTTAACTCTGAGAGAAGCATCTTTTATCCTTTGGTCAGGTTCAGTACCAGGAACTCTCTTTATTTTCATGGACATTGACATATCACCCGGCCCCATTTCAGCAAATCCTATCCCTGGGACACTCAATATTTGCTCACAATTATTCAGTCCGCCTAAAGTTTCAATTTTTAAGCCTAATAAAAGTTCACCTTCCGGATTCAAAGGCCAAGGATCTGCTTTGGCTCTATATTCATTGTCATCTTCAAGGCCCCATTTTAATTTCGCCTTAAATTCTGAGCCCACTCCTCTTGTTCCATCCTGAAGACCATATCCAACCCCTATTTCGTTGAGTTTATACCTACAAGATTCCACAAAGGCAGCCACCGCTTCTGCAGTAGTAGCTTCACAGAGCAATATCCCATGGACCCCTCTTGCTAAAATTTGTCTAATCTGCCATGCGTTGTACCTAATTACCTCTGCATTTTCTCCTTGTACGGGAAGTTCTACGATTACCGTAGGTGTGACATGGCCTGAAGGTGTAGGACCGCCATCAACTAACCCATCCATGTATGCTTCTAGACCACCCATATCGAATGCTCCATGCTCCATACCTATGTTTATATAGTCGGCCCATATTTTGGAATCTTTTTTTCCTTGTTCATAAGATAGAAAGTCTCTCGAGAATGAGTGTAGCCCCGTGTAGTAAATAGGCTGGTCATCGTCCAATAATTCAATGGCTCTGTTGATTCTCTTAACCATGTCTAACTCTCCTGATTCATTTCTTACCAAAACGTATAGACTATCCTTTTTAGTGTCAACTCAACTAAAGGAGTATATATGGCCGCATATGTTATCGCTGATGTAAATGTAACTAATCCTGAATTATTCAAAAAATACTCAGAACAAGTTCCGGCTACCGTAGAACAATACGGCGGGAAATATTTAATTAGAGGCGGTGAGGTAGAAAAAGCTGAAGGTGATTGGGGGCCTACTAGAGTTGTAGTAATTGAATTTGAAAACATGTCCATGCTGCAGAAATGGTATTCATCTCATGAGTACAGTGGACCCTTGCGAATACGACAGCAGTCGGCAGACACCAATGTTTTATTTTTAGAGGGTATTTAGATTAAAAACCCATTTGAGAAATCAATTCCAACTATTAAATGACACTTATAACAAATATCCTTTAAGAGAACTAGCTCACTCCAAATATGATGCAGAAATTCCCTTGGTTACAATAATTTAAAATGGTGGAGTTAAAATGTGCGGACGTTTTTCGATATATCTAGATGAACTAGAATTAAGAGAGAGATTCCCAAATCACGATATCTCCAGCCTAAAAGACCTAAAAGTATCAAACTTTGCCCCTACTATGGAAATGCCTATAGTCGTTGAAAGTCAGGTAGTAAATATGCGTTGGGGTTTGATACCGTCTTGGTCGCAAGATAAATCATTTGCCAATAAATTAATCAATGCTCGTGGCGAAACTCTTCTTGAGAAGCCGTCTTTTAAAAATCTAGTAAATGCTCAGCGATGCATTGTCACCTCAAACGGATTCTACGAGTGGAATTCTCAAACCAAACAACCTTTTTTCATCCAACCTACAAATACCTTATTAATGAATTTCTGTGGTCTACATACATTCTGGATGGATGCAAATAATCAGCCGGTAAACACATTTACAATTATTACTACAAAGGCCAATCAATCAATGTCTGATATACACCATAGAATGCCGGTCATATTGGAACCAGGAAATGAACAGGAATGGTTGAGTAGAAAAAACAATTTTGACGTGATTCAAAATTTCATAAAGCCAATAAATGATTCAGAAATATCCATTACACCCATCACTAAAGTAACCTAACTCATAATAGAACTTAATCACCCATCGTATGCATAACGAGTTGCAGCCTCTTCATCCAGATCACAACCCCAACCCGGACCTGAGGGAATTGCAATGTATCCGTGATTAACCTCTGGCACCAGAGTGGTTATTTCATCTCTCCATGGGGCAGAATCAACGTCACTTTCCATAATCCTGACATTTGAAACTGAAGCGGTTAAATTCAAACTCTGATATGTAGAAAGGTGTGAGTTATAATTATGAGGTGCTATGTTTACATCATATACCTCTGCTAGATCAGCCACCTTCTTTGCCTGAGAAAAACCTTGCCATTGAACGTCAATCTTAAGGGTGTCCATGGACATAGCTTCTAAGAATGGCTTGTATTGCCTTAGCCCTAATAGCTGTTCCCCTGTGCAAATAGGCGTCCTTTGAGAGGACTTTAACTGTGCAAGAGCACCTGGATCCTGGTTGTCTATCTCAAGCCAGAACAAATCGTAGGGTTCGAGGGCTTTACCCAAAGCGATTGCACCTTGAGTCTTGAAGTTGTAATTAATATCCAGGCAAATATCAATATCCGGTCCAACAGCATTCCTCATAGTAGATATCTGATGAACAGCATGTTCAACCAATTCAGTCGGGGTGTTTTGATCATTTGAATCAGGATTCAGATCAGAAATCATAAAAGGCTTTTCGCCTGGAAAAATTAGATTCGTTTTAAAGGCTGTGTAACCTTGATCAACAGCTTCAACAGCGCACTCTCCCAGATCATCCATCGTTTTCAAAGTAGGTTTGTCGTACATCTCTGGGTGCATAGCTCGATAGGTCCCTAAGTGTGACCAATAGACTCGCTGCTTATCTCTATGGGGACCTCCATGGAGTTCATATACTGGAACACCTGCATCCTTTCCTTTAATATCCCAAAGAGCTAGTTCCAACCCAGCAATCGCCATTGCAGTTGCCCCACCAGAAGAAGATCGAGTGCGCCGGTACATATCCATATAAAGTCTATCTACTGGACGAGGGTCCTTACCTATCAAAGCAGAACCAATGTCCTGGACCAGTCCAGGTAATCCTTTCTTAAAAACTCCCGTACCAAATTCACTATATCCGGTAATTCCTGTGTCAGTACGAATAGCGCAAAAAATCCATACCAAGTCCTGTATTGATTTCACTACAAAAGTGTCTATCTTAGTTATTTTCATATTATTTATTTCCTACAGTTACTTTTTGCACCAGGATCTATTTATTCCAGGAATATTTTCTTGCCGTATCTTCAACCAGGTCACAACCCCAGCCAGGTTCAGTAGGAACCTCCATATACCCTTTATTAACAACAGGCAAAGCGGTAAACAATTCATCTTTCCAAGGAACGGTTTCCGGGTCGCTTTCCATAATCCGAACATTCGATACCGAAGCACATAGATGAACCGATTGAAAGCTTGCTAGCTCTGAAGCGGGATTATGAGGTGCGATGTTCATCTCATATGTCTCTGCAATGTCAGCCACTTTCTTCGCAGGTCCAAACCCTTGCCATTGAACGTCAACTTTCACAGTGTCCATAGCATGCAAATCAAAATATGGAAGATATTCTCGAACAGTAAATCTTTGTTCTCCAGAACAAACCGGTATGTGAGTGGAGTTTCGTAATTGAGCCAGGGCCTGAGGGCTCTCGTTGTCATGTTCTATCCAAAACAGGTTATAAGGCTCCAAAGCTTTTGCTATTCGAATAGCTCCTTCTGTTTTAAAGTTGTAATTAATATCCAAAAGTATATCTACAGACGGCCCCACGGCTTCTCTCATTACTGATATTTGTTTTTCTGCATGTCGGACAATATCAGTATCTGCCCTCTGATCGTGATTTCCATCATCTCTGCCTTGTGATATTGCGGTTGGATTCTCTCCTGGCCATACAATATTTGTTTTGAAAGCATCGTATCCCCTTTCAGGTGCTTCTTTCACTGCCTGGGCCACTGCATCCCAATTATTTAGAGGTTTATCTGGGGCCAAATTAGGATCGTGAGCTCGTGCACTAACCATATGTGACCAATAAACTCTTTGAGAGGACCTGTGCGGCCCACCAACTAAATGAGAAACTGGCAGTCCTAGCGCTTTCCCTTTAATGTCCCAACAAGCTAGTTCAACTGCAGCAATACCCATCTGTGCGATTCCACCCGGTACATCCCGAAAATTCCTGTATAGGTCAAAATATATTTTTTCCACCGCTCTCGGATCTTTTCCAATAATCAGTGGCTTAAAATCTTCAACAAATCCAATAAGCGAGTTTGCGATAGCTCCTCTTCCGAATTCACCATACCCGGTGATACCTTCGTCTGTTCTAACGGCTGAAAACAACCACGGCCGTCTACCACCGCTAACCACAAATATTTCAATGTCAGTAATTTTCATAATCAATCTCCATTTAAGCCAGCCGCCCCAAATCACTTTATGTGGGCAAGCCGATGCATATTGGCCAGCAAGTGTGATCTTACTTCCTACAATTCCAATATGTCCACACAGAAAAACAGACAAGTTGACCATACAAGGGGATTACACGGTTAGAGTGTGTATAATCCTCTCAATTTACTGATAATGATTTATAAAGGGGCTAGTAAATTGACTTACTTTAATTCACGAAGATCTGCTGTTACTGCCACAAATGGTGCAGTAGCTACCAGTCAACCACTTGCAGCCCAAGTAGGTTTGCAGATACTTCAAAAAGGTGGAAACGCTGTCGATGCTGCTGTAGCCACTGCTGCTGCCCTGAATGTATTAGAGCCTATGTCTACTGGGATTGGCGGCGATATGTTTGCCTTGATATGGATGGCCGACACCAAAAAGGTCACCGCCATTAACGGCAGCGGACACTCGGCAGCCGGTGCAAATCCTGAAGATGTAATCTCCAAAGGTTATAGCTCGATACCTAATAATGGACCTGATGCTGGATTAGCAGTAAGTGTTCCAGGCACTGTAGATGGCTGGCATAAATGTCTAGAAAAACATGGCACTATGACTTTGAAAGAGGTACTGCAACCTGCAATTAGTTATGCAGAAAACGGATATGCTGTTACAGATGTAATTGCCTATCAATGGGGTGAATCTGAAGCCAAATTAAAACAGAGACCATCAGGCTCTGAAATGCTCTTGAATAATAAAGCACCTCGTCAGGGTGATTTCATAAAACTAGAGAATCTAGGAAAATCCCTTAAAACAATTGCAGAAGATGGACCAGATGGTTTTTACAAAGGCGAAATTGCCCGAAAAATATCTAAATATGTGCAGTCAGAAGGCGGTTGGTTAACAGAAGAAGACCTGGCAAACCATAGCTCAGATTGGGATGAGCCTATATGTACAAATTATCGAGATGTCACCGTATGGGAATGTCCTCCAAATGGATCTGGTATTGCGGCTCTAATGGCTATGAATATCGCAGAAGGTTTTGACATAGCTTCAATGGGTCCACAATCTGCAGATAGATACCACTACCTAATTGAGTCTCTTAAATTGGGATATGCAGACGCTCTACAATACGTGGCAGATCCGAGAGTTACAGATGTACCCATAAAAGGAATGTTATCGAAATCTTATGCTACTGCACGGAGGGCGAAAATAAGTCCGGATCGAGCTAACAATGATGTTTCCTATGGAAAGCCTGTACCAAATGCAGACACAGTCTATTTAACCGTTGCAGATAAATATGGAAATGCCTGCTCTTTTATTAATAGCCTGTACTCAGGATTTGGGACTGGATTGGTAGTCCCCGAAACCGGTATAGCCTTACAGAATAGAGGGTCTTTATTCTCATTAGATTCTTCTCACCCAAACTTCCTAAGGGGTAATAAACGACCATACCAAACCATAATACCTGCAATGGCAACGAGAAATGATGAAATGTGGCTCAGTTTTGGTGTTATGGGTGGATTTCAACAGCCCCAAGGCCATCTACAAGTTATTTCGAATATGGTTGACTTCAACATGAATTCACAACAGGCTCTTGACGCTTTAAGGTTCAGCGTTGATATCGAAGAAACTGGTACTGTCCGGGTTGAAGAAGACATAGACCCAGATGTACTTTCAGAACTAACCAAAAGGGGTCATGAAATAGAAGTGGTATCTGGATACAGAAGAATCATGTTTGGTGGGGCTCAAACAGTCAGTCGAGACCCTGAAACAGGGGTACTTACGGCAGGCTCTGAGCCCAGAAAGGACGGGGCGGCAGTGGGATACTAAAGGAGCAAAACATCTCACTTATTTAGTATTATTTTTACTGTTTTTCAAAGGTAACTTTCTGCCCATGTGTTCTTCACCACGGGAATAGGCTAATTGAATCTGTTTTTGGCGTTCTCTGGAATTTGCTATTTGAGAATCAGACAATTTCCCATAGCACTCAGGACAACTCACCCCTTCCTCGTAGAACGGGGAAAGAAAATCATCAGATGACACAGGCTGCTGGCAACCGTAGCAAAGAATATACTCTCCTTCATCAAGCCCATGTGTCAAAGAAACTCTATCGTCAAACACAAAACACTCTCCTTCCCACATACTTTCAGCCTTTGGAATTTCCTCCAAATATTTAAGTATTCCTCCCTTTAACTGAAAGACGTTTTCAAATCCGATCTGTTTCATATACGCCGTCGCTTTCTCGCATCTAATCCCACCCGTACAGTACATGGCGATTTTTTGAGTTTTGTCTTCTATATTGGACAAGTCATCAAGCCAATCCGGAAATTCGCTAAAGTTCTCAGTGTTTGGATTAATCGCATCCTTAAACTTGCCCATTGATACCTCGTAAGTGTTTCGGGTATCTATTACCATCACCTCATCCTGAGTAATAAATTGGTTCCAATCTCCCGGTTCGATATATTCACCAGATTGGTTTAAGGGATCAACATTTTCCATGCCCATTGTCACAATTTCTTTTTTAATTCTCACTTTCATACGCCGAAAGTTTCGGGAATCACTTTTCGAAAACTTGACTTCCAACTGCTCTATTTCCTGCCACGAACGAATCCAATCGATTACTAGATGTATGGCTTCGGGTTTTCCTGCTACAGTCCCATTTATCCCTTCTTCTGCCAATAAAAAAGTGCCCAGTACCTCATTTCTTTCGCAAAGATCAAGCAGTAACTGACGTTTCTGGTCTAAGTTCTCAAGTGGCGCGAATTTATAAAGAGCGGCAACGGTTAATGGGGATTCAACGAGCCTATGTTTTGGAACTGGCTTTTCCATCATCTTTTTAATTGCTATCTTACGATTAAGGTCAGCTATTCTGCCTCTCTGACTTCTGCCTCAGGCCTAGCATCTCCCGGTCCAAGAAACAATTCCCATGGGCGAAAAGATTCTACGAAACCTTTTGCATCTTCCATGGAAGCTAACCCCTTTTGAGCACGCTCTGGGGTCATCGTGAAAGTCTTAGCAAATGCGTCGAAGCCGTTCTTAGTTTCCCGAACACCGCCAATCATTTCTTGTTTATCTTCCGCTCGTAAAACTAGTTTCTGGCCTTTCCTGGTAAATTCCCAAAAGATTTCCATAAAACGTACTCCATATCAAATAATATACATATGAGTTTACCGTGTTCTGGAGTCCTTAAAAAGCATCAAGGCCAAACCCAGAGGGCTTGACCTTGATAAAAAGAAACATTGACAAGTCTGTTTTCTAAAATATTTTGATCTCAGAGAACGCCTGAATCAAACTAATCAGACGACCACATAGCCGGACCGATGACAATGCTCCATATTGTGAAGACTGAACAGCTAATCTCTAGCCATCATGTCCTTACCAACCCATATGCTCCATAGGGTGAAAATGATATAGCAGATTCCGCCTATCATTTGCATTGTCTGAAGTGTGCTGCTCTCAAAACCGCCAACAACACCAGTGACAAGACTAACTACGGCGACGAGTGCGACTATATAAGCAACATTTTGGTTAATATAGTCCTTAGCAGATATGCCCAAGACAACCAATAAGAATCCTAACGACCAAACTATTCCTCCAAACTGGTTAATCCCCGAGGCGCCACCATAAAGGCCTCCATTGTTTACGTCTCCACCGATTGCAGCCGTTAATCCTGCTGATATTACCCAGCCGACTGTACCAACGAAAACAAATTTCATGCCGAGGCTAGAAAGTGCATCACCACTCTCAACTGCCAGCCTGATAATGCCATGCATCAAGACTATCAAAGCAATACTGATTCCAATTGACGTGAGCGTTGTTAGCATAGAATTGGCCGTAAGGGCCGCGACTACCGCATTACCATCAGCTGGATCAACGTCTGTGCCTATAACTCCTAATTGCTGGATAAAATAAAACACCAAGCAGACCACCGGCCCTGCAATGAGAGCCAGCCCACCTAGTTTATTTGCTGAAATTGTGCCCATTTTGATCCCTCCTGAACCTTTGATTATGGACTTCAAACCATACAAACAGGACTATTGCCCTGCTTAATAACTGTATTATCTACCGTTATAATCTCCCAACCCAGCAGTTTTTATCTTATTTTTTTACAAATATAAAAAAAATATAAATCAATTAAAATAGTTTAAAATCACCTCATATAAACAAGGGGAAGTTAAAAATATGGCATTAGACCAGAAAATCATCACAGATATTTCAAAGGAATTGTGGGGTGCGAGAATCAGTGGAAGCGCAGTAATCAACCCTTCACAAACCTACCCTGACATTACTATTTCCGACGCCTACAGCATCCAGAACCATTTAATAGCTGAAGCCTTAGAAAATGGTGAGGTCCTCACGGGAGCCAAAATAGGGCTTAGTTCAAAGGCAAACCAACAAAAATTTGGTATAGATGAACCAATCTATGGCCATTTATTTGCTTCTATGATCCGTCCAGAAGATGAACCAATCGAGATAACCAAAATGTTCAGACCGGTAGTAGAACCAGAGATATGTTTTCTGCTTGATAGTGAATTAAAGGGACCAGGCATTAATGTAGGAACTGTTCTCTCTGCAACTAAAGGGGTTATCCCTGCTTTTGAAATAGCTGATTCACGACTGAAAAATCAAAGTTCAAGAGTAGAAGACAACATTTTAGATAATTCCGGGGCAGCGGTAGTCCTCCTAGGTGGAGTATTAACTCCGATTGAAGAAATAGACCTTCGGTTGGTTGGGATGGTACTGGAACGAAACGGGATGGTTATAGATACCGGCGCGGGAGCTGCCGTACTTGGACATCCCGCTCAGGCTGTAGCAGGATTAGCCAACAAATTATCGGAATTTGATATGAGTCTAAAAGCAGGATCAATAATAATATCTGGGACCCCAGTAGCTGCCGTACCAGCTGCAAAAGGAGATCATTTCGATGCCAGTTTTGATCGACTTGGTACAGTTTCAGTAAATTTCGTTTAACCCATCAAACTGTCATAAGGAAATTTTGAATGTCGATAGAACTTAGAACATCAACATGGGATGATTTCCCTTTAGTAAAAATAATTAACGCAAGGGGAGAAAACGGATACCGGACTCAGGCCGATTTCGACGCACATCAATTAGTGTTTACTCCGGACAGATCCATTATGGCATTTGATGGCAAACACATGGTTGGGAACGCACTTAGCTATGAAATGGATATGTACGTACCTGGAGGCATCTCAAAAATAGCAGCAGTTGCTTCTGTTTCAGTTCAGGCCACTCATCGCAGACAAGGAATCAATCGGGCCATCATGAAATATCAACTTGAGGATATATATTCTCGAGGCGAACCACTTGCAGTTCTACAGGCCTCTGAAAGCATTATTTATGGAAGATACGGATATGGGCTTGCCTCGTTTGAAAGTAATCTCGAGATAGAAAAAACAAGAAGCGCTTATGCAATTGAACATACCTCTCAGGGACAGGCTTATTTCATAGAAGAATCTGAAGCCAGAGAAATATTCCCTCACATATATTCTAAAGCTATAGAAAATAGAACCGGAATGGTCACAAGAAAGGAAAACTGGTGGGAATTCAGGTTTAGAGAACCTGGACTAAAGGGCGGCGACCCGAAATCTTGGTTTGTGAAATATCAAGAAAACGGCAGCGATGAAGGTTACCTGCGATATACGATAAATGGGACGGAACTGAATGTCATCGAATTAATAGCATCGTCCCATCAGGCGTATTCATCCCTATGGAGAATTTGTCTGGATATGGATCTCGTCGACGTGATTAAAGCAGAGCACAGACCTGCAGATGAAGAATTAAAATGGATGTTAGCAGATCCCCGAAGACTCATAGAACATTCAAGTGATAGATACTGGGTTAGGTTGGTGGATGTCAAATCTGCTCTCTCTCAGCGCTCATACTCAATCGACGGATCTTTAATATTCAAAATACAAGATGATTTTCTTCCTTGGAACCAGGAGACTTTGGAATTGAGTTGCGAGTCAGGAGAAGTATCTTGCGCCACCTCCACAAAGAATCCAGACATCATATTAAACGCAGGAGACTTAGGAGCGGTTTATCTAGGAGGAATAAATTTTTCGACCCTTTCTTCAGCAAATAGAATTGAAGAACTAACTCAAGGCTCCATCGCTAAAGCCAACCTTATGTTTTCCACACCAAGAAAGCCGTGGGGATTTGATGGCTGGTAACATGCCATAATTTGATTATGACAGTGTGCCAAAATTAGTATTTTCTGTGGCGTTGACCAAAAAGGAAGATCTGAACTTAACTCCCCATCTCTCGTTCTCACGTATAAAAATCCATAGAGTCTGAAATCGATTGTATTCACTTCCGTCGGAATGAATTCTCGATTGAATCATGGTTAGATGTACCTTGTCAGAACCTTTTTGAATCGCATTGATCAAATTAGAATCTGTTCTGACCCATCCTTCTTCCTTTAACTTTTGAGTTTGTTCATCGAAGTTGGCGTTTATATTAGCAGCCGTGTCCCAAACTTGTATTTGATTGGACCCTGACAATCTCAAATGCGGAAAATGCAATTCAGCCACCATCGCGTCGCGATCCCTTGAATTAAACCCTTGCAACCACCGTTTATAGGATTCTTTCGCTTCTTCTACCTCTTTTGTCATAGCTATCCCTCCAACGCTTATATACCCCTCTCAGACATACCCAGAGGCAAATAAGGATGTGAATTCATCAAGTCTTCGTCAATTGTTAATCCCAAACCTGGTCCTTTAGGCAAATCCACATATCCATCCTCCTGTCGGGGCAACCCTTCAACAACTTCAAAATAATGAGGTTCATAAAATTCTGCGTGATACTCCTGAATTAAAAAATTAGGCATTGCAGCATCCAAGTGCATGCTCGCAACAGTGCCGACAGCCGAATTAGTATTATGCGGTGCCATCATAATGTGCTGAGCCTCTGCCATACCAGCTATTTTCTTTAGCTCCGTAATTCCACCAGCATTACATATATCTGGCTGGAGAATATCCACAGCTTCATTCCTAACAAGTTCAAAAAATGGAAACTTCAAATAAAGCCGTTCTCCTGTCGCAACAGGTATATTGATCTTAGAGCGAACTTGTTTCATTTCCGAAACATTTTCCTGTGAAACCGGTTCTTCAAACCAAAAGGGATTGTATTTTTCCAACCTCTGTCCGAGATGTATGGCAGTGTACACATTAAAGCGCGCATGGACTTCCACAAGGATATCAACATTAGGCCCAACGGCTTCTCTCACAGCGGCTACTCTATCTTCCGCTAATTGCGCTTCCTCTGGAGTAATAGTCGTATAGGCCACTTTCCCAAAGGGATCAAATTTCATAGCGGTGTACCCCATAGATACGACCTTTTTGGCTTCCTCCGCGTTCTGTTCAGGACTACCAGGTGTCGTATACCAACCGTTGGCATATACCCTCAATTTATTTTCATAAGGACCCCCAAGAAGCTCGTAGACAGGAACACCTAAAATCTTCCCCCGTAAGTCCCACAAAGCTATGTCTATTCCAGATAAGGCCGTAGAAAACAGCCTTCCGCCTCTACCCAAGTTATCCTGATGCAATCTAGTCCAATGTAACTCGCCACTAATAGGATTTTTTCCGATCAAATAGTTTTCAGCCCATTGCTCGAGCAACGAAGCCACTATAGGATCATGACCAAGCATAGAAGCCTCACCTATTCCTTCTATTCCTTCATCTGTCTGGATTCGAACAATCAGCCAATTTCTCTTGGCATTTTTATGTTTGGAAGAGAATATGTTTATTTTCAGACCAGTGATTTTCATAATGACTCCTAAGATATAAAATCATCTACATTGAGACATATCCTAGTATACGGTCCAATGTTTAGCATATCTTTACAAGTAATAGCCTTGATGAAACCTTTGGAGGAAAATAAATGCCGTTGGTAGAAACAGAAAAAAAAGATCAGATTTTTATTGTTCGTATTAACCGACCTGAGAGATTAAACGCTTTGGGATATGAGATCAGAACTCAATTAGCAGAAGCCTGGAGTGAGTTTCGAGAATCAAAGAATCTGGAAATTGGGATTTTCACAGGTACTGGAAGAGCATTCTGCGCAGGAGAAGACATGAAGGAATCCCTTGAAGTAGGGATTGTAGGAGGTAAGAGACCCACCATTGAAGATCCGCTTATGAATGGTTCTCTAGAGAAACCAGTCATAGCAGCGGTGAATGGTTATGCTATGGGTGGTGGCTTCATGCTGGTTGAAGCAACTGATCTGCGAATCGCCGTGCCAGAAGCTGTATTTGAGGTGTCCGAAGCTAAAAGGTGGTTACTTGGTGGATACAACCACGGACACATAGCGAAACTTCCTCACCCAGTGGCCACCGAAATGGCAATGGGGTTCAGATTTACTGCTCAAAGGTTTCATGAAATTGGGTTTATCAACAAAATTGTTGATAGTGACGACTTGATAAGCACGGCTGTTTCAATGGCCGAGCATATGCTAACACTTCCCCCTGCGTCCAGAGTAAACACCACCCAAATGATGCGAGAGATGAAACCAAAAGTTTCCGGTGACCTAGAAAAACTGGCAGAAGCCTTGAAAGAACATGGGGATAAGAATGACCTTATCGAATCCCGAAAGGCTTTCGCAGAAAAAAGAACTCCTAATTTCTCAGGGTGGAATAACCCGGACGATAGATACAGTCCTCCAACTTTAGACTCAATCGGATAATTAACCACAAAAACGGTTGTAAATTAGTACAAGAAGTTAGGACAATGTATTTATATGTTCTGGTATCAAGATTTTTATGAAAATTAATTTGCTCATAATGATTGCCTTAACAGTACTACTCGTATTGTTAGCACCTCTTCTGGTAATGGGCATTATAAATCTTGGCAACAATATAAAATCTGGTGGCGCAGATGATGCAAAAGAACAAGTTTCGGGAAAAGCAAATGCAGAATCTGATCTTTCCTCAATGGGAACCACTTTAATTCTTAGTTACCCAAGCCCAATACCAACATATACTCCTCTGCCAACCTACACTCCTGTCCCAACATATACTCCTCTTTCGACTTACACACCGGTACCGACGTATACTCCTTATCCCACTTTGACTCCCACCGCTACTTTGACTCCCACCCAAACTCCCACTCCTACAAAGACTCCAGAACCAACCTCTACACCCATTAATATTCAAACAAATCAAACACCTACATCTGAGTCAGAGCGCCAAGCATTTACCCCTCTGATAGCATATTGCGATTTTTCGAGCTCTTTAATTCCAAATTTGTCGGATGAAGAACTGAACTTTTTTACAACAAATAAACTATCTACCAACGCCCGGTTTTTTCCATCTAAAATATTTGATGACGAAACTACTAAAATCGTTGCAACTGGTGATATTGCAGATACGCCTATAGACCTTTATGACGACGGCACACATGGGGACGACGTACCCAACGATGGTGTTTTCTCCAGGGCCTGTGTGTCAAAAGACGACTTAAATCTCGCACTAAGTGATTTCAACGGAAACGCTGTCTCTTATGAATTTGCAGGAGGGTATCTGAGAGTTGTTGATTCTGATTTAAGAAATACCGTATCCATAACCAAACTATCTGACTCACTTGCTAGCACAAGACATGCTATGTTCATGACACTCGGAACTGAATCATACAAAAATGTCAGAGAGGGTAAAGTGGAAAATCTCCAAAACCCTGAAACCTGCGAGGCGTGCAAAGAGGTATTGGGTGTGCTTGGAGATTCAGTAGACCATTTGATATTGGTACCCGATGAACCAGTAGCAAATACATTAACCGGAGAATACTCCAATTACTACAGAACCTCTGACAATATTAAGGGTATTATGACGTATGGAGATCCGATCTGTGACCCAGTAGGTTGGAAGAATCACGGTAAATCTGGCAACGCAAACGAAGATTATCAAAAGGCGACTTTTGGATGCCCTTCAAAATATCTAGATGGGCGCGATTACCCTAGATTAAAAGGAATCATATGGGCTGGCTCCCCTTTCTTGAACGGTCTAAATGCTGAATTTGGACACTGGATAGGGATAGGACCTAGAAATGGTGATTTCCCAGCAGGCAGCGGAACAAGCTGGAACTCTTTGGATAGAAAAAATTTAAACGGCAATACAACAATTAAAGGCCCTTATCCAATCACTGGGTCTTTATGGGACCCAGAAAGAGGGGATCCATATTCAGTTCAGGTGCTATCCAACAACAAATGGCATGATGCCAGGATAAAAAGTGAAGGGGAAAACACATTCAAATTGGTCCCACTGAATACTGATCACTACCAATTTGACAATATTCTTCTATACATGATGGGCTTCATTTCATATGAAGATGCCAAAACCGACACATATTACTATCTGGAAGAATTAACCTTAAGCGAATGTACGACAGGTGAACAACATTTGCTGTGCTCTGGACAAGATACATTAATTGATAGCGGAAATTATAAAAAGGCAATAGAAATCACAGCAGAGGATATCCTAACAAATTATGGCGTGAGAGATCCCGTGTATGCGCCCTCTACCACTCATCTAAATGCACCTTCCGTAATACTTACAGAAAAAGCTCCGTCAGATGCTACGATAGCTTGGTATGACTTAATGTTCGAGTGGTGGAGTACAGAAACTCAATACAGCGAAAAATACGGTGGACACACATGGCCGTCGGTCACACAGGGTAAGTCTACAATTGCAACGGGATACAGGTAAAAAATTTAGAGTAGGCTGACTATTCGTCCCAAAAAACTTCAAAAACGGTATGATCTCCCGGCAAGCCCTTCAATTCAAATTCCATTTCTTCACCAAACTTCAAATCCCCTGCCGAGTCAGCCATTCTTTTAGTAACAGAGGAAATCAAAATTTGTTCTGCTTCTGCTTTTGAAGATATTCTAGCCGCCTCACTAACTGCCCTACCAAAATAATCTCCATTTTCCAAAATTGCTTCACCCGTATTCAAACCAATCCTCACATTTATAGGAAGATCAGGTTCTTTTGCACGAAGAGCCTTTAGTGTCTTCTGAATCTCCATAGAACAAATAACAGCGTTCCTGCTACTAGCGAACGCAGCCATAAAGCCATCACCCATTTCTTTTACTATGTATCCATCATGCTCTCTTATAGCATCACTTAAGATACCTTCATGGGTTCTTGATATATCTCTGAATTTCAAATCCCCCAGCTCGTTAACCAAATCGGTCGATCCATACATATCGCTAAACAAAAATGTGACCGTGCCGCTTGGAGGGGGAGATATATTCTTGGCGTCTGCTATCTCTTGAAGAACCACAATTATGGCCTTACCCTCAGCCAAATCAATTCGGTCTCCACTATTTAGTGTCAACGTGTCAGCCGGATTTATTGAATTCCCGTTATGAGAAGAACCGTTGGAGCTATTTAAATCTCTAGCGAAGGCTTTATCCCCTTCAGCCCAGAACTCTATGTGGTTTCCTGACACATACGGATCATCTATGGTTACATCGCAGGCAGCAGAACGTCCAACAATTACATGTTTGTCAGTCAGTATTTGGCGGTCGCCCTGTTGGGAGCCTGCCGATATTTCAATTACATAAGCCATGACAATAATTTACCAGTAATTGGAAATAATTGGAAATGGGCCTATATAAATTTATCGATTCGAACCGCTATAGTTTCCGCTGCTTCCGCCGAAGTTACCTCCGCTATTACCGCCGAAGTTACCTCCGCTATTACCGCCGAAGTTACCTCCGCTATTACCGCCGAAGTTGCCTCCGCTATTATGGTCATCACCACCCATCATGCCACCTCCCATTCCGCCCATCATTCCGCCCATCATTCCGCCTCCCATATCACCCATCATGCCACCTCCCATTCCGCCCATCATTGAAGAGCCGGCACCCATCATATTTTCCATCATCAAACACATTTCTTTCCCGTCTCCCACAACCTCTATCCAAACAGGGTCTGATTCCGGACTTGGCATCGTTCCATTAGCATATGCAATAGCTGTGACCCGATAGTCACCTGGAGGGAAACATGCTTCGGGCGTTGGCCCTATTTCCCAAGTGTCCATGTTCGCATCGGTGCCACTATCTGCAATCTTGTTTCCATCAACAAATACTTCTATTCTCATGTTCGGATTTGCTCCGCCACCAAGCATCATTGGGCCTACCATATCGGCATCATGTACGGTCGACCAATCTCCCCATTGATCCCGTACGCCGTATACCGTTGGAGCCTCAACATCTGTTATCTCAACGTAGAAAGGCTCTGATTCAACCTCATTTCCCGAATTCCAATCTCTAGCCCTTGCTGTCAATTCATAGTAGCCGGGTTTCATCATGTAATTGGACCATGCTTCCCAACGTCCATCAGGATTAACTTGTGCGTGAGCAATCTCATCACCATCAGCATAAACATGGACTTCCACACCTTGCTGTGAATAACCCTGGAATCCTACGTGTCCTGTCACAGTGCTGTCAGTTAAAATAGTGTTCCCATAGGAATCGTAATACAGCAAGCCTTCTATAACAGGAGGTTTAAGATTTCCACCGGCTTCCCCTATAGTGATGTAGGCCGTTTGAGACCAATCACTCTGCATGCCATTATCACTTTCTGCATAGGCATTAATATCATAATACCCAGGTCCCAACGGTTCATATGTATATATACTCCATTTACCATTTTGGTCGGTATATGTCTCACCAATCTGTTGCTGATTTTCCATGAGAACGATAAAGATAGAAGGGTCGGCATAGCCCTCAAACCAAACGTCCTCAGCTGATGTATCAGTTCCGCTCATCTGCCTACCAGCACCATCATACCAAT
>ENA-UPTF01000858-UPTF01000858.1-marine-metagenome-genome-assembly--contig:-NODE-858-length-20360-cov-3.268106_pt1 | contig 20360 bp, 19 predicted proteins | sample MGYA00238166_ERZ767019 | MGnify/ENA primary metagenome ERZ767019 (study PRJEB28930, sample SAMN06266391) | marine metagenome | isolation source: Sea water from 250 m depth | place: Atlantic Ocean | study... | reverse complement strand
CTTGAAGATTTAGATGCCATATTTCAAACAGCTCTGAATCAAGATGGTCCTTGGTTCATTGTGGCCAAGATTCAGGAAACAGACTATATGCCCGTAGCTCCAGTAGAACCCGAATTTACTCTTTACAGATTCAGAAATTCGTTTCTCTAAAACAATCCATACATAAAGAAGAGAGGATCCTTTGTAAGGATCCTCTCTTCTTTAGCAACATTTCTTCTAACTATGTTTAGGTCCCGAAAGGAGTCAGCACGGGGTTTGGATTCAGCGGTAAGTGCTGCCCAAAGAACCCAACAGTTCTGTCCCAAGCATCTTTCGCGGAAGCTTCATGGTAACTACCCCTATCGTCGCAGTTAAACCCATGCCCAGCGTCAGGATAAGATTTGAAATCATAGCTAACGCCGCATTCTTTAAGTTTAGCCTCAATGGTAGCCACGTCTGCCGGTGAAGGATTTTCATCCTTGCCACCTAAGTTAGCCATGACAGGTATTTTGATTTGACTGGTTAGATCTATAGGAGCTGCACCATCGCCGAACGGAGTCAAAATTCTTCCGGGATAGTAGCAAACCGCCGCGCTGATTTGAGGGCAACTAGTTGCTGCCAAATAAGCTATGCGGCCACCGACACAGTAACCCACAATACCAATAGGCTGGTCATTGGATCGACGCCATTGGCTACCCTGAGTCCATTTTATTACTTCGTTAATATCTTCAACGATCTCATCGTCCCTGAGAGCACCCATATATCTGTTCCTTGCAGGGACATCTTCTTCACCATAACCCAACATAGGATTGGGATGTTCCCTATGGAACAGTGTTGGGGCAACCGCTATATATCCGGCAGCAGCAAATCTGTCACACACGTTTTGTATATGCTTATTTACGCCGAATGCCTCCTGAGCAACTATAACGGTTGGGAAACTACTACCAACAGTAGGTGCCGGATAACTAACATAAATGACCATGTCCTGACTTTCAGCACCTTGGTTCTCATCATAACCTTGCCCCGCCTGATCGGGATTTCCGCCTGCAAACCGAAGGTTTTCCCACATTGATGGCATATCTTTCCTCCAAGTTAACGAAAATATTGATCTTCTGACTAAGGGTCTATCTCCCGTCAACCGCTCTGACGACCTACTTGATCATCCTAGGCGCTTACATCATGTAAGGAGCTTCCGACCCTGCGCTGGCCAGATTTTAGCAAACCTATAGCCAACACACAAGTCACGGCCATACGTCCAAACAATCGATCTCCACCAGACAAACATAAAAGACTATCCCACATCCAGATTCTGGAATCAACCTACAGAATTTTATACATCATCTTTGTATCCCTCATAACTTCTTCTCCAAAATCGTTGGCTACATCTCTCCAAACAGAGTGGATGTGATTAGCTCCATTTTGGATGTTAACGAATTCTACGATGAAATTCCCGCCATGTAATCGGTAATAATGGTCCCGACTGCGATCGCTAACGCCAGACCAGACCAACCGAAAATCGTCAACGCCTTGTTGACGGATTTGGCCCATTTTCTCCTCTGCTATATCGGAACGCATTCCGTTGACGTATTCAGCTATCAACGATAGCAGGGTTTCTTTTTGCGAACCACTCAGTTCAGAGCCAGACAATCCTTCATTATCATGAACTACCGCCCTGCTAGAGTTGTACATAAGAATGTCCCAAGGCGCTTTATCATGGATAATAGCTTTAGACTTCTGGTCGTCTGTCAAACTAGATATTAACTCTACAGCCAAATCTTCACGCCGGTCTAAAATTCGAAGTCCTTGTTTATCGCCTTTTAATACTTCCGCAGGATTGGCGCCAAGAAAGAAGGGTGTGACAGATATGACCTTATCTCCCCAACAATTGATATGCAGAGAAACATGATGACCTTCAACTCTCCAACCCCATGGACCTTCGCTACCCGGTTGGCCAAAAACAGTCCAAAAATACAATTCAGGGTTTCGATCCCAATCAGCCGTGCCTTCTTCTACTTCCAATGGACCCAAAACCAGCTCATGTTCCATAATTTGCTTGGCTTTCAACGCAGTATCCGGAGCCAACGTGACATCTAAAATCGAGTATGCAAGATCTCTTTGATTCGAATCCATATCACGAAGTGGCAAACCATGTCTGTTAAGCGGAGGATAATACCAAAATATCCTCTCTCCATCGACAAAATCAAATGTAGCTTTAGCTTTCTGTTGGGAATTAAGGCTGCCCACCCAATTGTTGCAAGCCTCAGCAATTTCCGTTGTGATTTTGGCATTACCTAAACCTTGAACAGTTACCATTAGACTTCTCCTTGGTGATTTTTAGTGTTTTTCCCAGAATCTAACAACAATAATATTGTATATAACCATCGAGTTTAGAGGCAGCTAAATTACCTGTCAACGAGTTCAAGAATTCAATTACTACACGACAGCTGTATAGATTAAGCCCTAGGTAACAAATATCTATAGATGACATTTGAGACACTACAGCACTAAGCGACAACGTTTACTTAGACAATTTGCAGTCCATACAGATGGAGGAATTAATAATGCTACCATCCGTTGCTTTAGTAAGCTTTTAGCGCGAATCCCAATGCAGATTCGAGCTCTTCCAAAGTGACGAATCCTTCAAAACATCTATCTACCTCTCCGTCACTATTTATAACAAATGTCCACGATTCATTAACCCAACCAGCTAACTGAGTAAATCCCCATTCTTCTACCGTATCAACCACTCTTAATCTATCCATATTGCCTTCGATTTCAGAGGGATTATCATAAATCTCGACGTGAATGAAGTTGGCTTCATTAACGTACAATTCTTTAAGGTCCGACAGGGTATCCACTTGCGGCCCGCAAGTGGGGCTTGTACAGAAAGCAGGGGACGAGAAAACGATCACGTCAGGTTTGCTATCCTGTAGTGCATCTATTAGGGACATTTTATAAAGATCCGGATCCGGAGAAAAATCCGTCGTAAGAAATGCTAATTCTTCAACGTCATACAAGGTCGGTGTCACGCTCTGTGGAGGCATCTCTCCCCGAGACGGAACAGGCAATTTTTCGGCAATGTCTAATTTCAGGCGTCCTTTATGCTCCTCACCCTTAATCTGTAATAAAAGCTCCAACTCCCATAGTCCCGGCTGAACAAAGTCCATATTAGCGCTGTAAGCACCCCTAAAGCCATATGGCCACCTATGATATTGCGCGGTTTGCGTCTTCATCACATTACTTTCTGTAGTATGGCGGATAGTGAATTTTCCAATGGGTGCTTCATCTTTTATCAAATCAGCATTAACTAACAACGAGATTCTTTCCTGACCTGCCTGAAGATTTTTTGTAACTAGAATGACATCGACCAATCCTAATTCACGGTGTGTACTAGGGGCATTACAACTCATCGATGCCGCAAGAATTACAAACGAAATTATCGCTAAGCAGTTTAATTTACTTTTGAGGTAGGTACGCATTTTCGAACAATCATTCCTAAAAGGTTTTACAGCCGTTCAACATTGTATATCCACCCATATGAGAAAAGTTAAACGGTAATGTAACAACGATGAAAGCCATAGAATCACTCTCAAGATGTGCCCCATCAAGAATTGTCATGATCAACTACTTCTAGGGAGCTGCTCTCCAGAAAATGATCGGCTTAATATCAAATTCTGCTGCCGCATCTACCTGTGTTAGAATTTAAACAGAGAATGTTGAATGTTGCGCCTCTAAAGTTAGTTAATATTGGTTTGGTATATCAGTACTACACCATCCTGTATACGGATATAGCGCATCCAGAAGTCCAATTATGACATTTAGTTCCAGTGAGTTAAAGATAGGAGATTCATATTGCATAGTACTACGAATGCAATTAAAACCGCACAGCAAGTTATCGATAACACTTCAAAGGTAATTGTTGGGAAACGAGATGTCATAGAGCTAGCTGTAGCCACATTGATCGCACAAGGGCATCTTCTTATTGAAGACGTACCAGGAGTTGGGAAAACCATGTTGGCTAAAAGCTTAGCCACCTCCATTGGTTGCAATTTCAACAGGATTCAATGCACGCCTGATTTACTACCCAGCGACATTACAGGACTTTCAATATATAACCAGCAAAATGGTCAGTTTGAATTTCGACAAGGACCACTAATGTCCCAAGTGGTGCTAGCTGATGAAATAAATCGAGCTACACCTAAAACCCAATCGGCGTTGCTAGAATCTATGGAGGAACACCAAATCACAGTAGACGGGGTGACCCACCCTCTCCATGCTCCATTCATGGTACTAGCAACCCAGAACCCTATCGAGTATGAAGGTACATTCCCTCTTCCAGAAGCGCAGTTAGACCGATTTCTAATGCGCATTAACTTGGGATATCCAAGCATTGAAGAGGAATTAGAGATAATATCCGAACAAGAAATAGCTCATCCCATAACGGTGTTAGAGAGTGTAACTACCCCAGCTGGTATCGTGGAGATGCAAGAAACCGTTAACACTATATATGTGGACTCATTGATCCGAGAATACATTGTCAAACTAACTGAATCAACCAGATCTCATCCTGAGGTTTACCTTGGAGCTTCTCCCCGAGCTTCCCTGGGATTATTTAAGACGGCACGGGCTCTAGCTTTAATAAGAGAAAGAGATTACGTAATCCCAGATGACGTGAAATTTTTAGCCCCGACAGTTTTATCACACCGAATAATACTCGCATCATCGGCCAGAATGCAGGGAATACGAAGTATGGATATCGTAAATAACCTGCTCTCTGAGTTAGCAATCCCCGGCATTGCTTCATAATCTACCGTTGTATCCCCTGATGTAGCTTAAGAATGTTTAATCTGAATAAGAAAAAAATCGGGATAACAGTTTTTCTGTCCTTACTCATTTTTTATTCATTGGGCACAGGATTTCCATTTTTCTACAGGTTCCTATTTGCGACAATAATTTTGTTACTAATTGGTTTCATGTGGGCCTGGTTAAATTTGCGTGGGCTTGAAGTAAACATTGACCGACGCACCACAAGGGGACAAGTAGGTGACTACCTAGATGGGCATATTCAAGTAATAAATCGAAATCGAATTCCCAAGTCCTGGTTAGAAGTCAAAGAGATCACCGATTTGCCTGGCCATACATCTGGTAGAGGAATAGCCTTGGTAAAGGATCAACGAAGAAATTGGAGAACTCAAACATATCTATCAAAAAGAGGAATTTACACCAGCAGGCAAATAGAAGTAACCAGCCAAGATCCATTTGGATTATTTCAAATGAGCCGGAGATTTCTTAAGAATCAATCCTATGTGGTTTTTCCCAACACTGAACCACTTACAGATTTGGATCCTCAGTTAGCACATCTACCGAGTGACACCCGGTACATCAGACCAGCCGATCACATCACACCGGATTCATCATCCGTACGAGAATATGTTCAAGGAGACAGTTTTCGAGCAATACATTGGCCATATACAGCCCGCATGAATCAGTTAATGGTCAAACAATTCGACATCGGTATATCCGCAGACACATGGATCCTTCTGGATATGTTTGAAAGGAGCCATGAGCTAACGGATCCCCTAGATAACACTGAGGAAATGGCAATAAAAATAGCGGCTTCCCTCATACAGCGAACAACCGAGTTAGGGATATCCACTGGATTGGCATCCAAAGCGGAGCGGGATTACTTTCTTAAACCTGACACAAGCCCTGACTACCTACCCCGGTTGATGGAATCCTTAGCTGGAATTCAAGCGACTGGGAAAACAAGGCTTGAAGAACTAATCTATGATATAAGGCCTCAGCTTAATCAATTCAATACTTTGAACATTATAACTGCATCGACCAATCCGGAATGGGTCCCCGCATTGAGAAGCTTCAAAAGAGAGGGAATCAATACATCCGTGATATTCGTAAATCCCGTTACCTTTGGATCCACGGAATCCATACAATCAATCCTGAACATGCTGTATTTAAATGATATTCGCACCTATTCAGTCGGCAAAGGGGAATCTCTAAACGAGGCTCTCCGCAGACCTCTAGATATTAAAAATTGGTCAAAACATGATTTACCCGCCATGTCGAATCTAGGTAACCCGTCAGTATGATCAGGGAAAACCCCTTGGACAAACCCGGTCTTACCTTGGATCATGGGCTACTGTTACTATCCAGATTAATCGGCTTTTGGAGACCTCGAGACGGATGGTTAGCGTTAACATTACTAACGTTAAATTTGATGGTCGTAGCCTGGTCGGTAGAACGTGCAGATTGGGTCCCTACTCCCAATTTGGCCGGTTTGATGTTACTGGGAATACTTACTTCATTGATTCTCTCCCGGATACCTTTCAACAATATCGTCATCATGCCTATCGGATTCTTGGTCGGAGCCTTAATCATTATAGGAAAGCTCAGTACTTTCCAAGACGGCTATCTAGAGCTCACTAGTACTACTGAACTGATCAATAGATTAGAATCGTGGTTCCACGCTGCCCGAACGGGTGGCATGAGCATTGACCCCGCGCCATTCGCCTTTGCTCTGATGACCATAACTTGGAGTTCCGGACTGATATCCAGCTGGTTATTTTGTAGAAAAGGAAATTTCTGGGGAGTGTTCATAATCGGAACTGCGGGACTTTTATCCAATCTAACATTTCTGCCCGACTCCGCAAGTATACATCTGGGAATATATTTGTTAACCGCCCTCTTGCTCGTAGCTAGAATTCAATCGGTAAGACGGAGAAGCCATTGGGACAGAGATAATATTCAATATGACCAACACCTAGGGGTCTTATCTATCTCCGATAGCATTTTAATTGCTATAGTAGTAATGATCTTGGCTTTCATATTGCCGATCGGAAAGCAATGGGGACCCACCAACACAGCATATGAACTGGTCCGAACACCTTTACTGAGCTGGGAAGATGATTTCAATCGGCTATTCGCTGGCCTTCCAGCCCGTAAGCCGCTGCCCTACCGAATCTGGGGAGATGTAATGGCATTCCAAGGAACCATTAACCCAGCTTCCACACCAGTTTTATTCGTTCATTCTCCGACACCTTTGTACTGGAAAGCCCGAACATACCGAACTTACACCCCTAAGGGCTGGGCATCCCTAGATACCGTTTTAAAGCCGCTGGAGTGGAGTCCAACATACTCTAAACCCAAACCATACCTGAAGAGGGTTGACGTTAACTACGCGGTAACGCATAACTACGGAACAAAAAACCTTTTCATCGGCGGTCACCTAAAGGAGGTAGACAGGGACGTCAGGATAGAGACATATGACTCACCGATTTATATCCTCACTCCTAACCAAATCGACTCGTCAGATGGAATTACTCCTGAAGTCAACCTAATATTAGATCGCATAGAAGACCTTACGGTGCAATCTCCCTCCAAGCTGACATCCGAAGAAGTTCGGAAGGCCTTATTACCTGGCTATCGACTGGTATCGTTAGAGACCTCTAGCTCAGGTGATCAGGAGATCAGGATCGCCGAGGTCATCCCTGCTCAGCCCGACATACTATCCATACAATCAACCAAACCTGCCATCAAAGCTGGGGAAATTACTCAAGTCACATCGTCAATCTCTACGGCTAATAAATATGACCTCAACTTGGTCTCGACCGCGCTGCCCAGCTGGGTTTTAGCTAGATATACTCAATTACCACCAGAGTTTCCGGAAAAGATCAGAGATTTAACACAAAACATTACACACGGGTTCGTAACCCAATATGATAAAACCAAAGCTATAGAGACTTACCTAAGAGAAAACTTAACCTATAACTTAAGAATCCAGCCTCCACCGTATAACGTAGATGGAGTAGCTCATTTTTTGTTTTCCACTCAAGAAGGCTACAGTGAGTATTTTGCTTCTGCGATGACAGTAATGTTGAGGACACAAGGTATACCGGCAAGGTTAGTAACGGGCTATTCAGTTGGCGACAAACTCCCCGAAGATGATATTTACCTAGTTCGAGATAAGCATAGTCATGCTTGGGTTGAGGTATTTTTCGCTCAATATGGATGGATACCCTTTGAACCCACTCCCGGAGCACAAATTCCCTTGGTGACTACGCCTTCTTCTGAACCCAAGTTAAATATTGCTGGAGAACCTTATGCCGGCGTTGGCGACCTAGATTGTCTGAACGAGGAAGACTGTGAAGACGATGATGATATGTCGCATGATAATGGGGCGGGTATTAACGGAACTCTTTCCATCTGGGATCGATTTATAAATCCGTATTTGCCTTGGTATTTAGGATTTATGTCAATGTCGACCATTTTGACTATACTAATCTGGATCTTCTGGGCTAAAACCATGTCGGCCTCATCTAACGCGGTGATTGTTTTCCAGAAACTTTTATTCTTTAGCAATATGAGTTCAATTGGGACAACCAGACATTTGACTCCCTATGAGTTACAAGCACTCCTTAATCCTATCTTGCCAAAACATCAACCGGAGTTGCAGATTATTTGTAGCAACTATGTCACGAGTCTTTACGCCAAAAAAGATTCCTCGGAACATGCTAACGAAGTTCTAGCTAACTCCTGGAAACAAATTAGGTTTCCGTTACTAATTCAGGCTTTATTAAAAAAGAACTCATGAGTCCGTACTCCTATTTTATCGTGCAGCAACCGCTTGGCTGGATGGCACTTTTAAGTACGACAAAGGGACTCAGACGTTTGAGTCTTAAGCCACACCCTCAAGAGGCATTGGACGCATTGGGACCATCACTGGAACTAGCCACATTGGAACCTGAGGTTTTTGATTCGGTGTTGAAACAATTTGACCGGTATTTTAAAGGTCAAAACGACGCTTTGGACTCTATCGAACTAGACATAGAAAAATCGTCTCCCTTTTTTGAAGCATCGTGGCAGGCGTGTAGATCCATCCCTCCAGGCGAGACGCGAAGCTACTCTTGGCTGGCCACTGCCGCTGGTCGCCCTAAAGCAGCGAGAGCAGCAGGACAAGCGATGGCTAGGAATAAGATAGCCCTGATTATCCCCTGCCACAGAGTAATTGGGAGCAGCGGGAAATTACACGGATACGGCGCAGGAGGGTTAGAAGTTAAGTCTAGATTATTAGCTTTAGAACAGGGTTTCGTTTTTCATTAAAAATACAGGCGATATCCCGATACATCGCTGGGATTTGTGCCAATGCTTGGAGGAGGATTATAATCCATCTGTAGGATCGACGGTTTATTATCTCAAATAACATAAATGGTATTACAAAGAGGAGATAATCAGATGCCAGACAATAAATCAACCTCCTGGGTACACGGTAGCGCCATGCAGGTCGAATACCTGGCACGCATAACCTCAGTTAGGCACACTGGACCTTTTGTAAGAATAGAAGGAATGGGTGGTCAAAATACATGGGTGCATTTCCCCGTTCCAACCCCTACAACCCAAAACGGATCTCAGACTACCGCTACATCCGCACTGCTTAGCTTCAGAACACGTTCCCACGCTACAGTTAACGAAATAATAGTCTATGACGGCGAAAAACGTATCGCAGAACACATGGACATTGATCTGAAAGGTGATCATCTAGACGGAAAATTCGATATTCCGGGCAATCCCGAAATCAACTTTGGTCTCAATATTACGGTCGGTGTGACGTTCGACGAAGGCGCACCAGATACAAGATCCATGCAAATCGAAATCGTTGGCGCTGGCATAGAATTTGGAACTTAACAATCAACTATATCGACATACGATTATCTATCACAACCAAGATATGGATTAAGAAATCCTAACTGTACGATAGATTAAAAGGGATCAAAACTAGGGTCTAGAAACCCCTTTCTCCACCATTTACGTGAATTGTTTGCCCTGTAATGAAACCATTCGAACTAGAGCACAGGAAGCGACAAATGCTGGCTATATCATCGGGGTCTCCCATATGACCAACTGGTATATCCCCCAAACGGGTGGGAGGTCTAGTATTCGGAGATTGCCCCGGCCTTGTAGTATCGATTAGCCCAGGAACTATACAATTAACCAAAATACCCTCTGGTGCCAATTCAGTTGCAAGGGCTCTCGTCAGACCGATCAACCCGACTTTAGCAGCAGATATGTGTGCTCCACCGTGACGGCCTTGAAAAGCTTGAAGACCACTGACATTAATGACCCTTCCCCATTTACGTTCTATCATCCCTGGTAAAGCGGCTTTAGTGCAGAGAAACGCAGAATCCAAATCAGTGGCTAAAATATTTCTCCAATCTTCATAAGTCATATCTATAAAGGGCTTATGAGGACGTGTCGCGGCATTATTAACCACAACATCAATGCGCCCAAAGTCAGACAAAGCCTTGTTTAGCATTTGATCAAGTTCTGCCTTATTTCCGACGTCAGCTAGAAATGCTGAAGACTTCCGACCAATAGCTTCAATCTCGCTAACGACGTGGTCGACCTCATCCTGATTAGACCGTGCATTGATTATCACATCAGCCCCACACCTAGCCAGTTCCAATGCAATAGATCTACCTATATTGCGTCCCGATCCCGTTACTAAAGCAACTTTACCTGACAATTCCATCGTTCATCCCTCTCCGAAATATGATTGGGCCACCAACCAAATTGGCGCTTAAAGTCCATCGACAAAAACCATCTTGGAAGTGGTTGCTTTATGTCGAATCGCTTTTAAATCCTTGTAGTGTTCAGAGTAATACCATTCTTTAGCTCTTTCCATATCATCAAACTGTATTACGACCAATCTGGGCGGAGCCCAGTCTCCCTCTACCTCTTCAATAGCCCCGCCTCGAACCAAATATTTCCCGCCGTAACGTTCCACAGTCTCCGGAACTCCCTCTCGATATGACTCATATTCTTCAGGGTTGTTCACTTCGATTTCAGCAATTACATAAGCGACCATAGCACCTCTCAAAAAATATTAACTAAATTTACAATGTATTCAAACGTCATTTTTATAATAGCGATAGATTCTCCAAATACCTACACTTTTAATGGAACCACAATACAATTAAGGATCTAAAATTGAGATTTTAAAGTGATTGGCGGTCTGTGAATCCGACGTTAGTCTCATGCCAAAAGGCGACCGTACTTTCGCCAGATATCCAACACAGATATATTAACCGTCCATCTCTTTCGGCGGGAAAGTCCACTAGCCCCATCTCAATATTTCTAACCAAGATACCTAAATCATCTATTCCTTTTAGAACTTCTTGCATATTTGCAGTTAATCGGTCAACTACGTCCCTTGTGCTCAAAATAACCTCTTCACTGCTTGAATGCCCATTGTTTCCCCGATTCCTGAGCAAGTCCGCAAGGGTTTTTTTATGATTAGCTAAATCTTCGTTAACCATCCTAAGGTTCTTAAATTGCTGCTCCAACCAGGGCAATAAATGATTGGCCGTTTCTAAAGAATATAAATGTTCCTTCATGACAAACCCCGTCTCATCAGATTATATTTGCCTGCTGATATCTTTAATTGGTCCAGCGCCTTTAAATACCAAATAGCGTACAATAATAAATTAACCCGATCCCTTTATCTATTATGTGAGGACAAATGCCAATCATCAACAATCGAGATGCCCCTGAAGTTCCCTGGAGACCTGGTTATCGCAAATGGGACATTACCCTGGCGGAGCATGGAGTGACAAGCACTCTTAGTATCAACACGGCAGAACCTGGATCAGGAGCTCCTTTACACACACACGAAATGGATGAACTTATCATGATTATTGAAGGGCAAGTAGAGGTCCGTATTGACGGAGAAGTACACATAGTTGAAAAAGATCATACCCTTGTTATTCCACCAGGTGCGGAACATGGGTTTAAAATAGTGGGAGACGAAACTGCGAAGCTGTTAGTCTTTTTCCCAACACTGGATCCCTATGCCCCCGAGCATACACACTACCTGGAAGGCTCTGCTCCGTCTTCCACTGTCAAATCTTGATTAATTAAGACCTAGATCAGCTACGAACATTAAGATCCACAATTTGGAACGCTTTAAGCTTTCCTTAGATGTGCTCGATAATTGAAGCGAATAAGAGCCTCCCCAAGGTATAGCACAAAGTGAGGAAAAGTGTCTGCTACTAGTAGAAAGAATTATTTTGAAGAATCAGATCTAGTTCTACTTTTAGATCGAAAAAACCGTAAATATCTTATCACCCTCAATCGAGAACAGATATTCCATAGCCACCTTGGCCAGCTGTTTCATGATCAATTAATTAATAAAAGCGTCGGTGGTTGGTACCGAACTGACAAAGGACATGTTTTACTTGCCATCCGGCCAACTTTGGGCGACTACGTCTTGGAAATGCCTCGTGGACCTCAGATTGTATATCCTAAAGATTTAGGATTGATAATAAGTCTTGGGGACATCTTTCCCGGTGCCACAGTTATAGAGTCTGGTCTCGGGTCTGGATCGTTAACTCTCGCACTCTTAAGGGCAGTGGGTGATTCAGGTCAAGTTACTACGTATGAAATCAATGAAAGCGTTATACCTAAGGCCCTTAATAATATTGGGAAAATCTTACCCAATGCTAACAATCTTCACGTCAAAGTGGGGGATATCTATATAAATCTTACGGAACGGGACGTGGACAGGGTCGTCTTAGATGTCCCCGAGCCCTGGAATTCAGTATGCGGTGTTGGGAATGCATTAATTCTAGGCGGAATACTAATTAGTTTCTCACCAACTATACTCCAGGTCCACCAACTAGTAATGGCGCTACAGGATGACGGGCGATTCCAACGGATAGAAACTACTGAAACCCTTTTGAGACCTTGGCATGTAACAGAGCAGAGCGTTCGGCCTGAGCACCGGATGGTCGCGCATAGCGGATTTCTCACGACGGCTGTCAAATGTGAACGGAAGAACATCGATACTTCAGATATTACGCTATCCTAGTCTCCTTCAAAAAAAGTTTCAGCGTCATTTTTTCGAAGAATACCAAGCATATACGGCGCTCTAGACCTAAATTATGGCCTTGACTATCACATCCAATTTATTGACAAGTTAATAGATTTGAATCAATAGCCATTCACAATCCTCGAATCACTGCGAATCTGATGGCCAAAGTTCATCGAGAGTAAATTCAGTTTCTGGTCGAGGATAAAGACCATCCAGTATTCTGATATGGTCTCCAGACAATAAAGGGACAGGATTAAAGTTAAACTCATCGACCCTGCCAGCAGCACATGAATTCGTGTCAAAGCCCCACAGTTTATCAGTAGGAACATTTTTGCCTTGTAGCAGTACTTTAAAATCACCCAGACCGCCGACCCGCACTAAATCCAATATTCCCGCCTTATTGACTTGCGCGTCCTTGAAAGTGATCCCAGTTCTATCCAATTCTCGGGACCATATGTCCAAACCCAGGTTTTTCAAGAATTGCCTTTGGGTGGTATAGCCTAAATATTCCAAGCCATTTGTTCTACCAGATGTCACCACAGCACTAAAATCAACTTGAGATGTTATATCTTGGAAACCTATATGTTTGAATGGATCATCTATCTGAGTATGTTTATAATATGTGGTCAAACAGCCATCAGGTCGTTCCTGGAATGAATAGAGTCGCCTAGCCGTATCACCATAATCTATGGTGATCACGTAGCCGGAGTCCAACACGGAACCAATTTCTGAGGCCCAGCGATCAATCCCCAAATTTATCTCAGCTACCTGCCCTTCTTTCAATTCGACTCCATGTTTTCGGAGACGATGGAATAACTCTGGGGATGAAGGGCTCCCTACAGTTTGGACAAAACTCCCGTCAACCATGGAAACAAATATCTCTTGAAACATGCCTTGTTGAACCGTCACCTGGTGAACAGGAAATGCATCTAAAAGTTCGTTGGATATTATGCATCCAGTTACGCCAGAAAACGGTAAAGAATAGTTCGAAATGCTCCCGACATCATCGATTAATTGCTGAGTTGGCATTGTACCCGCCACTCTATCGACAGACAAACTGTCGCCACCAATGAAACCATCACCCTCCAATCCCTGGTCCGACCGATAATCTAGGCAAACATATCGGATTGCCTTGGCAAAATCCGTGCTCAAACCAAGAACACGGGAGAGGATATCCCTCGCCAATAATCCGTTGCCCGCCCCTGCCTCTATAATAGGGAATATTTCTGGTCTTCCCATGAGATCCCAAATCTGGAAAATCTGCATAGCTAACAAACCACCGAACGCAGGATGTACAGAAGGGCTTGTGTAATAATCTCCGGTGGCTCCAATAGGAGATTCTCCTGTGTAATATCCTCCTTCGGGCCAGAAAAGTGCTATTCCCATAAACTCCGCAAAAGTAATACGACTGCGCAATCGAATCCGGCGTTTGATTTCCGTTTCCGGAAAATTTTTGACAATTTTCATAGAATCTTTCAATTAGCCAATGATTAAAGCTTTTTAACCGGTTCCTTTACAATATTTTGCCATAAGAAAAGAGGAGGCTTAAAGCCTCCTCTTTTCTGACTTTTTATCAATAAAGTTTTACCCTCTTTGCTCTAATGGGACATATTCAAGGTCCATTTCACCTTTGTATTCGAGAAGTGGACGGATTAGAATATTATTCTCATATTGCTCCACACACTGCAAAGTCCAACCAGGTATACGACCCAAAGCGAATATTGGTATGAAAATATCTTCAGGGAATCCTAAAAGATAATAAATTGATCCAGCGAAGAAGTCCACATTAACATATATGCCTCGTGACCGGTAAGGAACCATTGCCTCTTCTTCAACGTAGGTCAATATTTGGAACCAGTGAGGTTGTCCCATCTTTTCGCTCAAGACCCTCGACCGCTCCCTCAAATGGCGAGCCCTCGGATCTTCGGCGCGATAAACTCGATGACCGAATCCCATAATCCTACCGCCGTTGTCCAAAATATTTCGGCAATACTCAGCTGCATTTTCTGGCTGACCAATATCCAGAGCCATCTTCATGACCTCTTCGGCTGCACCACCATGGGCCGGTCCTTTGAGAACCCCAACCCCGGTTACAACTGCAGAGTGAAGGTCCGAAATAGTTGCTGCCGCAACACGAGCACCAAAAGCGGACGCGTTAGCGCCATGTTCAGCATGAAGAATAAAATCAACATCCAACAGCTTCGTGGTCTCTTCATCTGGAATCTCATCAAACATCATATACAGGAAATTCCCTGCATGGCTGAGATCCGGGTTCGGGGCCACCGGTTCTAATCCCTGCCTAAGCCTGTGATGTGCTGCCACAAGAGTAGTACTCATGGAAGTTAGACGAATTCCTTTTCTTACAGTTGCCTCTGTTGAATTATCATCAACCTCAGGATCAAAAGCGGCAAGAGCAGAAATTCCAGTCCTCAATGCATCCATAGGGTGACTATTTTTGACCAAATCTAGGACCTGAATCACCTCGTCAGGGATCCGCCTATTGTCCTTTAAAACTTTATCAAAATCAGCTAGTTGGCTGCGATTGGGAAGATTGCCATAAAGTAGCAAATAGATGACTTCCTCGAAAGTGGATTTTTCAGCCAAATCGTGGATATTGTAACCACGATAAAGAAGCTTACCTTCTTCACCATCGATGAAACTGGACTCTGTAGTATCTAGATAGACATCTTTGAGTCCCTTCATAATCTCAGGAGCCATATTGATTCCTCCTTCCCGGTTTCTATCAGTCCACGATAGTAAAGACGCATATGCCTCGCTATTGCCGTCGCAGAGACACAAACTTATACGTAGAATCCAATAGGGGGATACTTCCGGAGTTTAGCAACCGACCCTAGGAGTGTCAAGCTGCGCCACTCCTGTAAAGAGGTTCCGGAGACGTTCTATTAACGAGTACCTACTCAAGCGCATAAATGTTGACAACTTTCAATAATCTCAAAGATAATGTGACTACTTATACCCCGACCCAATTATTAAACAATAAATAGATCGGAGGGTTACTGATGGCTAAACAGGACATCGCTTTGATGGCTCACTTAATGCGGAGAGCAGGTTTTGGAGCAACTAGAGAGGAACTAGAAGCTTTAGTCGAAAAAGGCTACGAACAGACTGTAGAAGAACTTCTCAACACCGAAGCACAACCGGCATTGGATAGATACGAACTAGTCAGATACCACCCATGGACATGGAAGCCCGGCACATTGCCCGGAATGGGTTCAGTCGAATGGCTTTGGTTTATGGTGAATACCAAACGGCCTTTAGAAGAAAAGATGACTCTATTCTGGCATCATCTCTTCGCCACAGGTGTATCCAAAGTGGATCACTACGACGAAATTACCATGATGGTTGCGGAATTTAGAGAAAAAGGAATGGGTAGTTACAAAGATTTACTAATGTCGATGGCCCAGAATCCGGCAATGATTTACTGGCTGGATAACTGCGAAAACCACGCTCATGCAGTAAACGAAAACTGGGGGCGAGAGCTCTTGGAACTATTCAGCATGGGAGTTGGCAACTATACCGAAGTTGATGTGCGTGAAGTCTCCCGAGCTTTTACCGGTTGGACAATTGAACCCAAATTACCCCGCGGGCCAATTGGTCGCCATGACTGGCATTTTACCTACCAAGAAGACGACCATGACCACGGTGAGAAAACTTTCTTGGGTGAAACAGGGAACTTTGATGGGAAGGACGTAATAGATATCATATGTGCCCATCCTGCAACAGCATCTTTCATTGCCCGCCACCTCTATAATTTCTTTGTGGCAGATGAAGCACAGGTACCAGCCTGGGCAGTAACACCTCCTCAAGATCAGGACGCAATAGATACATTAGCGGATGCATTAGTAGAGTCTAACTACGACATACGTTCAACACTGAGAGTGCTGTTCAACTCTGAATTCTTCAAAAACGCTCGATTCGCTCGGCTAAAGAGCCCCGCAGAAGTAGTAGTAGGTACTTTGAAGTTAGTAGGTGGGTTCGAGTTTCCAGCTCCCGGTATAGGAGAGATGTCGCGTCAGCCTAATTACATGGGACAGGATCTCCTGAATCCTCCAAGTGTTGAAGGATGGCACACTGGCACTGAGTGGATCAATAGCGGATCGCTGATGAGAAGGATTAACTTCACGGCAGATATGGTCGGTGATACAGGCAGACCCGGAGTTAAATCCATGATAGACCATCTCAAGGCGGACAATAGCATATCCCCCGGTGCTTTCGTTGATTCCTGCCTAGAACTAATGGGCCCTTTGGAAGTAAATAAGGAAACCCGCCAAGAATTGGTGGACCATGCGCAGATAAACGGTGACTTGAATTGGGGTAATGAGTCCGAAACTTCATCAGAAAGAGTAAGCGAAATGCTCCAATTGATAGTTTCACTTCGCGACTATCAGTACGCATAACCTCACAGAATTGTCATCAGATATAAGTTACTAGAAGGAGGAAAGGTAAATGGCTTCAACCAAAAAGGACCCGGTCATAGTAGTTTTGCAACTGACCGGTGGCAACGATTACCTTAATACGGTGATCCCGTACAATGATCCACACTATAGAGACAATCGTCCTGCAGTCGGGGTCGCTGAGGACCGTATTCTAAAGATCAATGACAACTTAGGATTCCATCCTGAGATGGCTCCTATGCAAAGGCTATATGACCAAGGAAAGGTCGCTATTATTAACGGTGTAGGTTACGCGAATTCACCTAGATCCCATTTCCGATCCATGGATATCTGGCACACATGTGAGCCAGATAAATTAGGTACCGAAGGATGGTTAGGTCGCGTAACCAAAGATCTTGACCCTAATAAAGAAAATGTTGTCACCACGGTCAGCTTTGGCCCTAGCCTCCCACGAGCGCTGGCCCTTCCAGGAGTACCCGTCGCCTGTGTAGACGATTTGGACACTTTCGGAATGCTACCAACTATTAGTGAAACCGAACAAAGAAACAAAATACTAGATCGTTTTACCCGTTTGTATTCTCCTACCATCGGTAGTGGATTCGTCATGGATTACTTAGGCCAAACAGGATTAGATTCTCTTAAAGCAGCCGACATTCTTAAAGTCGCACCAGGAAAATATAGCTCAACAGTTGAATATCCAGATACACCGCTTGCCCGAAAACTTCGCGGGATAGCCCAGGTACATATGGCTGACTTAGGAACTAGGATCTTATATTGTGATCACGGTAGTTTTGACAGCCATTCCAACCAAGTCGGAATGCACGACAAGCTTTGGCACGATGTATCTAGTGCGGTTGAGAGCTTTTTTGATGATCTTAGAGAGAACAACGCAGGCGAAAATGTCATAATGTTATTATTCTCTGAGTTCGGTCGGCGAGTTCACGATAATGGATCAGGCACTGATCACGGAGCAGCCGGTGCCGCTTTCGTAATCGGCGAAGGGGTTAAGGGCGGAGAATATGGTGAATATCCGTCAACCAATATCGAAGATCTGGAGCAAGGTGACTTGGTACCAAACACCGATTTCCGGAGTGTTTACACTACCATAGCGGAAAATTGGATGGGGTTAGATGCTAACCCATTGGTAGGCGGAACTTTTGAAAAACCCAGTTTCGTATAACCAAATAAATTAAACGTCCCTGATCAATGAGGTTAGAAGATTTCATCATCTAACCTCATTGACTGGACATAAAGAAAGCAAAACTCACACATAAACAAACACCTTTGGGAGGTTACCATGCTGACACAAGTAGCAGCTGGGAGAGCTTACGACTTTAGTCACTCAGTAGGTCGAGGGGCTCAATCAGGAATGGGATTCAACCAGCCTGTGGCCTGCGCCCTTGGCAAAGATAACGCCGTTTACGTAGTAAACCGAGGTAGTGAAAGTATTAGCAACGTCCCGTGGAATCGTACGGGACTCGGAGCACGAATCACAAAGGTAACTATCGGGCCTGAAGCCGGTGACGAAGAATTCATAAGTGAGTTCAGCAAATATGGTAACGGCGACGGAGAGTTCATCTGGGGATCAGGTGTGGTGACAGACTCGGCTGAGAACGTATACATATCAGACGAATGGCTAAATCAGATTAGCGTATTCGATAAGGACGGTAAATTCCTGTCCAAATGGAGCGCTCTTGAAAAAGAAGACGGGGTCCTCCATGGGATCTCCGGCATCACCCTAGGTCCAGATGAAAATATTTATTTAACAGATGGGCGTAGTCATGAAATACGTAAATTCAGTAAATCCGGTGAATTTCTAACCAGCTGGGGACGCTATGGTACAGGCAACGGTGAATTTAACGGTCCATGGGGTATTACGACCGACGCTGAAGGTGATGTCTACGTAGCAGACCACCTAAATCATAGAGTACAAAAATTCTCATCCACTGGTACGTGGATTGCCCAAATCGGTCGCCCCGGTACCGATAGAGGTGAACTGCACTTGCCTACCGGTGTTACGGTAGACGCAGAAGGAGATGTCTACATATGCGATTGGAGTTCTAACGGTCAGCATCCCGGAAGAGTACATGTTTTCGGTCCCGACGGGACCTTTGTTACCAGCCTCGTTGGTGACGCAGAAAACTTGTCAAAATGGGCTCAAATGACCGTAGACGCTAATGCGGACTATGTGAAGCGTAGACGTGAAGTTTCGCTGAGGAATGCTGAATCAGAATGGAGATTTGCCGTTCCGACCAGTGTACTTTTTGACAATGACACTGACCGCTTGATGGTCGTAGATAACCAACGCAGTCGGCTTCAAATTTATAAGAAATTAAAAAACTACATGGTTCCTCAAATGAACCTTTAAAATACTCTAAAATCAAGAAGGCCTTCTTTGGAAGGCCTTCAAAGTTTCTTCTTATATGTAAAATAAAGGATCGGTCTGAACTAGATTGCCAATACAACCGGAATCAGAAAGTAAGTACATACAGTTGGCTCTAGAGCAGTCCGAAATGTTATGTTCTGACGCCCCCCTCGAGATATTAGAAGCGTGCGCCTCGGAAGCTGAACCAACCAAGTTTATGGAAGATTTTTTCTCCACAGGATATTCCCAATGGGTCTTAGAGAACCGGGGACACCGGTTACCTCAGGAAATCATTAATAATGCAATTTTGGTGCTTTGGCTAAGGGCGTGTCGACTCCATACAAGCATTTTGTTAGAAGAACAGGACCCTGACTGGAATAAACCTTTTTTTTCTGATACAGGGTTATACGGCGAACTTTAGTTCCATACCAAACTCTTAATATCTTTTATATTACTATAGTTATTTTGGAGGGATGGCAGAGTGGACGATTGCGCCAGTCTTGAAAACTGGTATACCTGCAAGGGTATCGTGGGTTCGAATCCCACTCCCTCCGTTGCCTACCGGTAGGACTCCTGGTACTTGAATGATAGCGCCATCCAGGTACTCTAGAACCCGTGGAGATTTGCACAAATAACCGAACCTCAAATGCCATCCACCTCCGCCGTCACCGACCTATTACCGGCTCAGACTGTCCAAATACATCAAAAAGGAGGCATG
>ENA-UPTF01000857-UPTF01000857.1-marine-metagenome-genome-assembly--contig:-NODE-857-length-20371-cov-3.648911_pt1 | contig 20371 bp, 22 predicted proteins | sample MGYA00238166_ERZ767019 | MGnify/ENA primary metagenome ERZ767019 (study PRJEB28930, sample SAMN06266391) | marine metagenome | isolation source: Sea water from 250 m depth | place: Atlantic Ocean | study... | reverse complement strand
CCGATTAGTGTGCCTGTGGGAAGAATTTGTTGCCCCTGACGAAGGTTCTCGCCCTTTTTACGAATGTACCCCGGCCTTGCCGGGCCGAGGATTCTGACTATCTCGCCCTCCTCTGCCGAATCCTCGACCATTACTATCGCATCGGCCCCAGGTGGAACCGGTGCGCCCGTCATTATTCTGCTAGCATGGCCTGTCGATACTTCTGGTAGTTGATCGTTTCCGGCGCGGCTGGTACCGACTATCTGGAGTGTTGTCTCTTCTTTGGTACAGTCAGCGGCGCGTACTGCCCAACCATCCATTGCTGAGTTGTCAAAAGCCGGATCGTCTACTTTGGAAGAGAGGGGGGAGGCAAGTATCCTACCACTGAGTTCCGAGAGAGGTATCGTTTCTGTGTGACGAGGGATGTTTAGTGAGCCGGCCAGAGCCAGTGCTCGCTCAAGGCTGATGCTGGTCTCCACGACCCTTGAGTTGCGGTTGAGTTGAAGTGTTCTTCCTATGTGGGCATCCTGTGCTCTGGCCTGAAATGGCAGTGGTTCTTCTGTCTCTCACAATAATCGCTGCACTCTATTCCTCGGTTGGCCATGGGGGTGGATCCGGTTATCTGGCTGTGCTCTCATTGACAACCATAGCAGTAAGTGACCCATTATGGCTCAAGCAGTATGCATGGTCTCTGAATTTGGTTGTCGCCGGCGTGGCCTTCTGGCACTACAGGAAGGGAGGTTATCTCAATCAATCTCTAGCCGTTCCGTTTCTGATTGGTAGTATCCCGATGGCTGTCCTGGGGGGATATGTACAGCTGCAGGGGTCAATTTACGATATTTTGCTTTCCTTAGTACTAGTATTCGCTGCTTGGCGGCTACTCTATTCCTCTTGGGAAGATAGGGAGATATCCAGGCCTACTGCCAGTACAGCGGTTGCCACAGGAGGGGGAATTGGTCTTGCTAGTGGATTGATTGGTATTGGAGGGGGTATTTTCCTCTCACCCCTGTTGATCCTTTGTGGGTGGGCCAGTGCTAAGGAGGCGGCAGCCACTGCAGCGCTGTTCATCTGGTTGAACTCGCTGTCGGGTTTGCTGGGTTCTTCCTTGTCGGGCCAGATTAGTGTGGAAGTTGGGTTGTTAGCGCCATTCAGTGGAGCTGTATTGATTGGGGGGTTGATTGGATCGAAGTACGGTTCTCAGATTTCTAGCCAGACTGGAATCCAGAAATTGCTCGTAGTGGTCATGCTAATCGCCGCTTCAAAGAGGGTGATTGGTGTTCTGGGCATCTGAGGTTGATTAGAGGCCAAATGTGTCTTCATGACCACACTCAGGATATGCACAAACGACCTTGTATCGATCACGCTTGGGAGCTGGGATTTGCATGATTGAGCCACACATAGAACATTGGTGAGAGACTGCCTCGGGCTCTGTGGACTCTGGTTGATCGAAGTCCTCTAGTGTTTCTTGTGAGATTGTCCAACCTATGTCTTCTGGAATTGTTTCTTCGTCATCTTTGCGAAGTCGGGTTTGCCTTAACCCGAGTTTGATTCTAATTTTGCGTGCTTTCTTGGTCGGCTTCTTGGGTTTGGCCTCCTTTTTCGGGCGCTGGCGTCGGCTCTTCTTAGCAGGAGGTGCTTTGGTCGGCTTCTGAGGTGGAGGTGCTTTCTTCTTCGCTGGTGGAGCCTTCTTCGGAGGTGGAGGAGGTGCTTTCTTCTTCGCTGGTGGAGCCTTCTTCGGAGGAGGTGGAGGAGGGGGAGGAGGTGCTTTCTTGCCCTTCTTTGGCGGTGGAGCCACAGGGGGTGGAGGTTTCTTCGCCATACCGAACGCCCCATGCAAGCAACGAGTCCCTTTGAAGAAATCGGGAAAGTGATGATTTCCTCAGGCTGGGAACTCAATTAGCGCATGTACGGGAAGAGAGTTTAGGCGCTCCCGTGCACCTAGTCCTTCGAGCTCAATCACGAATAGCGAACCGATTGGGTTGGCACCCGTCCTTCGGCATAACTCAACACAAGCAGATACTGTTCCTCCGGTCGCAAGGAGATCGTCAATAATGACAACATTCTGGCCTTCTTTCAGAGCATCTACATGCATCTCAAGAGTGTTGGAGCCATATTCGAGGTCATACTCCACTGAATGGGTTTCATAGGGTAGTTTACCTGGTTTTCTAATCGGTACGAAACTGATGCCTAGGTGAGCTGCAAGAAGTGGGCCGAAGATGAAGCCCCGGGCCTCGGGACCGACGACCGCATCCGGTCGCCAGCCCCGTCCCTCCATATCATGTGCGAAGCGATCTACGATTCCTGACATGAGGCTGGGGTCGCTCAGCACGGGGGTGATGTCCCGGAACATAATCCCCTCAATGGGGAAGTCCGGCACCGTGCGTATAGCGGCCCTCAGGCTAGTAAGGAATTCATCAGACATGCTGCGCACTCCTAAGGAAGGGCCCGGGCCCCTGAGGACCCGGGATTCCCGTTACGTAATCAATAATCAGAGATGGCCGAGTAACCACTCGAAAGTGGTCTCGTTTCCAGGTCCGAGGTAGAACATCGACATGAGTGCGAATATCGCCCACATTACTGTGTTCACATCCTTTGCCTTTCCAACGATAATCTGAATCGCGACATAGGAGATGACACCCCATGCAATACCATCCGCAATCGAGAATGTGAATGGCATCAAAACCATGGTCAAGAAAGCTGGAAGTGCGATCTCCATATCGTTCCAGTTGATGTCTGCGACTTGCTTCATCATTAGAGCACCAATGACGACCAGTGCTGTGGCCATTGCAAACTGAGGGATTGCCTTGAACAGGCCCGATAGGAACAGACCTGAAAGCATCAACACACCAACCGTGACAGCGGTTAGACCGGTCTTTCCACCCTCTTCAACTCCGGCTGCGGATTCGATGTAAGTGGTTGTGGTGCTTGTACCGCACATTGCGCCAACGATAGTTGCTGCAGCGTCGGACATGAATGCCTCGTCTGAGTTCATCAGCTCGTCGTTCTCATCAACGTATCCTGCAGCACGGCCCACAGAGTAGAGTGTGCCAGCGGTGTCGAAGATATCGACGAACAGGAAGGTAATCATGACTAGTAGGAATTCTCCTACAGGTATCTCGCCACCGACCTCGCCTAGTGCTGATAGAGCAGCGCCAACAGCGCCTGTCGCAGTTAGTGCATCGGTTGTGACGATATCACCCAAAGCAGGGGCTGTTGCTTCTCCTAAGCCCCATCCCGCTGGTACGTTAACAGGGATTAGGACATCCATGTTAGCATAGAAACACTCGCCGTTTTCACACATGTAAGATGCTGTGGCAAGGACATCGACCATGTTGCCGTCTGCATCGAAGTACAGAATCACAGGGTCTGCATTACCCAACATATTGTAGGGGTCAGTTGCGCCTACGGCCCAACCGTATAGCGACATTCCTAGAATGCCCCAGATAATTGCGCCCTTCATTCCTCTGGCCATCATACCGGCCATAGCAATAAGGCCGACAATGGCAATCAACTCACCAGAGTTGTACTCCCACATTCCTGTGGCTGGTAAATCGACTAGAGTAACAGCGTTATTGACTACTAACCCTGTCTCTTCCAGGCCGATTAATGCGAGGAACATTCCAATTCCTGCGCCTGTGGCAATCTTCAGATCGGTCGGGATTGAATTTATCATCTTCGTTCTCCAACCAACTTGGGGTAGGGAAATAACCATGAAAATCACACCCTCAACCAATACGGCTGCGAGGGCAATTTCCCATTCAATACCCATACCAATAACTACTCCAAACGTGAAGTAGGCGTTCAATCCCATACCCGGCGCTAACGCGAAGGGTAGGTTGGCCCACAGTCCCATCACTGTACAACCAATAAATGCGGCAATCGCTGTAGCGAACAGTGCGTCATCGAAGGCAATGCCTGTACCCGATAACATGGCGGGATTAACCAGAAGAATATATGCCATGGTCAGGAATGTCGTAATTCCTGCACGGATTTCTCCCTCGACAGTGCTTCCCGCTTCTGTCACTCCAAATCTACTATCTAGTGCTTCCATTTTTTCACCTTTTTTTCCATTATACCATAGCATACGCCTAGGTATTTCGACGCATGACAACCACGGCCTATCAATGGTTCGGGCGGAAATTAGAGCTATTCTAACAGAACTTCAGTTTGATTGGGTGGTAAATGGACCTTCATTTCTTCTCGAAGAAGGATGTTCAGAGCCTCTCTACCCTCATCATCACCATGAAAAATAACAGTGTGTTTTGGCTTGCACGAGCGTGCGAATTCTACTAATTCCTTCTGACCACCATGGTTCGAGAGAGATAGTTGGTCTACCTCTATATCGATCGGAACAATATCCCCATAGATTCGGAGTTTGCGTTCATCGAGAAGAAGACGGCCGCCCGACCCCTCTGCCTGGTAGCCTGTTAGGATGATTGCATTATTGCCGCTATGTCGCAGGCGATTGGCATACCAAATCGCCGGACCGCCATCCAACATACCACTAGTCGTGACTATGGCATCACCTTCCAAGGCCTTCCTGCGATCGGATTTACTGGAAACTCTTCTGCACCATCGCCAAGTCTTTGCAAGTCCTTTTGGATCTCTTACAGCTTCAGGGTGTTCCATCCAATGTTTCGTGACGCGTGTACCCATGCCATGATAGTGAACTTCTAGATTGGGGGCTTCTCTACGAAGAATTTGCAAGATATCTTGCCCACGGCCGGATGCGAAAGCAGGAATCAGGGCAGTCCCTCCCCTATCTACAATCTCGAGGACTCGGTCGACTAATTTCCTCTCCTCATCCAATCTTCGCGGATGCACTTTATCCCCATAAGTTCCCTCAAGGAATAGAATATCACATTCAACAGGTTTTGCACCTAGGACACTGGGACTATCGCGGGTATCCATATCTCCGGTCCACAATATTCGGGCTTCCGGAGTCTCAATCTCGACCATCACCGCACCGGGAATATGCCCCGCTCGATGGAATCTACATCTCCAGGCGCCGATATCAAACCATTCCCCTAATCGATGTGTTACCCAAGAGTGTAGTGCTTCATCCATATCTCTACGATCCCAAGCTAGTGGGTATCCTTCAATTTTGGAGACTTTGTAAGTATCTCTCCACATCACCTCAGAGACCGAGCCTGTAAGTGGTGAACCATGTAATCTAGCACCTAAATGACTGGCTACCCAGGGTGCCATACCTATGTGATCGATATGACTGTGTGTGATAATTACATCATCCACTGGGGGACACTCTGCAGGATATTTTGGGGGTTTTGTGGGCGCTAATCCATAGTCAATCAACAACCTAGTGCCCGTTGAATCTTCTAAGATACACCCCACATTTCCCACCTCGTCCCCCCCGCCGAGGAAAAAGGCCCTGATTCCAGCCCCAACAGGTTCGGTTGGATAGGAGCTTGTGCGACCCGGTGTGTAGAGGACCATGGGGGCCGCTGACGCTCATCTTTCATCAGCCAACCGGGTGATCCCGATGATTTCCACTCCAAGAGATCTTGTTTGGTTTCGTTCGTTCGAAGAACTAAGGAACGATTATCTCCTTTCGATTTGATAGCGCGATTGTCTATCGAAAATCAGAAGATGAAGCGTCTTGTCATCGAAATCATTTCGGAGAAATCACTTCCAATGGAAACCTAGGGGTGGGGCAGTATTACATGGCCCTCTTTGGTGCCACAGATATGGGACGAGAGAGTGGACACATCTTCGTAGTCGATGATGATCGGTGCTTCGGCTGTGCGGCATGCGTGGCCCTATGTCCTGTGGATGCGCTCACTCTACATGGTCTTCTAGTGTTAGTGGATGAACCATCATGTACACATTGCGAGCTCTGTATTCCTTCATGTCCTGTATTCGCTTTGGATATTATTCCAAAAATTGAGGTAGGGTTTTCTGTTTGAAAATCGTAATCCTAGGTATCTCCCAGGAATCACTCTGTCTAGCACATTCTATTCTGGATGATGATCCAACCAGAATAATCAATATTTACACAGAGGATGCAGAGGCAGGTTTCACAGAAGATCCTCGAGAACCGATTGTTCTCAAAGATACACTCAGGAATATTTCTTCAGATTGGTATGGATATATCCCTGAATCTGTAGACTGTCTAAGAGCCTCTTCTACAAGCTCCTCTTGGTTGGTCAAGGCATTGGCTATTCGACTCGCTGAACGGGGAACGCAGTTCCTCCTTCATACAAAGATCCTAGATATTGACGAGGAAACCCAGGAGATATCATTCAGGGGAGGGGGTTCAACTGCTTCCGGAACTCATCGATACGATGAAATGTATGATTTCAGAGAATAGAAGAGATTCTAGAATTTCCGAATTGGATCGGCCTTCTCTAGTTCGAGTTAGAGAACTCTTCATGGTGTGAAAGCCTTAGAGGGGGAACTCAGGACGGCGGTTTGTGAGCGATAGGTCTGAATGGCTGCATGAGTATGTTTGTCGCCCCCGAAGTGGCACACGTCACGCAATCCTCATTGATCCTGCAGATCAGACCCCAGATGTCGCAGCAAAGCGTTGTGTTGCGGCTGTGTCAGCCGGTAGCAGCATGATTCTAGTTGGGGGTTCAACAGATACTGACATGGACAATGTTCACGACACAATTCTAGCTATCAAAGAGGCCCTTGAGTTGGTGACATGGGCTTCCAGTCAAGATTCCAACTCCCAAGAGGATGGTTGGAATGTTCCGGTACTCCTCTTCCCTCAAGGTGCTGCAGCACTTTCCCCAGCCGCTGATGGAATCACATTCATGATGCTGATGAACTCAACATCACCCCGTTTCTTAATTGAGGAGCAAGTTGCCGGCGCTCCATTCATCCGTGAGGCTGGAGTTACCCCTCTCCCGATGGGCTATGTGATCTGCGCTCCAGGGGGACGAGCTGGTCAAGTCGGCCAAGCAAATCTCATTGAAGCCGGCGAGACCAACAGAGTTAGTGCCTATGCGATAGCTGCTGAATCCTATGGCTTCGGGTTGTTCTATCTAGAGGCTGGTAGTGGCGCTACCCGCCCCGTTGACTCTGAATTAATCCAAGCCGCTAGAGAGGCATGCAACCTCACTTTAGTAGTCGGAGGGGGCATCCGTGAGGGTGCAACCGCTAGAAAGGCTGCACAAGCAGGTGCGGATTGGATAATCACAGGAAACTTGGCCGAGGAGTTTGATGACGCTGATGAGTTACAACGCGTTTTGACCGACTTCATCACTCAGATGAATTCTTGAGATGTTCAATCTCCACAACTAACCTCTCCAATTGGCTCTCTAAATCCAAAATGAGAGTAATCTGCTCCTCTTCATTTCTGAGTAACCTCGCATTTTCATCCTGAAGCTCAACAATCCTGCTAATTCCATCCTCATCATCAGCACGGCGTTGCTTTTCATTACTCAATCGTCCCTCCAATCGCGCTACACGATTCTCAGAAACGCGCAACCCCTCTTCAAGCTCAGCGACCCTAGCCCGTGCAGATCCCTCATGCTCCATTGTTCCGATATCCATCTCTAAGGCACGCCGCCCTTGCCTTTCAGTAGCCAACTCCTCTTCAAGTCTGATAACCTCCTCCCAAACTGAGATTACTTCTTCTGCCAACCTCTCAGGGGCCATACCAGCAAGTCTAGCCGCAAGGTCCTCACCGGATTCCTCGCTAACACCAGATTCTTCAGTATTCACAACTATCAGCGAGAATCGCTGACTGACCACTCTTCAATCTTGAGGGAGACCAGGACCTAAGGACACCATCTTCTCACCAGTATACAGTTATGCGCGTTGATGTTAAATCATAACCGCGGGTCGCCCGCGCCATGAAGGCGTACAGAGCGACTGGAACATTCAGAGCCGGCAAGAAAGATCAACCATACACCCTTGATCTTGTGGCTGAGGACGATGCTGGTGCCATGGAGCACATTTTCTCCAACTTCGGAAGTCGCCATGGTACAGCTAGACGATTCGTTCGTGTCGATTCGTTGAAAACAATCAACCCATCCACTTCCACCGCACCCGTGGTCGTAGCTCACTTCCGCGATAGTGCCGTTTCCGAAGAGGAATAATCCATCACCAGATTGCGCAATGGTGAAAGGAGACCCATAACAGGGCGAGGCGATGAAGAAGTGGTTCATGCGCCAGTATTGGCGGATTCAGCAGAGTCAGACCCTAATTTCAATGGGTTTCTGGACTTCTACTCTGACCCTACTCATTTGGCCTTATGTTAGTTGGAGATTCGAAGCCGACTCCACCTGGCTAGGTCTCAAGACCACATATTGGGGCCTCATTGCAATAGGAGCCTCAGTATTGACCATCGTTCTACTCATTGGTAGGATATACGATGCTACACTAGGCCTTTGGAGAGAACATCTCACAGTGGTCCAAGAAAGAAATCCCTTCACCACCTACAAGTTGAACGCCCCCTTTGGCATTCTTCTTTCCCAAACCAATGAAATCCTACGTAGAATGGCCCCTGAGGATGAGGATATACAGAGGCATTGTGAGTTCATAGATCGCTGGTTGGATTGGAATTCACAACAAGAGATTTGGGCAAGGTCGATGAGTTCTTGGAAAAACATCGTAGGGGATGAAGATCCATTCCTAGCCCATCTCAACGAGTCTTCAAGAGACACCCTATCATCTGCAGCAGATGAATTACAGGACTTCTGAGTGTGGCCGCTATGCTCGACCATGAGGCAGTGATTACTATCGCAATTGAAGCTGGTAATGCGATCATGGAAGTGTACGGTAGGGAAACCACTGCTGAAGTGAAGACCAAGGAAGACGAATCACCCCTTACTGAGGCAGATTTAGCAGCCCACGAAGTGATAGCAGATGGCCTACAGCGAATAGATCCCAAAACCCCCATAGTCTCTGAAGAGGGACGAATCGGCGACCCACTGACCTCTGACATATGTTGGCTGGTTGACCCACTTGATGGAACTAAGGAATTCATCAAGAGGAATGGGATGTTTACCGTAAACATCGCCCTAATGTCTAGGCGAGGTGGACGATGGAACCCAGTCTTTGGAGTCGTTCATGCACCCGTAACCTCCACCACTTGGTTCGGTGGGATAGGGGTAGCAGCAGAACGCCGTACTTACGACTCATCCGGACCAATGATAGTGAGGCCGAGTAGTGAACCCAACCCGACCCGACTTGTCGCCAGTGGTTCACATAGGGGCGAGAAGGACGAGAGTTTCGCAGCCTCATTGGGAAAGTACGACCTGGTCAGAATGGGCTCCTCTCTGAAGGCCTGTGTAGTAGCTGAAGGATCAGCCGACCTCTATCCACGCTTTGGCCCAACTTCCTGTTGGGATATCGCGGCCGCACATGCAGTAGTGATAGCGGCGGGCGGCCTTGTTCTAGATCCCGAAGGGAAAACACTCGACTACGACTTGGTTGATGAGATTCTGAATCCCCACTTCCTTGTTGCAGCAGATAACCGTTGGAACGAACTATGGGTATCGAACCAAAACTAATCCCAATCATCCTCAGGCGGCGCAACCCACCAATCCGGGGCATCTACGCCATTTAGTGCAGTTTCGTATAGAACGTTGCCTAACGCAGAAGCACGAATAAATGACATACAATCAGAACCACTTGAATCACAAATTCCTTCCTCAGGAATGGTGGAACTCGACTCAACCCCATCCATTACAGACACTACACTGAGTGTTCCAAGAAACAACACATCTCCAACAATCTCATACTTGTACACCACAGTATATGTTATTGTATCCATCTCCATACCTGAGGTGTCAACTCCTTCATCCGACCCATCAGCACAATCTTCCATTCCATCATTGACCCAGTCTCCGGGTATCTCTTCGCCATTATCACAAACAAAATCATCCACTAGGAATGACATCTCAACATTTATTGTGAAACGATCACCATCCGTGGACCAAGCAATATCAACCCCTTCTTCCTCATCAGGAAGCCCTTCGTAGATATTAGTCATGCCACCATCAGCAGTAAACTGCGCTCCATTCATCTCATCGTCTTCATACCAAATACCCACCATTGAGTGTTCAGTATCTTCATCTCCAGTACATCCACTGAGAACGGATGTCCCTAAGAGAAGAGTAATGGCAATTACTACGGTTTTTCGGAAATTCGGTTTTTTGTAGAACATGTCTAACATAAATCGAGGCATTAGACACCAGTTTAGAGTATTTTCCGTCGTGGATATTTCTTCAAACTCGATATCATAACCAATTTGAGATGTCAAATCCTGTTAATTCTGTAAGAACTGAAAGATCTTGTCGAACTTCCTCTCGCATCTGGATCATTTCCGATTCACTGGGCCCCCCTCTTTTCTCTCTATGACTACTGAGAACCGGCATCTTGTACACATTGATTCCACGACTCTGCAGAGAGCTGACCAGAGGGCGCTTGACAATTCCCGGAATCAGAGACGCAACCCCCTTGAACACTGTTCCGAATAGTGTCAACGGACGCCTATCGCCCGCCGTATTGGCATTCCGAACTGAGTCAAGATCGAATTCGAAACCATCGAGATTGAGGTGCGAAATTACCTCGGCCAAGACGGCCTTGGGGGCAGACCTCATCTGTTCGGAATCAATCAGAAGGAAACGGTCACTAGGAAACAAATCGAACCATCTACTCAGACTAGCCCCATAGAGAGAATCCGAGTGGAGTCTATCATCGAGCCAAGCATTAGAGAAGGTAGACCAATCAGTTCCATTCTTCTTATCCTCCTCAGTATCTAGAATCATATTCCAATGGCTCAGAGTCCGGCCTACAGGCTCCCTGAGACAGACAATGAAACGGGCTTCAGGCCACCACTCTAAGATTCGACTAGGTGACACCGGGCAGGCAAGTGTGTGTACCGAACAATCCAGATTGAACCCACCTCCTTTGAAGCAAGATGAATATCGTTCCCAATTTGGCAATCGCGTATCACGGCCAAAGGTACCTTTGTGTGATGCTACCTCATTCGGCTCCTTAGGGTCTGACACACAAATACCGGGGTGCTGCTCTAAGGCACTGGCCAACCAAGTCGTTCCAGATTTAGGGGCTCCTAATAGGAACGCACCAATCTCTGGAAGCACTTCCCCCTCAACTGACACATCACCCCCTTGACACCTCTCGATATAGGATGTGCGCGCCCCCGTTGGAGTGAAATAGGGAACTCTTGTCGCACGGCCCACAATGACGAATAGAGTCGTATGGTTCACTGGACTATCTGGCGCAGGCAAGACCACCATAGCGATGGCTGCAGCCGATCGCTTCGGTTGCGAGGTTTTGGATGGAGACACCATCAGGGACTTCTTCTCAAACACCGACTTCTCTAGAGAGGGCCGGGAGAGACACCTGCTAGGTGTTGCCAAGATGGCCAAGATGATCTCAAAGCACACAAATGTTCTCTGCTCATTCATCACTCCCTACGAAGATGTTCGACTAAAAATCCTCGATATCCTACCAGAAAACGCAATCATGGTGCATATTTCGACATCACTCGAAGTCTGCGAAGATCGCGATGTGAAGGGACTCTACGCCAAGGCGCGTACCGGCGAAATCAGCAACTTCACAGGCGTTACTGACCCCTTCGACCAACCAGAATGTGCACATCTTACACTCGACTCGAGTGGTGGAGAGGGAAAGGAAGTAGACGACTTGGTCGACCAACTAGCCCACCTCTTCGAGAGACCGAAGGCCGTTCTAATCCCTGGTCGTTGGCAACCTCTGCATGTCGGTCATGAATGGTTAATTCAACAGGAATTGGACAAAGGCAACCGAGTTGTGGTAGGAATCAGAGATACCCCTGTTAGCGAGACAGATCCTTATTCCGCTCAGACTCGGAAGCGCATGATTGAACATCGCTACCAGGGCGAGGATGTTGAGGCATGGATAATGCCAGACCTCGAGGCTATTTCGTATGGGCGCAAAGTCGGCTATGATCTTCGAGAAGCTACAGACATACCCCCACATGTGTTTGAAGTCTCAGCGACGGGTGTACGAGGCGGCAACCGAGCCAATGTGTCTGAGAAAGTCATGGAATTCATGATTTCAGAAGGCATCTGGGACGGCGAGTAACCAGCAGACATAAGTCTGCAAAAGCTCTCCCTGATTCATGTTCCAGAGCATCAAATCTCGAGATGGCCGAATCTTGGATGTCCTAGTCGCCGGCGACACAGAATCGAAGACAGCACTAGTATGTCATCACGGAACGCCTAGTGATGCTTCGATTTGGTCAGATTGGCATCAGGATGCATTAGAGAATAATCTCCTTCTTGTCGCAATCTCAAGGCCTGGGTATGGCCTATCGGACCGCAGCTCAGGAAGGACAATTTCAACCGTTGCAGCAGATGTCGAAGATGCTCTGGACAACTTAGGGGCCGATAAATTCCTCACCGTTGGTTGGTCAGGGGGTGGTCCCCATGCTTTGGCTTGCGGTGCGTTGATTCCAGAGCGTTGCAAGGCAGTCTCATCACTAGCAGGAGTTGGTCCGTATGGCAGACCCGATCTAGACTTCCTAGAGGGCATGGGTCCAGAGAATGTAGAGGAGTTCGGCATAGCACTTCAAGGAGAGGCCCCACTTCGAATTTGGATGGAGGAACACGCAGATGCGTACCGAACCATCAGCGACAATGAACTGGCATCAGCATTGGGTGGCTTGGTTCCCGAAGTCGATGTCATAGCCCTGAACGAACAAGGATTGGCATCAGTTTGGGCCTCAAGCATGCGCAGGTGTTTCACCAATGGTTGGGATGGTTGGATAGATGACAATCTAGCCTTCTGCTCGGAATGGGGTTTCGAACCCTCACAAATCACCGTACCCGTGACTATCTGGCAAGGCGATTTGGATCTCATGGTCCCCTTCTCCCACGGTGAGTGGCTCCTCAAACATATTCCCACAGCCAAACCAAGGCTCGAGAAGGGACACGGACACCTCTCATTGGTTGCTGATCGCAGACAGGCCATAATTGATGATTTGATCTCTAATCTCTAATCGATTCCTGCGACGGATTCATGGCTGTCGGACATTTCGAGTGGTTTGATGGTAGTCGATCGAGCGGAACTGCAGAGGATGGCCCAATTGGTCGAACTCAATCGTGAGAGGATGCAGACCATCGAACAACAAGTTCGCCAATTGGAAACTATCAGGATGGAACAGATTCAGGCCATAGAGGCCCTACGAGCAATTCCCGAGGAGGGAGCTGAGGGAGCCATGATTCCATTGGGTTCTGGTCTACAGATAATTGCCGATATTCCTGCCGAAGCTGGTGCCGTGATTGATATTGGTAGCAGAGTTCAGGCTGAGAGAACTAGAGAGGAGGCCGCAGACATACTCAGCAAGAGAGGTGAGGAGTTGGTAGCAGTCATCGACAGGCTTCGCCAAGAGTTTGACGAGTTGGAAAAGGCAACAGTCGAGACTGCACAGAAGTTCAACGAGAATGTCCAAGGTCTCGCACCCGAGGAACTCAATGCGCCTGAGCCCCAAGCAGAGCCCCAAACCTCCCAAAAGACCCCCCGACGCAAGAGAAAGAGGGGAACCGAACTAACACTCGACGACTGAGGCTAAAACATGGGCTTGTTCGACCGCTTCAAGAAGCGCTTCAAGAAAAGCTCGAAGGAAGAAATCTCAGTCGATGAGGATTCGGCCGAGGCAAAACAGGCGGCCGAGGAAGGAGCCCGAATGAGGCAAGACATTGTCAAAACCCGAGAGGCTCCTATAACTGCAATACCGACAGAAGAGCCAGGTGACGAATGGGATGAGGACGACGACACTGTACCCGATCCCTTCGCCGCCCCCCCTAGAGATCGCAAAGAGAGAAAGAAAGCAGAGAGAGCCGCTTCCTTAGAGCAGGCCGAGAAGCCTGAAGAGCCCAAACAAGGAAAATCTGTACCCGACCCTATGCAATCTACGACCGGACGCAAATTAGTCCCTAGTGGACCCGTGGAGATAGAAGTCGATTTTGGTGATTCTGCAACCAAGACCGGGGGCCGAGTAATCACGGCTAGTTCCAAATTAGACTCATTACTGGAGGAACTTGAGGAGGAACTCCTCACTTCTGATATGGCCCACAGCGCTGTTGAGGAAGTCATATCGACATTGAAGGCCAACTTGATTGGGACCAGACTCACTGGGGTGAAAAAGCTCGATATTGTACTAGAGGAAGCACTCCGAAACACTCTGTTGAAAATTCTAGAATCAGGCTACTGGGACTTCGACCAGACTGTCAATGCCTTCCTCGATGAGGGCAGACCAGTTGTAATCATGATAGTTGGTGTGAATGGAACTGGTAAGACCACAACCACAGCAAAGATTGCCCACAGACTTTCTTCTCAAGGTAAATCAGTAGTCCTAGCGGCTGCTGACACCTTCCGTGCAGGTGCAATTGACCAACTAGCAACTCACGCCGATCGTCTAGGTGTACGTTGTATACGCAGCCAGAGAGGTGGTGATGCTGCGGCAGTCTCCAGAGATGCTGTGGACAGCGCCAAGGCGAGAGGAGAAGATATCGTTATCATCGATACTGCGGGTAGGATGCAGAACAAGACCAATCTGATGGAGGAGTTGAGAAAGGTACACCGAGTCACTCAGCCCCATTTGGTGCTATTCGTAGCCGACGCTCTGGCGGGTAATGATGCAGTCACCCAAGCAGTGGAATTCCAGCGTATACTGAGCTTTGACGGAGCAGCCCTGTGCAAACTTGACACCGATGCCAAGGGAGGAGCCGCACTCTCTATCGCACATGCAACTGGCAGACCAATCGTGCTAGCAGGAGTCGGGCAGGGATACGAGGACTTACTCGATTTCGACCCGAAATGGCTCATCGATACAGTTCTGGGATGATTCCACTACTCGTGACCGCGTCGTTCTTGAGTCCCCCCCCACACGTCGGTACAATGTCGAGCGAGGAGCAACCATTGGCACTGGTTGTTGTGGGTAATGCAACAGTAGAAGGACGCCTTCGCAGCATTCTGAAGAATCAGGGCTGGAGGACCGAGGCCTGTGGAGATGGAGACAAGGCGGTGGACGAGTTCGTCAATCTCCGCCCCAACTTGGTGTTCCTGTCTCTCGATATCCCTTCGATGGACGGTCATCTAGCGGCATTAGAGATGAGAGAGACAGACTACGATGCGAGGATTGTGATAGTAAGCTCCAGACAGCGCATGTCAACGGCTCGCAATGCAGCATATTCCGCCGGCGCCGTAGCAGTCCTCGAAACTCCACTTACTCAATCAGTGTTCGATGAGAATTGGGCGTCAATGATGGGGGAAATTCCACCCGCCCCTGGACTTGCCGATCTCGATGAACTCTATCCCGAAGCGGATGAGCCAGTGATGCCCCCCCTACCAATGCCACCGGTGATGCCGCCGATGCCCGAAGCAGTGGTGATGCCCGGAAGCGAGTTGGGGGAGGCAGAGCCCGAAGAGAAGCCGAAGAAAAAGCGAAAATGGCTGAGAAGAACCCTTCTTCTGTTGGTGTTGGTTGTTGCCGGAGCAGGCGGAGCACATTACGGTGGGTTAGTCGATTTGACCGAATATATTCCAATGCTGGAAGAATATATTCCTTGATTATCTATTGAGAACTCATCTCTCGTTCAACGCAGACCAAGTTGCATCCGCATAGGCCTTTGCTGCGGCAGTAGTATTGTCTGACTTGTGGATACCCGAACCCACGATTACCGCATCGGAGCCGGCCTTGATGGCATCTGAGGGGTGCCCGTACCTCTGTCCGAGGACACCCTCTTCAGCAGATAGATTGACTCCGGGTGTCCAGATCATCTTGCCCTCGCCGACTTTCTCTCGCAGAGATGAAATCTCATCGGGTGAACTACCGTTGCCAATGTAACCCATCACATGCGGTGATGCCGCACCAGTGACAATCGTCTCGTCGGTGTAACTGTCTGTTAGCAAATTACCTCTGCTTGACATCTGTGCGAGCAGGAAGATACCTCCGATTCGCTGCACTTCGTCCCAACCTGCCGCAATACCATCGACAATATCTGGGCCTGAGACTCTGTGTGCGGTGACAATATCTGCCCATGAGCGAATATCGTAAATACCACCCATTTGTGTTTGTGAGACCCTACCGATGTCAGCAAACTTCCGATCTTCGAACAAAAGTAGCCCATGTGCATGAGCCGCTTCTACGACCTTCTGCCAAGACTCTGTAGTGTAGTCTTCTACCATGTCGACATGGGTCTTGAGGGCGGCTATGTGGGGGCCGACTTGATGGATGAGCTGAACCAATCCTTCCGTATTGTCCAAGTCCGCGGCCAGCACGACCAGAGTCTGCTTCTCAACGGCCGCTTCCATGAATCGATGTGAAAGAGGATGTGCGGTGCTCGACCACCTGCTACCCCATACATCCGCGGCTTGCATCGAACCATCCCGCTGCCCCGCCTATCTCAAGGCTTTCCCCAAGTCAGACCGATTCAACCTGAGGCGTAAGCCGCTTTGTTCATGGACGGGCGACAACCGTCATCCGGTATGGGGTCGCTCCCTGTTCATTCAGTTCAGGTGACTACCAAGGACATGAAGGGTCTTCCCGACGCGAGAGGAGATGGTGTTAGAGGAATACTATCTTCCGATTACGGTATCGATGTTGGACAAGTCAAGGTGACTCTGGGTTATCTCATCAAGGCCGATTTGCAACTCGAGGAATTAGAGAAAACAGTCTACGATTTATTCGCTGACCCGATCATTGAGCACGGAACCTGCTCAGGTAACCTACTCGACTCGAACGAAATATTCCCCGAGCCCCCCGAAGCCACAGTCCAAGTCGGTTTCAAGCCAGGAGTAACCGACAATGCCGGGCAGGCCGGCTTAGACGGCCTGACAACCCTCTTCCCCTCTCTGGAAGAAGCACAAGTAGCTACAACTCGTACCTACATGTTTTGGGGTCTGCCCGAGAACACGAGCGCTGAGCAACTCTCTGCCCCACTTCACAACCCCATGATCGAGAGATGCGTGGTGGCCAGCAAGGATGAATGTGCTCAGGGTGATTGGCAGTCCTTACCTTTCCCCGACAGACCTCCAGCCGACTTCGCCGAGCCAGCCATAGTCGATCTTGAAGTGAGTGATGAAGAACTTCTCAATATCAGCGAGACGGGGCTTCTCGCGCTCAATCTGGAGGAGATGAAAGCAATCCAATCTCATTACAGAGACCCTACTGTTAGGTCTGCAAGAGAAAGCCTAAACCTCCCTCCAAAAGCTCCCACAGATGCGGAGCTGGAATGTTTAGCTCAGACCTGGTCAGAACACTGCTCACACAAGATATTCGCGGCAAAAATCACCCACAAAGACCTCGAAACAGGCGAGCAGTCAGTCATTGATTCGCTATTCAAGACACACATAATGAGGCCAACTCTAGACATCCAGAAAGAAGTCGATTGGTTGTTGAGCGTATTCCATGACAACTCTGGAGTAATCGCTTGGAATGATGACTGGAGTTTGTGCATGAAGGCGGAGACGCACAACTCCCCGAGCGCCTTGGATCCATTCGGTGGAGCTATGACTGGGATTGTCGGAGTCAATCGCGACATTCTCGGCACAGGACTGGGGGCCCGACCAATCGCCAACACCGATGTGTTTTGCTTCGGTCCTCCTAATTTTGACGGCAATATTCCCGCGGGCCTATTCCACCCTTCCAGAGTTTTCCGGGGCGTCCATGCGGGCGTGCGTGCAGGGGGTAACGAGTCAGGTATCCCTACAGTCAATGGAGCAATGGTGTTCGATGAGCGCTACATCGGCAAACCACTTGTCTACTGTGGGACTGTGGGTATCATGCCCAGGGTATTGGCCGACGGCCGCGAGAGTCACGACAAGACCCCCGAGGCGGGCGATGTGATCTACATGGTTGGTGGCCGAGTTGGTAGTGATGGAATTCACGGAGCGACTTTCTCAAGTCTTGAATTGACCGAAGAGAGCCCCTCTTCAGCAGTTCAGATTGGTGACCCTATCACCCAGAAGAAGATGATCGATATGATCATCGAGGCTAGAGATGCTGGATTGATTCAAGTCATCACCGATAACGGCGCAGGAGGCCTTTCCAGCAGCGTCGGAGAGATGGCTGAGTTAACTGACGGAGCGGAAATAGATCTCTCTGTAGTTCCTCTGAAACAAGCCGGTCTTTCGCCGTGGGAAATTCTCGTTTCGGAGTCCCAGGAGCGCATGACTGTGGGAATCCGTCCTTCTGACTGCGCTGAGTTCGAAAGGCTCGCTGTTCTTCATGAGGTCGAAGCGACAAACATTGGCATCTTCACTAATTCAGGGGCTTTCGTCGTTCGACACGCCAATACTCCAGTGGCCCATCTTCCAATCTCGTTCCTGCACGATGGTTGTCCTCAGTTGGACTTAGAATCAGAATGGGAACCCCCCGTTCACCAGCAGATGGTACCACCAGAGACAGATGCAGAGGGGATGGGAGACATCCTGAGTCGGTTGTTGGCCAGACCAAATATCGCCAGTAAAGAATTCTGGGTTCGCTCTTACGACCACGAGGTCATCGCTCAGACCGTAATCAAACCGTTCTGTGGTGTTGACCACGATGCTCCCGGAGATGCAGCAGTGATCGCACCCATCCATGGTGGCACACAAGGTGCTGTAATATCGAACGGGATTGCTCCGAGATATTCAGACATCGATGCCTATTCGATGGCTGCTGCATGCGTCGACGAGGCTCTACGTAACGCGGTTTGCGTCGGTGTCGACCTTGATATGATAGCTGGCCTAGATAACTTCTGCTGGCCCGATCCTGTAGTTTCGGAGAAGACTCCTGATGGACGTTACAAGCTCGCCCAACTCGTTCGCGCGAACCGCGCCATTGACGATGTCTGCAGGGCTTACCGCCTACCTTGCATAAGCGGCAAAGACTCGATGAAAAATGATGTGACGATGCATGGAGAGAAGATTAGCGTCCCACCAACTCTTCTGTTCAGTTTGATTGGTAATCACAACGATGTCCGTAAAGCTGTCTCAAGCGACTTCAAACACATTGACGACCATATCTTTCTGCTTGGCGAAACTCATCAGGAACTCGGTGCTAGTGAACTCGCATACATGTTCCGAGATGAGTGTTCAGGAGGTATTGGTGGGAGGGTGCCCACAATTGATGCAGATCGTAACCTTGCAATGTACAGGGCCTTGACCGAAGCAATGTCGCAAGGGTTGGTGGCCAGTGCCCACGACTGTAGTGATGGTGGCCTTGCAGTCGCACTTGCAGAATGCTGCTTCGGTTCTGGTACAGGCGCCACCGTAGATGTTTCACAACTCGGAGCCAATGACTCTGAATTGAACTCAATTGGAGCTCTATTCAGCGAGAGTCTAGGGCGCATCCTAGTCAGCATACAACCGGAGAACTCTGAAGCATTTTCTTCTGCTATGGAAGGACACGCCTGCCACAGACTAGGTTCGGTAGGTAAAGACGACATCATCTCTATCTCAAATGAGACCTCACAAATTTTGAGCGCATCGGTGTCAGAGTTGAAACAATCATGGCAAGGCTCTCTGGGGGGTGGCTCACAATGAGTGCCAAGCCTAGAGTTGCCGTTCTGTCCGGATTCGGAATCAACTGCGAACTCGAGACCATGGCGGTTTTTGAGATGGCAGGGGCTTCATCTGAGAGAGTCCATGTCAACCGTTTCGTAAGTGGAGAGACAACTCTTGCAGACTTCGACATCTTGGCTGTTCCCGGGGGCTTCTCCTTCGGCGATCACTTGGGCAGCGGACGCCTAATGGGTAATCGTCTCCGATTCGGATTGAGGGAGCAAGTTAGGGAATTCGTGAAAGCGGGTAAGCCGGTAATCGGAATCTGCAACGGCTTTCAGGTTCTAGTGAAGATGGGTCTTCTACCTGGTGATTCAGAGGTCAGCCTCACCCAAACCGCCTCTCTAGCACTCAACGACAGTGGTCAGTATGAGAATCGCTGGGCTACGCTAGAGTTCGACCAGGATAGTCCCTGTATCTGGACCAAAGGAATCACCCGCATGCGAGTACCCGTGCGCCATGGCGAGGGTAAGTTCGTCACCGACGACCCAAACCTCCTCGATGAGTGGTCTCAATCAGGCCAACTGGTGGCTCGCTATGTCGAACCAGACTCCGTCTTCCCCAGTGCCAGTGACAAAGTTCTACCATACCCGGTCTCGCCAAACCAGAGCTGGCGAAACATCGCTGGAGTATGCGACCCCTCCGGTCTTGTGTTCGGTCTGATGCCGCACCCTGAGGCCAACCACTCCACTTGGTTAGGGGCCACATGGTCACGCGAGGACGAAAAGCACGGTGAAGGAGAGGGCATGACAATTTTCCACAATGCAGTTGAATACGCTGCTTCTAGAGTGTAGGATAGCGCCTTATCCTCATACCTCTACGCGATGGCGTGTCTACCTACAACAAGGACGCAAAACGCTCGGGT
>ENA-UPTF01000856-UPTF01000856.1-marine-metagenome-genome-assembly--contig:-NODE-856-length-20381-cov-4.561860_pt1 | contig 20381 bp, 11 predicted proteins | sample MGYA00238166_ERZ767019 | MGnify/ENA primary metagenome ERZ767019 (study PRJEB28930, sample SAMN06266391) | marine metagenome | isolation source: Sea water from 250 m depth | place: Atlantic Ocean | study... | reverse complement strand
TGAGTCATATATTAAACGCCGCCAAAGCGTCCGGTGCTCAAGCTATCCATCCCGGATACGGGTTTCTCTCTGAAAATGCTGAATTCGCCCGTCTCTGTGAAGATGAAGGTATCTGTTTCATTGGCCCAGACCCAGATGTGATGGAAAAGATGGGAGATAAGATGCGCTCCCGAAAGTTAGCCCGCAAGGCTGGTCTGCCCATACTTCCGGGTAGCGACGACGCTGTCGCGAACGAGGACGCCTCAACTAAGGCATGGGAATTAGGCTTCCCGTTAATGATTAAAGCGGCTGACGGTGGCGGTGGAATCGGTATCCACATCATCGAGAACCAAGAAGAACTGATGCCACTAATCGACCGCACTAGGCAGATTGCAGAGAGCGCGTTTGGCAGTTCACGCCTATTTTTCGAAAGGTATTTAAAAAATGCCTCTCATATTGAAGTCCAACTCCTAGGAGACACCCACGGTAACCTAGTTCATCTCCACGAGCGTGACTGCTCCGTCCAAAGACGTAATCAAAAGCTGGTTGAAGAAACACCTTCATCGACCAAACTAACTCCTAGACTCCGACGCCGCGTGAACAGCCTAGCAACCAAACTTGGAAAGTTCATCGACTACACCAGCCTTGGCACAGTTGAGTTCTTGGTTTCCGCAGACGGCAGTGTTTTCTTCCTTGAGATGAACACCAGGCTCCAGGTCGAACACGGCGTCACAGAACTGGTAACCGGACTAGATCTGGTCGAACTTCAAATCAGGGCTGCCGCGGGAGAGCCTCTACCGATCAAACAAGAGGACGTCTCAATCAACGGCCATGCCATTGAGGTCAGAATTTATCCTGAAGACCCCGAGACATTCATGCCGGATGCGGGCGATATCACAGACCTTCACCAGCCCAAGGGCAAACACATCCGAATCGACTCCGCACTTTGCAACAACTACACCGTTGAGTTAGACTATGAGCCGCTCATGGCTAAGATTATGGCTTGGGGAGAGGATCGCGATCAGGCCATAAAAACTTTGCAGCGGGCGCTCTTGGAGTTCCGTGTAGAAGGCGTCAAATGCAATATCTCGTTGTTACGGGATATCCTAGCCACCAAGGAATTTGCCGACGCCACATACCATACCGGTTCCATGCCTAAGTGGATCGAAGAATTTCAAACCCGCGCTCAAAATAAATGCGGCAACGGAAAGATGCACAACAACCGAAACGGGCACAATATCGAGACCCCAAATGCCCACAAAAATGGGAATGAGAACGGCGAACGCGAAATTGCTGCAGCTATCGGAGTATCCCTAGCTATGGCCATGAAATCATTCCAGCCCGTCGCGCCTGCCACCTTTAGTCCCTGGCGCATCTACGGGCGTCGAGAGCAGCTTCTTTCCCGAACATTAGGGAACCGGGGTTGGCTGTAACCACTTTCCGGGTCAAGGTTGGGGATAACTGGTACGAAGTCGAAGTAGGTGAACTGACCCAATCCCCAGTCCAGGTCATTATTGGAGGCGAGACTTTCCTGGTGGAGATTGAAGGCTTGCCTATCAATCCCCAGCCACGCCAACGCCGAGGTCGCACCAAAACTCCTGAGATTGTCGTTCCACCTGCCGCAACCCGCAGCTCCCTTAATTCGGGCCCAGATAACATCATCGTATCGCCTCTATCAGGACGAGTTATCTCCATATTGGTTCGACCTGGAGAGCCAGTTAGCGCAGGTCAAGAAGTGTGCGTGGTTGAAGCTATGAAAATGGAACAAAGTATCCGCTCCCCTCGAGACGGTGTCGTCAAAGAGATCAAGGTTCAACCTATGGACTCTGTACGAACTAACGACCCCCTGATAGAACTAGAATAAGCCCGAACACTTCTACAATTCTCCCGGCGAATCGGAGAGCCCAGACTGCAATCCACATAGCCAAGCTAAAGATGAGTGTTTTAGGCCCTCATCTTCATGAATCCTTTCATGAATTCCGAAGATTAACTCCAACTCGGCAACAAACTTGCAGATGTTCCTGAGCATGCCTTGACGTCTAGAAATCACTCCTGATCAAAGTGCCCAACGGTCACGTATCAGCACAAATCGAACGCTTGAACATCAAACACCGAATCCTCTTTTCCTCCGCGAGTACCAGCAAAATGCCCTCGATCCCAAATACCGCCTAAGTGGTTTAAGACAATATAAATCTCATTGAAATTTTGCATCCACTACCATTAAATTCAATGATATGTTATATTGGCGAACGTAATCCCAAATGGGGAGGCAACGCCAGATGGAATTACGACAACTCGTCAGTTTTTACCACGTAGCCCGGCTGCGAAGCGTCTCCAAGGCGGCCCGTACACTTGCCTTGGGTCAACCCACAGTAACGACTCACCTTCGAAAGCTCGAAGATGAGTTCGAAATTGTTCTCTTCGACCGGATCAAAAGGCCAATTCAGCTCACTTCAGAAGGATCTATCTTGCTCGAATTGGTCACACCTGTGGTTCAAGCCGTCGACAATCTAAAGACCCAGATGGATTATAGTGAGCGACGTGGGTCGTTCGTGGTTGGTGCTTACCCAGACCTGGTGACTCACCACCTGCCACCTGGTATCCAGGTATTTAGCAAATCCTATCCGGATGTCCGGATAAGACTATTGGCGCGCCCTTATTCTCCCTTACTTCGCTTGGTGAAATCCGGGGAAATCGATCTGGCATTCTCTGCGCCACCACCATCGGACGACCAGGACCTGGAATTCCAACCTCTGTTCCGATTCGATGTTTGTTTGATGACTCCTTTAAACCATCCGCTGTTAAAACGAACCAATGTGACCTTACAAGACCTGTCCCCTTGGCCGCTGATTCTATCAGGTCCTGAAAGTTTGACTCGTCAAAAGGTGGAGCAAGAATTGAGGGACCAAGGTGTGACCTGGGATGTTGTTTTGGCGCTGGACAACACCGAATCCATAAAACGGTATGTTGAGACTGGGATGGGGGTTGCTGTCTGCGCTGACTTCACACTTCACCAGAAAGATCACGAAAGGCTTGGTGTAGTTCGGCTGAACCATATTTTCGAGTCTTCAGTCATCGGCGTCTGCACATTAAAAGGGAAGTTCCTTGGTCAAGCCGTACGCAACTTCATCGAAGTGCTCTCCGACGAGATGCGAGGGTTTCATGCTGATCTCGCAGGTTGGGAACACACAAACGCCAAGGAGCAGGAGACCTCCAAAGCCTTATAAGGTTTACAGAAACCAGTCGATGGCCTTGGTTGGTATCTTATTCACATCTTGAGTCTTGCTCACCTGAGACTAGATAATAGGGGAACCCGCCCATTTAGTCTGAGGTTATTATGTCAACGATGGCTTCTAGCAAACAAGTCGAAGTAACGGTGATAGGCGCCGGTATAGTCGGCGCTGCAATCTCCTACACCTTAGCGAAGCGCGGCGCTTCTGTGACGGTTATAGACCGTAACTACCCTGGTAGCGGAGCTACCAGTCATTCCTTCGCCTGGATCAACGCTACCGCGAAACACCCCGTCTCATATCACGACTTCAATCGCCGTTCTCTAGCCATGTGGGACCGGTTTGCCAAAAATCTGGACGCGGACGTCGGCCTGCGCTGGGGCGGGCAAATCGAATGGTCTGCCACAGAAAAAGGGGCGGCCGAGCTTAAATCTCGTGCCTCGCAGCTCCATGCATGGGGATATCCATGCCAAATTATTAACGGCGCCCAGATGTTAGAACTTGAACCTTCTCTCTCTCCTGGCGAGGTAACGGCGGCTATATATTGTGAGCTAGACGGCATGGTCGAACCTACACTCGCCGCAGAGGCCTGTATAAGGGAGGCCGCCAAACACGGAGCAAAGGTCATGCTTGAAACTGAGGTCACTGACTTAACGTCGGGACCGGACTCCGCGACAGTAGTGGCAGGTGGAAAAAATATATCATCAGACGTAGTCGTGTTAGCTGGCGGAGTGGAAAACACTCTGTTGGCAAATATGGCAGGAGTATCCATCCCTCAGCAGGAAAGCCCGGGAGTGGTGATTCGCACCAACCCTATCGCTCAGCCACTACTGTCCAGCGTTTCCGTGGTTTACGCCCCTCCCCTCGAACAAGGAAGGCCAGAAATACACTTCCGGCAATCTCTAGACGGTACGGTCATGATTGGTGAAGGCAACCAAGAAAGCCTAGCTAGAGACGACACACAACCCCACGCAGATGAACTGCTAGCCCGCGCTACTGAATACGCACCTGGACTAAAAGGTGCATCGGCCATCCCGGTACCAGTTGGCTATCGGCCTATGCCCATAGATGGATTCCCCGTAATCGGTTCTTCTCCCCAAGCTCCGAACGTCTACCTTGCCTTGACCCACAGCGGGGTTACCTTGGCACCAGTCATCGCCCAGACGGCCGTTATGGAGATAATGGACGGTGCAAACGTAGAGTTCTTACGTAGCTACCGCCCCAATAGGTTCGAATAAGACTAAACTAATATGAACAGTTGCGCCTAGGTCGATTTGCGCAACAATCTAGATTTTCCGCGTTTAAATACGTACTACCGGCATTGGCAATTGGTAGGCATCAGTTCGAACAAGCAGATTCCTGAGTTTCGCCAAATGTAGGTGGATTGCCTAACAAGAGAAACAGACATGATCCAAACATACAAACGATAGCGATAACCAAAAATGGAACAGTATAGGAACCTGTGGCATCTCGCACATAACCAGCAAAAAGCGGGGCTGCGAACAACATGACATTCATAGGAACCATAGACATTCCAGTTATCGCAGCAAAGGCCCGCCGCCCAAAATAAACGCCCCGAATCGAAGTTGTCACTGGCGTCCGCCCACCAAATCCAATTCCTAAAATCACCGCAAACAAATACGCCATTCCAATACCATCATTAAAAACCAATATCACTACTGAGATCGACTGTATAAATGAGAATCCGAATGCGGCAAAACGTATCGGTAGTCGATCGCCTAGATAACCCCCAATCAAGATAAAGACCGCATTAACACCTGTGTACGTGCCTACTATGGCGCTGATAGTCGGCAACGAGTAGCCTCTATCGTCGAGAAGTAATCCGAGATGCACCATGATGCTTACTATGACGATAGATGAGCACGCATGACCAAGGCTGATTAACCAAAACGTCCGTGTCTTTATTGCCTCCTGCCAAGAATAACCCACCAACTCTGTTTCCGAAGAAATTGTACTGGTCGAATCAAACCTTTTCGTAGATTCGTCATCTGTATATCCATCAGGCCGCAAACCGACGTCTTCAGGCCGGTTACGTATCAACCCAGCGAGCGGAAAAGCCAATATTAGTATCGTGGCACCTACCCCAAAAGCAGTTGCGCTCCAGCCAAAACGTTCAGAAATATTTGGGTCAGATCCTCCTATACACCAAGCCAACAGAATTGGTATACCGATCCCGCCAACCGCAAAACCCTCCATAACCACTGCCATAGCCCGTGTCTTTTTGATGACGAACCAATGGTTCATGACGGTCATCATCGGCAGCCAGCCACCCAAAGCAGCTCCAAAGCTCATGATTCCAAATGAAGCGTAAAGGTGCCAAAGTTCGGACGTTTGACTCAGAACAATGAAACCGAACCCCAGTATTGGAAGGCCAATTGCGACCATACGGCGCGGCCCCAAACGTTCTATAAGGATTCCTTCTAAGGGGCCGAGAATACCACCTTCGATACGGGTCACTGCGAAAGCCCAAGACATCTGGCCTGCGGTCCACCCAAAAGCGTTTCTCAGTACCGGATTCCAAACAGGCATTCCTTGAAACAAGGGAACTGTTCCTAGGGCCATAACGACGGCGCCAATTCCGGCTAACCACCAACCCCGGAAAATCTTTTTGGTCTGCAAACGGGACTCCATTTTCACACTTTGTTAGCTGGACTTTGCAGCCCAGCGAATATAAAACTCAATACCCGGCATATCTTTAAGCGATCATGTGCAGGTGATCATTGGAACTTAGAGGTTAAGTCCTCACTTAATCAATGACTGCAACTGATTCCAGTTAAACTGCTCAATATTCGATATTCGTATTGAGTCTGCTGGTGTCGCAAAACATTAACACAATATTAGAGTAATCCGGCAATATCGTGACGTTTTTCGTAATAAACATAAAATAAATTGTAAAAGCGTAATAATCTTAACAGGATATTATGACTATTATAAATATACTATGTTTGACAAAGCTATTTAGTTTAGTTACGTTGCATTTCGTCAATCTGCTGAAATCTCAATGCTCCATTCGCTTCTAGCAGGTTAACGACTTAGGGGTAACCGTAATTTCCTCGGACCAAGGAGGACCATGCGTAGTATAACGAAGGTCATTAGTGGCCTCAAAATCCACATACTAATTGCGATTGTGGCGATTTTTGCCGTCGCGTGTGGAGGCGACAGCGGAGAATCGGCGGGTACAACAGCTGGTTCGTCAGGTAGTTCGTCGACGTCCAGTTCGTCGCAGTCCAGCTCAGCGGCGCCAGCCGCCAAACCCAAGGCAGCCGACAAACCAGCAACCGTACAAGGTGCTAAAGTCGACGAGCTGATAATGGGATTAATTTCTCCTACCAGAGACTATTTCAGGTCCTGGGTTAAGGGAACTGCTGACCAAGTTATCAAACATGACCCCATGATGGAGTGGTTGTTCGAAGTCAGTCCCGAGACCAACACATTCGGACCTTGGCTCGCCACGGAATACGAAATCGCCGCGGATAGCATGTCCTGGAACCTCAAGTTGGCTAAAGGCGCGAAGTGGAATTCTAGTAGTGGTAAAGACTACGGAGAGTTCAACGCAGCTGACGTGGTTCACAATCACGCCCTCTGGTGCGATCCCGATTATCCTGGGAGAGAAGACAACCCATCATCGGGATATAAAGTGGGTATGTGTCAAGTAGAGACTGTCGAAGTGGTCAACGACCACGAAGTAAATATGCTCTGCTCGATGCCTTGCCCCGACTTAATGTTCTACTACGGTGAGCCAACCGACCACGTCCAATACAGCAAAGCTCAATGGGACATGGAAGGTGAACAGGCTTACGAGACCCACATAGCAGGCACCGGTCCTTACGTGATGACCGAACATAAGCTCGCTGAGTCCATAAGCTACAGGAAGGCTCCAGGTGAGCACTGGGCACACCCGGTGGACTGGAATGGTCTAAAAATGACGTGGGTCCTTGAAGAGGCCACACGGCTCGCGCAGTTCAAAGCAGGTGAAACCCACCTGACCGAAGTCAACAAAGACCTTACTGATAAGCTAATGGCCGAAGGCTATAAGATGGTGAAGAGCACTGGACCCGCTCAACAGGTCCAAATCAACTTCACTGGGAACTATTACGGGACAGAAGACGAAAGCCGGGATAAATTCATAGGTATTACCGGAAAACTAACAGATCACCCGTTCACGAACCAAGATGTGCGCCAAGCCATAAACAAGGCTATCGACCGGGAAACACTCAAAGAAGAACTTTATAAAAACCGGGTCACCAACGCATACGTCCATGGGTATTATGAAGGCCTTCCTGGATACGACCCAACATGGGCAGACCGCTTCGAAGAGTCACATGGTTACGACCCTGAAGCAGCCAAAGCGCTCATGGAGAAGGCAGGATACGGAGACGGTTTCAGCGCTGAGGCGTGGCTGTTCCCATTCCCTGGTGCACCTGAGCTAATTCCTGTGATGGAAGCAGTACAGGTTTACCTTGAAGAGATTGGCATCGAGCTAACCCTTCAGGAGACCGACTGGGCTGGCACAGTCATACCCAAGCTACGAAGCCGCGAGCACAGTGGTGTAATGTGGGCAATACCACCTTCAAAGAAGGTAGTAGAGACCCAGATCGCCGGTTTCAACGCCGGATACAACTCCACTCACCAGTTTGAGACTGACGAGTTATGGGAAACCTGGGACGAACTCAGGAACACAGCGGACCTCGACAAGAGAGACCAAATTCTCAGGAAGATCGGAAATATAAAGTACGAGTCCTTTGAAAACGTGCCGCTATTCGAAGTCTTCATAGAGGTTATATTCGACCCCAATATAGTGAAGACATGGACCTTCCCTGGTTGGGATGGTGGGGACATCGGACATACTTGGCGAATTGAGGCCTGCAAAACTGCGGACCCCTGTCGCTAAAGCCAAAATACTCAGTCTGGTCTCAAATGTTTCGGTGTTATCAACACGCCGAAACATGGGATGACCTGGCAGTTAATAGATCAGTCCAGTAACCATACTACTAATAGACCTGAAAATTGGCCGGCGATTCGTAGTCGCCGGCCAATTTTATGTTGAAAGCCCCCTTGATGAACAACCATCGTGCATCCGGTCTTAATGGATGGCCAAAATATTTGGATATATCGGCCACTGGCACCGAACTGATACAAGAAGCTCCGTCTTAAGTGGACTTCAATTTATCGAAACACGCCTTTATCTCGTCATACAGGTCGAGTTATTTCGGCATCATAATGATTTCAATTCTTCGCATGACCCAACACCAGTGATAAATGTTCAAATCGGAGTTAGATAAGAAAAGGCTGGTCGGTATAGTCGGCGTCTTGATCCTGATTGGTCTATTCGTCGCATTCAACAGGATGCCTAAACTCGATGTGATAGCCGAAGACATGGTCTCGTCTGTGGCTACTGTCGAGAAATGTTTCCAGGGGTTTTGCGTTGACCCTAATCCTCACACTTCGTTAATAACCCGGTGGCTCGATTTTTCCCTGTCCTACTTGAAACTGGTATCTCTGGGAATGATATTCGCGTTCCTTGTAGCAGGAATCATCGAAGTGTTCCTGTTTCCAAACACGGCCCGACATCCACTTACGGATATAGGCATCAGAGGTTCCATCAAAGGGGCTATCATCGGGCCGTTCATGAATCTTTGCTCGGCGTGCATAGTACCTGTTTCTAATGCTCTCGGCAGGCGTGGAGCAAGCCCCGAAGCAGTCCTCGGCATTACGCAGAGCTCTCCGAATCTCAACATACTTACAATATTGATGACCTTGACTATCTTCACTCCTGGTCTAGCGCTCTCAAGACTAGGAGTGGCGGTGTTAGCGGTGATTATTTTGGGTATGGTAACCAAGCTACTCATTTCCAGAAATTCCCCAGACGAAAATACGATCATATCTCCGGTCCGCCTAGTCGAAGAGGAGACCACTTGGTCAGGCGTCATCAGAAGAGGGATAGGCCCTGTACTGAAAATCAGCTGCCTGCACCTATTAAAAATTGGTCCAATAATGGTCCTCTCCGGATTCGCGGTAGGCTTTATCATTCAGTTACTGGAGCCTGAGTTCGTTAATGATTATTTAGGCAATAGCTATTCCGGAATTCTCATTGCAGCTACCGTAGGACTCTTACTCAATGTCCCTTTGCTTTTCGAGATACCACTTATAGCGGCCTTGATTTTACTCGGACTGGCCCCAGGACCTGCTACAACGTTATTGTTTTGCCTCGGTGCAGCCGGTCCAATCACCTTCTGGGGGTTGTCTCAGGTAATCCCAAAGCGGGCAGTACTTGGATTCGCCGCCATCACGTGGCTCCTGGGCGTAGGAGGCGGGTCAGTGGTGATGTTCTCCGGGCTAGTACCTGACACCGGCTTGAAAGGACTGAGTGCCGACTCTTGTCTATCGACTGGTCTGATCACTCGTAGTCCAGAAACTCAAAAGCACCAACCGATAAAGATAGATTCGATCTCGCCAGAAATAGCGAATAGTAATGGCGGATCTCTTTTAATGATCCGAGGCCAAGGGTTTGACGAAGATACCAAAGTATTAATAAACGGTATTGATTCGACATGGGACGTTCTAGGTACTGATTGCATCATGGCATATACACCGGCTCACCCTGTTGGAACGGCAAAACTCGAAGTCCTGAATGCTAATTTTCCTGAACGTACACTAGAGAGCGCCATTAACTACGTTGATCCATTTTTTCAAGAAATAGGACAGAAAGCTAATATCAACTTCAAACACTACCGAGACGCTCTGGACATCATTCCTATAGGAGGGGGAGTGGTGGTATTTGATTACAATAACGACGGGTTCCAGGATGTATACATAGCTTCGACGCCTGACATCGGAAACTTGGCACCAGACACTGACGGGTCAAACGCTTTGTATGAGAATAACGGTGACGGCACTTTCCGTGACATTGCGAGATGGGCAGGTGTAGACGACCCACTGGGGAAAGGAAACGGTGGATGTTCCAGCGACTACAACAACGACGGGTATCAAGATCTGTTCGTCACGAATTGGGGTTCTAGCAAACTCTTTGCTGGCAGTGAAGAGGGTCGATTCTCAAACGTAACCATTGAATCTGGTCTTCAAGATCCTGACACAACCTTCAGATCGTCTGGCTGCGCCTGGGGAGATTACGATAACGATGGATATCTAGACCTAATAGTAGTCAGGTATATCGATGAATCGAACCCAGACGCTTTCTCCAAGCGTCTATATTATTTCGACGTAAGACCATTAGCGCTATTTAAAAACCAAGGGGACGGTACATTCTCCAATGAAACACATCTGTTAAACGACAATCCAAACCCTTCTAGAAAACGTGGCGACCATGGGAATATCTGGGGATCTGGATTCCAACCCAAGTGGGTAGACTTCGACAATGATGGGGACTTAGACCTCTATGTTGTTAACGATTTTGGGGAGGAAATTTCTCCGAACGTTCTATGGCGAAACGACGGCCCTTCTAATACTCGGGCAACACGTTTTACGGACATTTCGCTGTCAACTCGTAGCGATATTGCGATGTTTGGTATGGGGATTGCAGTAGGTGATTACGACCGTGATGGTCATAAAGACTTCTATCTGACTAACATCAACAAAAACTTTCTGTTAAGCAAACATCCGACTGATGAAACTTTCAGAGATGTCGCGTCCGAAGCGGGCGTTAGCGCAGGAATTTTCGACTCCCAACCCCGCGTTAGTTGGGGAACCGTGTTTTTCGACTACGACAATGATGGATATGAAGACCTCTACGTGGCGAGCGGTTGGTTAGACACAGATGACATCAACCGCAAGAACCAGGCAAACGTACTCTTCCACAATAACGGTGACGAGACTTTCACCGACGTGACCCATCTAAGTGGTACCGGAGACTTCGGAATAGGCCGAGGCCTCGCATATGCGGACTTCAACAATGACGGGTGCCTGGACCTATTTCTTGTGAATTTAGGTCGCCAAGCAGACATAGGTCAAGAATCAAAGTTGTTTGAAAATACCTGCGATTGGCGTACTAATTGGTTACAAGTGAAAACGATCGGGACCACCAGCAACGCCAATGGTATAGGGGCGCGGATAAAAATCACTTATGGACCTGAAACTCAGTGGAGATCTATATCGGCAGGTGGAAGTAGTATGTCACAAAATTCGCTAGTCGCGCATTTTGGCCTAGCAAATGCTCAAATACTCGATTCACTAGAGATCCATTGGCCGAGCGGAATCATCCAGACTCTAAATAATATTAATGTAAATCAATTGATTACCGTCACTGAACCCCAAGATTAATAACACTGGCCAACCAACTGTGCTTTTTATACACATTCAACTCGGATAACTGTCTTTAAAATAGGTTTGACCATATGAACAATGCACCTATATGTCCAGATTGTGATTCAGTAAATGAATCAAGTGCTGTTGTATGTGCAACATGTGGACGTCAATTAATTGTCATACCAACATGGGTAAGACCTGGTTCCCCAAAAAAGCTGCTGCGTCGTAATCGAATTGTTTTATGGCCTTTGATTGGACTCATTATAGCTGTGTTCACTTGGTTTAATTACCCATACATTCCAAACCTTATTGTTGTGATATTTAATAGCCCTACCTCTGATTTGTCCTCTTCTTGGTATCCAGGTTCCTGGCCTATGAGAGGCGGAGATTTAAGCGGTTCAGGCTACGTCCCTTGGACAGGTGAATACCCTGAAGGAGTGCGATCAAACTCCTTTTACTTAGGCCCATCGACTCGATCTGCTCCGATTATATCTAATGGAACAATTTACCTAGGAAGTGAATCTGAAGTATCTGCTATTGATGCAGAGACGGGAAAACCCATATGGACAATCGGACAAACAGGTCCAGTACATGGGACTTTGGCCATAGCTGACGAGACTGTATTCGTCCCTTTGCGGAACAAGGAATTACTGGCTATATCTGCATCGTCAGGAATTGTTCAATGGTCTTTTAAGTCCGGAAGTCCGTTCGTAGGAGCACCATCTGTAGATAACGGCATAGTCTATTCGTCGACTCAGAAGGGCCGCGTACATGCACTCGATGCAGCTACTGGAAGTCCGATTTGGACCATGGACGCCGGCGACGCAATCGCTCCTGCAGTTGCTCTAGTTAACGACAAGATAGCGATTGGAGTATCATCCGGAGGTCTTTTCATCAAAGACGCCAGAACAGGCGACAAACGATCACGAGTCAGGATAGGGGGATTGGTTAATCACCCTCCGGTGGTAGGAGGGAATTCAGTTTATCTTGTTTCGAACGGAAAAGTCCTTTCATTCGACGTCAACAGTAGAGAATTACCTTGGTCTTACCCACTCCGGCTGGTATGGACTCAATTATGGCTGTGGCAACTTCCGGTGCCTACCCCGCCAGTTCCGGCGGGTTTCCAATGGCAAGCTATACCTGCGGAAGGTGGCATAGAGCCTTCCACTAATGCTGGTGATGACTTTGAACCGAAGCCCCTAGTCCCACTAAGCTTTGAAAACAGCTTAATAATTACCCCAAACCAAGGTTCAGCCTTCGTCACAGCACCAGCCGCAACCTCTAACGCTATATACATAGGCAGCAATAATAATTTTATATATTCTATTTCGGCCGACAGTGGAAAGACTTTATGGCGATACCGCACGTCTTCTACACCAGTCGCAAGGCCTACCGTGGTTGGCGAAAGGTTGTATTTCGGGACATCGAACGGAACCTTACACTCTGTCAATCGGGTTAATGGTCAAGGCGAATGGTCCTTAGAACTCGGCAGCCCACTTACTGCTCCGATAACGTTCGCTTCGGGTATTTTATATGCGCGCACTGAGGACGGTTCACTCCATAAAATCCGGTAAACATATTAACGAAGTTCTGGAAAATAATCCCTATAGCAAAGGAAAAACCATGCTGATAAAAAATATTCCGAAGATAAACGTCCATTTCGTATCCGGCGCTATCCGTGGAGCCATCGTTGGAGCATTCATTGGCATTGCGCCAGGTATTTTATTAGTCATGGTCTTAAGCGGAGGACTCGGCAGTTATTATGTGGGATCCTTTGAAGTATTAAGCTTCACCGCCGTCAGCATGACTATCGGAGGTCTGATTGGGTCAATAATCGGAGGGATGTTAAATATTATCGCGCTCCTGCTTAAAACAACATTCGTTAAAATCCAGGGGATCAGTTGACTAATTACGTCATCTCGAACCTTAGCACCAGTCCTAAAACAAATATTAGGGGCTTCATGATCGAACCCACATGGTACCGGTTGTAGCAATAAGTCGACTTTACCTCAGGTGCAAACACAAATAATTTCTATCATGCTTTGAAATGTGGGCTGTATCTAATTATCACTAATCATAATTTCTGTTGTGCTATATATATGTAGCCCGATGTTTGGCATTGAATCCTAAGCAGGGTTTGTGCTCGTAGAAACCTCGACAATCGTCTTAAACTCGAAAACTGCAAAGCGAAGGACAACATGGCTAGCAAAGACACAGTTCTAGAAGTCAACGACCTTCACACGTATTTTTTTAACCGAAGGGGAATTACGAAAGCCGTCGATGGTGTGTCCTTCTCACTAAAGGAAGGGGAAACTCTAGGTATAGTCGGTGAGTCCGGTTGCGGGAAAACAATGACAGCTCTATCGCTCCTTGGTCTCGTGCCGAAACCAGCAGCCAGGATCGTTTCAGGCGAAATCATATTAGACGGCGAAGACTTGGTTAAGAAAACGACAAAAGAGATGCGAGATATTCGTGGTAAAAAAATATCTATGATCTTGCAGGACCCGCAAACATCTCTAAATCCTGTGTTCTCTATCGGTAACCAAGTGATGGAAGCATTAGGTGTAAGTAATAAACTTTCGCGAAAAGAAATGGTCGGCCGAGCAGTAGACGCCCTTCGCAATGTGCGAGTTGCTGCTCCGGAACGACGTATGAGTGACTATCCCCATCAAATGAGCGGCGGAATGAAACAACGCGTTATTGGGGCCATAGCTATCTCCAGTACTCCAAAGGTCATCATCGCGGACGAACCCACTACTGCCCTCGACGTGACCATCCAACTTCAATACCTGCAGTTGCTCAGAGAAATCCAGGAAGAAACTGGTCTCGCCATTATTTTTATTACACACGATTTCGGGATCGTGGCCAGAATGTGCGATCGTGTAGCCGTTATGTACGCAGGAAGAATAATTGAAAGCGGTGATGTCAGGACGTTATTCAACTCACCGACCCATCCGTACACCCAAGCTCTCATGGCTTCTGTGCCACAGATGGATCGAACGGAACGATTATTTGCGATCGACGGACAACCGCCCGCTTTATTCGCACTGCCAGAAGGGTGTAGATTCGCCGCTAGATGCTCGCATGTAAAAGATCATTGTACCCAGGAATACCCGCCAACCGGGCAACCTGAAACAGGCCACAACGTATCCTGCTGGATGGTAGACCCAACCTGGGATCAAACGCCACAGGAGGCCATATCATGAACAATGAACTACTTAAAGTAGACGATCTGACCAAATTTTTTCCTGTGACACAAGGGCTAATCCTAATGAAGACTGTCGGACATGTACAGGCAGTCGATCATATTAGCTTCTCTATCAACGAAGGTGAAACTCTCGGATTGGTGGGAGAGTCCGGTTGCGGCAAAACCACAACATCCAAGTTGATACTTCGACTTGAACAGCCCACCGAGGGAGCTGTATATCTTAACGGCCAAAACATCCAAGAGTTTAATGGTGACGCATTAAAAGACTACCGAACTCAAGTACAAGCCGTATTCCAAGACCCATGGTCTTCCCTTAGCCCTAGGATGAGGGTCAGAGACCTGGTATCAGAAGCGCTCACAGTCAACAGAGACGTCACCGAACAAGAGAAAAATGCAAGGGTAGCAGAAGTTTTGGATCAAGTAGGTCTGCATGCGGACCAAGCAGACCTGTACCCTCACGAATTCAGTGGTGGGCAACGACAGCGAATTGCAGTTGCAAGTGCGCTAGCTTCCTATCCCAAGTTAATCATTCTCGATGAACCTGTCTCAGCTTTGGACGTATCTATCAGAGCCCAAGTCATGAACTTGCTCGTAGACCTACAGCAGCAAACCGGTATCGCCTATCTGCTGGTGGCCCATAACCTAGCCACTGTGCGGTATATGGCCCACCAAACCGCAGTGATGTACCTCGGACAGATCGTTGAATATAGTCCAACCGAAGAGCTCTACGAGAACCCGTTACACCCTTATACAAAGGCTTTGTTCTCAGCTGCTCTTCCGGCGCACCCAGATGATCAACGAGAAGAAATAGTTTTAAGTGGCGAAGTCCCATCACCAATAAATCCCCCTAAAGGTTGCCGTTTCCATCCTAGATGTCCGATGGCCAATGCGGACCCTAAGTTAATGGCGCGGTGTTCTGAGGAGTCTCCACTACCGTTGAACGTCGGCAACAACCATATAGTCAACTGCCATTTGTATGACTAGTCGATCTTCATGTCCTCTAGACGTCTGATAATAAACGACTGGCATACGGAGAGCGTTGAACACCAGATCCTATCACGCGTCTAAAGCCCTTCAAATTTTGGTATTCACAATAGGTGGACTGTTTGAAATTAAGAACAACTATGAACTTGATGCCGCTGAGGGGTATTAGGGGAGGGTTTAACCCTTCCGCGGTAATTGCAGCGGCTCGAAGGTACCCTTTAATTCCGATCGTCATTCTAATTATTGTTTTAGTTATTCCTTCGGCTTTTGCCAACATCTTGTCCCCTTACGATCCCAAAAAAGGCGATCTGAAAGAACGTTTGATACCTCCATTCTGGGTAGAGGACAAATTAGAAACTATCCACATAGTCTCCGAAATAGATTCATCTGATTTCCGTGCCCAAATATCAGATTCAGATGCCATGGACCTAATCGATAATGGACACGCCAGAATTATCGGTGGTGGAGATGTTAGACCTGGTAGAGAACTGGTCCACCTGGTCAAAGTGGTAGAAGTGACTGACGATTCTAGCGAACAGGAACAGATCACATTAAAAAAAGCTAGAGACAGACTTGAGAGAGCCAAGATGAGGGTAGCTGGAGGTTCAGAGCTCGCGGTTGGCTCAAACCTCGAGAAGATACTCGAAAGAGGAGGCTCCTTAAGCTACCCACTCGGCACTGACAAAGTCGGACGAGACATCCTGACAAGAATCATGTTCGGGTCCCGTATATCCGTAGTGGTTGCAGCCATCTCCATTCTAATAGCTGGCACAATCGGAACTTCTCTAGGAATCATCGCTGGCTATTACGGAGGGTGGCTAGACTCTCTCTTAATGCGGACAGTCGATATATCGATGTCCATTCCTATAATCCTACTTGCACTCGTGTTAGTCGTAGCCCTAGGTGCTAGCTTCGGAACAGTCATAACTGTGCTTGTGCTACTGCTATGGGCATACTATGCCAGGATGGCCAGAGGCCTGACCCTGGCGGTACGCGAACAAGATTACATTTCAAGGGCTGTCGTTGTTGGAGCAAGCCAGTTCCGGATAATGCGCGTTCACATTTTCCCGAACATCTTCAACAGTCTGGTAGTTTTGGCAACGCTACAAGTCGGCTTCGTCATTGTTGTCGAATCCACTCTAAGTTTCTTGGGCGCAGGAATTCCAAAACCTACGCCAGCCTGGGGTCTTATGGTTGCAGACGGGAGAGAACTGATCGTTTCCCATTGGTGGGTCGCGTTCTTCCCCGGATTCGCCATAATGTGCACAGTAATGTCAATGAATTTGTTAGGAGACTGGCTAAGGGACAAACTAGATCCACGTCAACGACAAATTTAGTAATCTTCTCAATCCGAGCTTTATTCGCAAATATATGCATTCGGCCTTTTACATCCAAGAAATTCGACTGTGTCCGACTCCACGGACCATGAAGTAAGGTAGATTGACACATGCAAAGATTTATTCTAATCCGGGTATTTCAAGCATTCGTGTCCTTATGGGTCGTAAGTATGATCGTATTTGGACTGGGACGGATAACAGGCGACCCCACTTCCGTCCTCCTTCCGTTCGATGCGACAGAACAAGAACGACTGGAACTAAGGGCCGACCTCGGGCTGGACAGGCCGATTCATGTTCAGTACGGGACGTTTATAAACAACGCATTTCACGGTGACTTTGGCGAATCCATAAAATGGGATGGATATTCGTCTATGGGCATCGTGATCAAAAGACTGCCTGCCACTTTAAAACTCGCCGCTGTTGCCATGATTGTTGCAGTAGCAATCTCATTACCTGTCGGCATCATATCCGCAGTTAAAAGAGATACAATTTTTGATTATGTAGGGAAAATAATAGCCCTTTTCGGGCAATCACTTCCGGCATTTTGGCTCGGGTTGGTTTTGATGTGGGTTTTTGCCGTCCAATTAGATTGGGTTCCTACATCTGGAAGGACCGGCTGGACATCTTATTTCTTACCTGCAATCTCGATCGGTTGGTTCCTCGTCGCTGCGCTCATGCGATTAGTGAGATCATCGATGCTAGAAGTAATGGATAGCGAATACATCAAGATGGCACGAGTTAAGGGATTAAGCGAGGCCAAGGTTGTATGGAAACACGGCCTCAGAAATGCCTCTATCGCACCGCTAACTTTTTTTGGAATCATATTTGGCAATTTATTGGTTGGGTCGGTTTCAATCGAGACGGTCTACGCTTGGCCTGGCGTTGGCCTTCTCGCTTTCGAAGCGGTACTCGCGCGAGATTTCCCGGTCATGCAAGCTGTAGTAGTGATCTTCGCTGCCATCTATATCAGTATGAATCTGGTAGTCGACGTGTTGTACGCTTACTTAGACCCGCGCATCAGATATTAGACTACAGACAAAGTTCGGTCGTGGATCAGTTCCAGGGATAATAGGCTAATAATCCCACTGTATTCAGGGTTTTACAGGCTGTTAGGTAGACCGCTAACCTACTTTTGGTATCCTGTGGAATAACGATTAACCAACGTTCCGTTAAATCACGGCCAATGCCCTAAATGCACGTGCCGAATAGCTCAAAAGGTTCTTATCGGTTGCTTAGTAACCCTATATCTCCCGGGAATCAGCTGTTCCAGGCTCAAAAATACGCTACAATAGGATTATTGAGCCGGTGTAGCTCAGTGGTAGAGCAGCTGTTTTGTAAACAGCAGGTCGCGGGTTCGATCCCCCTCACCGGCTCCATTTCCGGTATAGCAATTACTCAAAGATTCGAGGCGCTCTCAATGTCTGCCCTAGCCTCAAAATTGAGGTAGAATAGCTCCACCGAGCCGGTGTAGCTCAGTGGTAGAGCAGCTGTTTCGTAAACAGCAGGTCGCGGGTTCAATTCCCATCACCGGCTCCATACTTTAGGCACCAAAACGACCCGCTATGTTATATAGCGGGTCGTCGGTTTTCGCCAAATGTTCACGGACCGGCCAACCAACTTTTATGAGCCGAATTGCTCAAGCGTAAGACTATCCCCATCAAGGAAATAACCGTAGGCGGAATGCTTAGATGGTCGTCATGTCTGCGGCCGAAGCGTCAGGATACACAAGATGGTAGTTTCACGATGGCGGTGGCCATTTTCTGTTAAACCTGTTTTTCGGGCTATAATTCGACCCGTATATATGTCACAAAGGCGAAGCCTCTATGAACAGTGGGCCACTACCAGATGTACCCGAGTTACGCATAGGTGAGGTTCTTCAAAGTGTGATGGTCACATGGAAGTTTGTTCTCACTCGAGGCTGGCTTCTTCGATCGAGTCCTAGGGGACAGCGTTAAACAGGAGTAGAAACAATGGCTAGTGTCAGGCACAGTTCAACAGATGAAAATGCAGAAGGCGAATACCAGATTATTGACCGTCTCATAGAGGAGAACCTTTTCCAAGAACTCTCCGAATTCGTGGCGATTCAAACCTACCGTGGCGGCGCCTTAAGTGAAGATCAGGTGGTTAATCATCTTGGGAAGATCAGGGATAGCTTGGCTACAAAGGTGGAGGAGTTCAACCTCGGACAAAAAACCCACAAGTTGGAATTATTTGAATGGAAACAGCCGGTGGGTCATGAGTATTGGCTGTTCGGTTTTCGCTTGGGCTCCGGGCCGCATAAGATCGCAGTCTGCTGTCATCTAGACACCGTTCCACCAGGAGATGACTCATCCTGGAACCCTTTTGAACTGGTGCGAGAGCAACGGGACTACATGGGAAAAGCCTCGCAGGATTTCTACGTGGGACGTGGATCAATCGATGATAAGGGACCGGCGGTCGTGGCCTTCAACGTGCTGAAAGCTGTAGCAAGGAAGTACGACGGAAGCGATAAGCTTGACGCAACGACTGTCGAAGTCATATTCGATACGTCTGAGGAAACCGATATGGCCATGCCCCACTACCTGCGAGCGATGCCTGCGGACAGCCCAGATTTCGGCATCATATTTGACGCCTCCTGGTCTGTGAGGGCCGAGAAAGGGATTGAACGTCCGAAGTTCACTGTGGCGCGAAATTCCGGAGGTGGCGTTGGTATGTGGATCGATCACTTGAACACACCCCAAGGACCTTCAAACCAGATCCCTGAATTTGCCGAAGCTGTCATTCACGGCGATTCAGCAGCCGAACTGGCGATCCTGGCGGAATCGGTCGATGTGATGTACGCCGAATATTCGTTCGATGATCCTGACTACCACCGTGCCGAAATGACAGTCGATTTCGATGTTGTGTCCAGATCACTCACACTCCGGACGGCAGTGGCTGGCGCACAACACGGATCTGCGCCTCAAGAGAATCGGTCAGGAGGGGCCAACCCGGTAGTTTCACTAGCCAATTTTCTCGCTGGGTTGGTCGATCAGGGCAAATTGGCATCCAATGAGATCGGGGAGATGTGCCGCTTCCTGGCCTGGGGCTGGGGGACAAAGGTGTTTGGCGAGCACCATCCAGAGTTGCTTCTGCGTGATGATGAGGTATTCGAGACGGGCAACGGCACGACCTACGCTGCCACCAGGCTATACACGAGACCGGACTTGGTCCAGATGGAGTTGGATATCCGCTACGCCATCGGTCATCACAGCCACCCTTGGGACGGATCAGAGGGGATGCTGAAGGGTGAGAGCAGCATTTTCTCTGAGGTATTCAGCCAACTGACCGTTGCTTTTAATGCTAGCGCCAGCCATCCGGTAACTGTGGAGACGTCGACAG
>ENA-UPTF01000851-UPTF01000851.1-marine-metagenome-genome-assembly--contig:-NODE-851-length-20500-cov-4.318416_pt1 | contig 20500 bp, 20 predicted proteins | sample MGYA00238166_ERZ767019 | MGnify/ENA primary metagenome ERZ767019 (study PRJEB28930, sample SAMN06266391) | marine metagenome | isolation source: Sea water from 250 m depth | place: Atlantic Ocean | study... | reverse complement strand
ACGTGACTTGTTGACTCGGGCAGAAAAGGCGATTGACTCGCTGTCGTTAGACCAGGAGTAGGAGAAAATGTCTCCCTCTACATGGCTGAGTTGCGAGGCTTCACCCCCGTCGGTAGGTATAACCCACAATTGTCGGTGATTTTGAGGGTCATCTGAAACTCCCCCTGTTTCGTTTTGGTTTATAGTCGAAGTCTGCGTTAGTCTGAGGAAAGCCAGGTAATTACCGGAAGGAGAGAATTTTGCGTTGATATCATTGGGGCCTCGAGTGAATTTGTGTTCTGTTCCATCTAATAAATCCAGCATAATAATTTGAGATCTGGTCTGGAGTTGTTCTTGGTCTATCCAACTTAAGGTGTAAGCTAATTTAGATGCATCTGGAGAAATACATGGTTCTCCAACACTTTTTAAATTTCGTACTACCTGGTGTGACAGCAGGTTCATTGCATTATCGGCGGACATTATGTGGGCTCCTCATAATGAAAATTAACTCAAAACTGAGAATCTTTAATTATAGGGTGGTTAAATTTTCCAACTTGGGCGGTGATATTGTTGTTGTTATTCTTGTTTAATCTGAATCATTTAATTAGGATTGTAGTAATATCCGATAGGTGACATCGTTTTGCTTGGGATACCATTTCAAAACCGAGCGCGACATTATTGCAAAGGGTTATCTCGTATTGTCTATGGATGAAAAAGGTTTGTCTATTCAGGGAGAAGATAAAGTGAGAATGGAGAGTTAATACTCTCGCTGGAGGTATAGTGGATAATGGGTTAGATGGCTATGTTAATACTATGACCAGAGTGTTAGAAGAAATGGGATCTGTTGTGATAGCTTTTTCTGGTGGGATAGACAGTACTCTTTTGACGGTGATGGCCCACGAAATTCTAGGTGACAATTCTTTGGCTATAACCGCATGGTCGCCTGCCCTGGCCGCCAGAGATTTGGATGATGCTAAGTGGTTAGCCCAAAAGTTTGGATTTCAACATAGAGTCATCCAAACATATGAAATGGAGAAAGAAGGATATCTCTCAAACTCCCCAGACCGATGTTATTTTTGTAAGACTGAACTATATGATCAATTGATTTCGTTAGCTGAATCTGAAGGTTACGCCTATGTGGCGAACGGAGCGAATGTTGATGATCAAGGGGATTACAGACCTGGTATGAAGGCGGCGAAAGAACATTTCGTAAGAAGTCCTATGGTTGAAGCAGGGTTAAATAAGGATGCGGTCCGGATGATTGCTAGGGAGTTGAATATACCGATATGGGATAAACCAGCACAACCTTGTTTGTCGTCGCGTATCCCATATGGAGTTCGAGTTACCACAGATACATTATCTAAAATAGAACAGGCAGAGGAGTATCTTCGTGGTTTAGGATTAAGGGAGGTGCGGGCTAGACACCACGATAATCTGTGTCGTGTTGAAGTAGGCGAATCTGAAATAGACAGAGCTTTCGCTCATAGACGTGAAATTGTTCAACACCTAAAAAAGATAGGTTATTTATGGGTGTCACTGGATTTGTCTGGATTGAGGTCTGGAAGCTTGAATGATGGATTAAAGCTTCCATCAGATGGGCGAAAATAGATAAGGCAGAATGATTGCTATGGCAGTTGCGTATATTCAATCGATCGGCGGGGCTAGCGGTGATATGCTTTTGGGGGCATTGGTAGATTGTGGGGTCCCTCTTGATATCCTTAGGCAAGAACTGTATAAGCTGAATATAGATGGCTATGACTTATCCATGACCGAAGAAATCCGCTGTGAAGTCCGTGGTACCAAGGTGACTGTAAATATACAGGATGACCGGAGACGATCTCCTCAAGAGCTTTACGGTATAGTCGAGGACAGCTCGCTTCCTGCCGAAATCAAAGATCTATCATGCCAAGTACTTGGAGCTCTCTTTGCAGCTGAATCTCATGTCCACGGCGAGTCTATAGATGCCCTTCAATTAGAAGAAATTGGTACCTTGGATACATTGGTGGATGTAGTAGGAGTGATTTCAAGTTTGGCTTACCTAGATGTAAGGGATGTGTATGCTTCACCGCTAGTTTTGGGTTCTGCGAGGCCGCCTCAGTGGCATAACGGTTATTCGGTCCCTGCGCCTGCTACATTAGAACTCGTAGCTGCAGCAGGGGCCCCGATAGTGGCTGATCTGTCAATTCATGAAGGAGCTGGAGAATTGACTACTCCTACCGGTGCTGCGTTGATAACACAATTAGCGCGATTTAGTCGTCCAACAATGTCTCTGAACAAAATAGGGGTTGGTCTGGGTTATAAAGATCCTAGTGAGTTTCCTAACGCATTGAGGCTATGGTTGGGTGATGTAGACGAATTAGAAGTGAGTACCTCGAACGAAACAGTGGTCTTACTCGAAACGAATATGGATGATATCACTGGTATGGCTTTGGGTTATGTGCAAGAGCAGTTATTTGATATGGGTGCCCTTGATGTTTGGTACACGAATATTCAAATGAAAAAGAATAGACCCGGGATTCTGCTGTCTGTTTTGGTATCTGAAGAACTAGAATTGAGAGCCTGTGAATTGATATTAAGAGAAACTACGACATTAGGAATTAGAACTAGAAGTGCAGATAGGTATGTAGCTAAACGATCCATGACATCGATGAGCACTGAATATGGTGACGTTGGGATCAAAATAAAATTTCTGTCTGGAATCCCGGTGGCTGCCGCTCCCGAATATGAAGATTGTCGTAGAATCGCTATTGAGCAAGGCATCTCGTTCCAAGAAATATATACGAGAGCCGTAACCCAGGCCAGGCAGCAATTTTTGGAGTCCTGATGGAAACCACGCTGGAAATTGACTGCATTAAAGCGGTTTTCATCTTTTCTATCTATACTAAAACCGAGCGATTGAGTCGCGTGATCAAACTATTCGGCCCCCACCAATTATCTTAGTAATATCCGAAATCATATAGAGGTGAATCATCGACGAATCCCGTTTGCGTGAGTTATTGCAGAGATATAAAACTGGTGATCTTGACTTAGCCGAGATGGTATCTCTGCTGCGTACTATGCCTTATCAAGATCTAGGATTCGCGAAAATCGATCACCATAGACCGTTACGCACTGGGTTCCCTGAAGTGGTGTTTGGGAAAGGCAAAACTCCCATACAGGTAAAGGAAATAGTAGCCAGTTTATTGGGTAATGGACATCCTGTGTTGGTTACTAAAACCAATGTAGAGACGTTTGATTTGGTAGTAAAGGAAGTGGCAGCGGCTGAATTTCATGCTGCAGCGCAAATGATTACTATTTCTGGGCCCGTAGCTCAAAAGGTTGAGGGGATTTTTATAGTCACGGCTGGCACGGCAGATTTACCGATAGCGGATGAAGCTCGCATAACGGCGGAAATAATGGGCGGTACGGTAACCCAAATTAATGATGTCGGCATTGCTGGTTTACATAGATTGATAGATGTGTTACCCCAGCTTGAGAAGGCCAAGGTAATAATATTAGTGGCTGGAATGGAAGCCGCCCTGGCAGGGGCAGTAGCTGGATTGGTTTCAGTTCCTATAGTCGCTGTACCCACGAGTGTTGGTTATGGGTCCAGCTTTGAGGGATTAGCTGCTTTGTTAGGGATGTTGAATAGTTGTGCTCCCGGCATTTCGGTGGTCAATATCGACAATGGATTTGGAGCAGGATATTTGGCGGTTCAGATATTGAGAACACGTGTGCATCCGTGATTGTTCCGTGTAACTATACTTTATAAACATAAATTACGGTTAAGAGTTTTTTAAGTGTTCGTTAAAAAACTCTATTGTCCTTGACCACGATAGATTAGCCGCTGTGGCCTGATAATTATCAAATGTATAGTCCATAAACCGATGATCGGCATCAGGATATTTGAAGAATTTATGAGGTTTCTCTAAACGAGTTAATTCCTGATCAAATATTGCCATATCGCTTAAAGATGGGTTGGGGTCTATTTCTCCGAAATGGAACATAATAGGACAATTAATTTCAATGCTTCGTTCAAAAGGACTTTTATCGGTATTGCCCCAACGGTCAAATATAAACCCTCCGTAAAATGGGACTGCAGCCTTGAAGTTGTGGTTTGATACTGCAGCTAACCAAGTGACCCTCCCCCCCATGCAAAATCCTGTTATGCCAATTTTGCTGTTGTCTGCAAGGATATCCTGTTGCAAGTGCTGTACCGTAGCATCGATGTCTCTTATGATTTCGTTATCTACCAATAATTGTCTTCGGGTTTTACCGGTAGATTTTTCGATTTCAGGTGTGGTTCTGTGGTATAAGTCGGGCGCTAAGGCATAGTATCCGCTTTCTGAGAGACGGTCGACGATGTTTTGGATAAATTCATCCACCCCTCCAGCTGCTTGAGCAACTACGACAGCAGGGAATGGTCCGTCACCATAGGTGTTCGAGTCGGGCATCCCTGAATATATGTCCATATCATTATCGTCCACAGAGATATATCTCCAACTTGAACCCATATAACGTCTCCACATATCGATAGATCGATTTAACATTTATTTTGACAAGCAGATTGGGATTCTAACAGAACTTCGAGATCGGTGTAGAAGAGGTGACAGTTATTCACTAAGGACAACTTTGGGACGTTCATAGATTCCCTGGTTTTTTATGGTGTTGTCACTACTATTTGGCACGGTGCTGTGAGAGACTTAATCATATGAATCATTATTGCATACTGGTGGGCGCCATTTTAGGTCTGTCTAGTGTATTGGCAGGTGCCGGTGGAGTACATCTTTTAGAAGATTTACTAGACCAGAAATCCTTAAGTACGTTTCAAACTGCCGTAAGGTTTCAGATGTACCATGCGATAGTGTTACTCTTTTTAGGGCTCTTACATAGTAAAAAGCAATCGATGTCCTTAACCTTGTCATTTGTGTGTTTTATTTTTGGGGTTGGTTTATTCTGTGGAAGTCTCTATGCGTTGGCTTTGACGGGAATTGGTATTTTAGGTGCGATTGCTCCCATCGGGGGGATAGGTTTGATCTTAGGGTGGGCATGTTTGTTATCTGAGGCCATAACTATTGGGAGGAATCGTAGGTCGTCGATCTGAACAGAAAAACTTCACGCTAACTTAGGAGGCGAACTTGCTAATAGTAGATTCTCAAGTACATATTTGGTCAACTGGCTTACCGACTAACCCTGCACATAGGCAAATTACATCGTTCACAGTAGATGATTTATTTCGAGAGATGGATGAAGCTGGAGTAGATGCCGCAGTCATACATCCTCCTGCATGGGATCCAAATTCCAATCAGATAGCGTTGGATGCCGCAAAAAAACATCCTACACGTCTATCCATATTAGGAAACTTCCCCTTGGACCAAGAGGAAAGTCGCGGGCTCGTAGATAATTGGCTGGAGCAACCCGGTATGTTGGGACTGCGCTTTGCCTTAAATCAGCCTCATCAGCAGAATTGGCCAACTGATGGGACTATGGACTGGTTGTGGCCGGCCGCCGAGTTAGCTGGAATACCAGTGGGGTTAGCCTCAGCCAATTTTATGCCGCTAGTATGGCATGTTGCCGAACATCATCCCAACTTAAAGCTCATAGTTGACCATATGGGTCGAGCCGGAGGATTAACTGATGCTCCAGCTTGGGAATCATTACCACAACTCCTAGATCTAGCAAAATTTCCTAATGTTGCCGTAAAAGCCAGTGGAGCGCCCAGTTATTCGAGTGCCCCTTATCCTTTTACGAACATCCACGATTATTTACATGAGATTTATGATGCTTTTGGCCCTGATCGGATGTTTTGGGGAACGGATATTACTAGGATGCCGTGCTCTTGGGAACAATGTATAACTCTATTTACGGAGGAGTTACCGTGGCTATCAGATTCGGATAAAGATTTGATAATGGGACGTGCTCTTTGTAATTGGATTGGTTGGGAGTTGTGAGCTATGAGGAAATTCTAAGAATCATATAATGTCTGGGTATATTTAGAGTTTCCCCTCATATGGGCATTTATATTACATGGCTAGCCCTCAGCACTGCTAATTCGTCTAACGATATTCCGAGTTTGCCGGTAAAGATTTCTACGTTATGTTGTCCGAGGGTGGGGGCTGCCAGCCTATTTTCCATGGTATTTATACCGTCCATCAGAAACCCAGATCCCGGGTATTTGAGGCGGGACGCGGTTTCATGTTCTATTTCTACGAAGTATCCTCGTTCTTCTAGATGAGGGGATTCCACCACTTGTTTTGGACTTTGTACTAGTCCTATTACTAATCCGAGGGACATAGTTTCTTGCATCAGGTCCAGATTGTTCCACTCAGATAGTCTAGGCGCTACTAGATCGTGTAATTCTTCCCAGTTCTCTAAGCGAGATTGTCTGGTTGCAAACTTTGGATCGGTTAATCTAGGTTCTTGTAGGAAATCAGCCCACGCTTCCATCGGCCGTCCTCCTGTGCCGGCGGTAGTTAAAGTGACTTCTCCATCCTTAGTTGGTAAATGCATACCGTCCATGACGTTGCCATCACTTCCTCCTCTACGGGGATTCCTTCCCGTAAATGTATATGGGTGGATTAACCCGGATGGTGTGCTTACAGCGGCTTCTTGCTGGGATATATCTATATGTAGGCCAGTCCCAGTTTCTTTTCTCTTAAACAGTGCTGTCATGATGGCTATTGCTCCATTTCTTGCAGATGTGAGTTCCATCTGCTGTAGAGTCGTTCCCATAGGTGGCTTATCTGCAGATCCCGTGACAGCATGAAGGTATCCGCCGGTTGCCTGCGATACCAGATCGTTCCCGTTATATGATGATTTGGGCCCATCCTGCCCAAAATATGTTAATGAGGCCAATATTAATTTAGGGTTATTAACCGCCAACACATCATATCCTAGAGCTAATTTATTTAATGTGCCTGGAGGGGAGCTCTCGATCATTACGTCAGTGGATTGTAGGAGGCTAAGGAAAAGTTTTCTGCCTTCCGTTTGGGTTACGTCTAATGTGACCCCTTTTTTGTTGGTGTTAAATGCTAAAAATGTAGAGCTGCCATCAAAGTCGGGGGTGCCGTTGACGAAAGGGGGCTCGTGTCTAGCTGTATCTCCCCATCCTGGAGGCTCGACCTTTATAGTATCTGCGCCCTGGTCAGCTAAAAGTTTTGCACAGAATGAACCAGATGCTCCGTGAGTTAGTTCAATTACTTGAATGTCGCTTAATATGCCTGTCAATGTTACTCCGTTACTATAGGCCAAAGTGGGATCAGTTCTTACTCTTCGTCTCCGTACTGCTCTTTCAGGGCTTCTACGACCGCTGGGTCTGCTAGTGTGGTCGTGTCACCAAGGGCTCGGCCTTCGGCAACGTCCCTGAGTAATCGCCGCATTATTTTGCCACTTCTTGTTTTGGGAAGTTCTGCAGCGAAGAAAATGTCGTCAGGGCGGGCCATCGGACCGATTTTCGTGGCTACGTGTTGTTTTAATTCTGTTATTAAACTGTCCGAGCCGGTCACCTGATTTTTAATGGTCACGAATGCTACGATGGCTTGCCCTTTGATATCGTGGGTGCGGCCTATACAGGCTGCTTCGGCTACATTTGCATTATCCACTAATGCGCTTTCCACTTCCATAGTGCTGATCCGATGAGCAGAGACGTTTATTACATCATCCACTCTGCCGAGCAGCCAGTAATAGCCTTCCTCATCAATCTTGGCCCCATCCCCAGTGAAATATATGTCTGGGTACTTCGACCAATATTGGTCAACGAACCTTTCTGGATCACCGTATATGGTCCTCAACATAGAAGGCCAAGGTTTTTTAAGTACGAGATAGCCTCCCCCTCCTGGCCCTACTGAATTACCTGCTTCATCTACAACATCAACCTCTATGCCCGGGAATGGGTGAGTAGCAGAACCTGGTTTTAACGTAGTGATACCTGGGAGTGGGGTAATAAGAACACTTCCGGTTTCCGTCTGCCACCAGGTATCAACCACTGGGCATCGGCCTCCACCGATATTTGTCCAATACCAGACCCATGCCTCGGGGTTTATAGGTTCTCCAACTGTTCCTAGTAGTCTTAAACTAGACATATCTCGACGGTTTGGATATTCCTCGCCCCAACGCATGAAAGTACGTATGGCGGTGGGCGCGGTGTACAGAATTGTGACACCGTATTTCTCTACGATAGCCCAAAATCGGTCCAGATCTGGGTAATCAGGAGACCCTTCATACATAACCGAAGTAGCTCCATTGGCAAGGGGGCCATAAACTATGTAACTATGTCCTGTGACCCACCCGATGTCGGCAGTACACCAATATACATCCTCTTCCTTCAGATCAAATATCCACTTAGTAGTTGCATAGGTCCCTACTAAGTACCCTCCGCTTGTATGGACTATCCCTTTGGGTTTTCCTGTAGTCCCGCTGGTATAAAGCATGTACAGCATGTCTTCGCTGTCCATAGGTTCGGGATCACATGTGATAGGTTGATCGGCGATGATATCGTGCCACCAGATATCTCTGCCATCTATCATTTTGTCATCGGCATGTTCTGTCCTGCGAACTACTACAACGTTTTCAACTGGGGTATCGCCGGACAATGAATCGTCTACGTTTTGCTTAAGGGGGATGATGTTGCCTCTCCGGTACCCACCATCAGCTGTGATCAGTATTTTCGACTGGGAATCTTCTATTCGATCCCTGAGTGACTCCGCGCTGAACCCACCAAAAACTACGCTGTGGGGTGCGCCAAGACGGGCGCAAGCGAGCATAGCGATAGGCAGTTCAGGAATCATGGGGAGATAAAGAGTTACTCGGTCTCCTTTCTTGACACCGAGCGATTTTAACGCGTTAGCAAATTGACAAACTTCTCTGTGGAGATCTTTATAGGTGTAGACTTTTCGGTCTCCAGGTTCGCCTTCCCAGATAAATGCGGCCTTGTTTCTCCTTGCTGAAGTTAAGTGTCGGTCTATGCAGTTGTATGAGATATTTAATTTGCCCCCTAAAAACCATTTGGCATAAGGAGGTTTCCAATCCAGTACTTGATCCCATTCTTGGAACCAGTCTAACTCTCGAGCGAAACCTTCCCAAAAGGCTTCAGGATCACTGTTGGCTTTCCTATAGATATCTGGATCCTGTATGTTTGCTTGTTTTTTGAACGAATCCGGGGGAGGAAAAGATCGATCTTCTTGCAGAAGGGCTTCAATATTTCCTGTGTTCTCAACCATATCCTCACCTCTTTTTGTGGTTCAGTCATTGGTGATACATCCGAATGACTGTGCGTAGTAACAGTAGCTTTTCACTTTTTAACACAACGGGCAAGAGTTTGTAAAACCATAGATTCATAATACATAGTCGAATATTAGTGAGTGTTTCTGTCTATGGATAGGTCCGATCTGTCAGAATCTATTAATAATACTTGGTATCCATTAAAGTTGACTGTTAACTAGCTAACTGTTTAAATGCTTAACCTTAGGTATATAATAGCTTTCGCAGGGGCTGCAGGTATTGTACATGTAGCCGGTCCGCGGTCTTGGGCGGTTAGCTCAGTTGGTTAGAGTACTTCCTCGACACGGAAGAGGTCAGTGGTTCGAGTCCACTACCGCCCACCATTTAAGGCAGTTTGATATTTATTTTCACGTTTATCCCAGAATCTAAGGTGAGACCCATATCATTTGGATTAATCTGATGGTTGCTCTAAGTCTTTCCGTTGATCCTGGTATTAAATATTGGTAGACATTTGGTTGTTAGAAAACACAGAGCCCGAAGATGTTTTTTAACGACAATACGGATATAAATTGGAAACCTCTATTTGCATAATCAACTTTTCTGATATTCATTAGGTGTGGGGATTAAACTAATGGTTGATAAAGGGATCCTTGATGGTATAAAAGTTCTTACTCTTGAGCAGGTTCATGCTCTTCCCTGGGGAACCGGTTTCTTAGCGGATCTGGGAGCTCAAGTTATCAGGATAGAAAGTGTTCATCATCTACAGGATCGTAAGGCTGGTCCGTTTCCAGGGGGTAAGGCTGGATCAGAGTGGTGGAATGAAGGCGGTAATTTGGTTTACTACGGAACCCGTAATAAACAAAGTTTATGCTTAGATGTTACACAACCCAGCGGTAAGGAAATATTCCTGGAATTAGTTAAGAGTGCTGATATTGTGACGGATAATTTTCGACCCGGAACCATGGAGCGATTCGGGTTTGATCATGAAAGTTTGTCTGCAATTAATCCAAATATAATCACCTTAAGCAGCACCGCATACGGATATACGGGCCCATGGCGCAGGGCAGGCTCGAGGGCCAGAACAGTTGATGCAGCTTGTGGTCTGTCATATCTCACCGGGTACGAAGGAGGACCATCTTACAGAGCGAGTAATAATTATATGGATCATTCTGTCGGAAACAACGTTGCATTTGCTCTGCTCTTAGCTCTGTATGAGAGGGAAAAAACCGGTGTCGGTATGAGAATCGATCTAACGATGCAGGAGACTGGGATCTCGTCGGTAGGGCCAGCCATCCTGGAAGCTCAACGAGGGATAGAACGTCGGAGATTGGGATGTGGACACCTATGGAAGTCGCCTCACAATGTATATCCGTGTAAAGGAGAAGACCGCTGGATCGTGATAGTCGTTTCTACAGATAGCGAATGGGAATCGTTAATCGAATGTATGGGTAACCCTGGGTGGGCGATTATTGAACAGTTTGATTCAGTTGTTGCCCGTTGGAAGAACCGCAACGAACTGGATACTTATTTGTCTCAATGGACCCAAGAGTGGGATCCCATAGAGTTAATGGAATTCTTGCAAGGGCACGGGGTTTCGAGCGGTGCAGTTTTAACTGCGGAGGATCTGGTTGATGACCCACATTTAAATGATCGAAATTTCTTCCAGAGATATGACAACCTTCATTGTCCTGATGTCGGGGCTCGGGTTTATGCTGGTCGCCCATTTAAAATGACTGGAGTATCCATGGATATTAAGGGCTCAGCTTCTCTAGGTGAGCATAATGAAATACTATTGCATGATCTGGGAGATAAATACCGGAATGAACTCCCACAACTTTATGATTCTGGAATAATTTCTAATCGGCCTCAGGACGATGAAACCCGGCCTTAAGGAAAGGTTCTAATGTTAGGTGTATCGGCAAACATTTATCCAATGGGGACAGGCTCATATTGTTTTGGTGGTTCCTGTTGAATTTATGGAATACGAAACAGTTATAGGTCTAGAAGTACACGTGCAATTGAAGACCAGCAGTAAGATGTTTTGTTCTTGTCCTGCTGATTATCAGTCAGCGCCTCCTAATAGCACTGTATGCCCAGTTTGTTTGGGTTTGCCTGGGGCTTTACCTGTTATCAATCGGAAAGCAGTGGATTACACCATCATGACTGGTTTAGCCTTGAATTGCGAAATTCCAGAACATACCAAATTCGACAGAAAAAATTATCCTTATCCTGATTTAATGAAAGGGTACCAAATTTCTCAATATGACCTGCCTCTAGCTGTCAAAGGATGTCTTGAGATTCTTGTTAATGGTGACCAAAAAACTGTAGGTATCGAACGGGTTCATCTGGAAGAGGATGTCGCGAAGCTGCAACATGTTTCAAACGAGTCTGGGGTTAACTATAGTCTGGTTGATGTAAATCGATCTGGTCAGGCTTTAATGGAAATAGTCAGTATGCCTGATATGCGTTCTCCCGATGAGGCATTGGCTTATCTTTCGTCTATACACTCGATAGTGCAATATCTAGGTGTTTCAACTGCTAACATGCAAGACGGTAGTTTTAGGTGCGATGCTAATGTTAGTGTTAGGCCATTTGGGGCACCGGAATTTGGTACCAGGACTGAAGTTAAAAACATGAACAGCTATCGAGCTGTTTTTCAGGCTTTGAATTACGAAGTGGAAAGGCAATGTAATTTGTTGGAGCAAGGGGACAGGGTCGTACAGGAAACTAGAGGCTGGGTAGAAGAGAGGAATATCACTGTATCTCAGCGGAGCAAAGAGTACGCACATGATTACCGATATTTCCCTGAGCCAGATTTGCCGCCTCTTATCGTGGATTCAAAATGGGTGGAGCGAATAAAATCTTTGATTCCTGAGCTAGGGCATAACAGGAAACTAAGATTCATGAGCGAATTTGCGCTTTCTGATTATGACGCAGATCTATTAACTTTATCCAAAGATACGGCTGATTATTTTGAAGAGGTTTTGAATCTCTATTCAACTGCAGCCGTAGATATTGCTAATGTTCATAAAATGGTCAGCAACTGGATCTTAGGAGATTTAACTCGTTTGTTAAATCTGTCTTCCTTAAGTATCTACGAATCTAAAGTTTCCCCAGGTAAATTGGTGCAGTTAATAACATTGATAAGTACAGGAAGTCTAAGTGCAAGTCTGGGTAAAACTGTGTTAGAGGAATGTTTTGAATCGGGTGATGACCCAGACAATATAGTGGCTGCTAATGGTTATGTTCAGATAAACGATGTAACGGTTATGGAGCAAGCTGTTAGTGATGTTATCGACCAGAATCCGAAAGCGGTAGCTGATTATCTGGACGGTAACGAGAGTGCGGCTAGATTTTTGATGGGGCAAATTATGAAGCTGACTCAGGGGCAAGCCAATCCTGATGTAGCTAATCAATTAATATTGGCGCGACTTGAAACGGAGAGAGTAAAATAAAGGTAAAGAGTGGGGTTGGTTTCCCCCAGTCCTGGAGTAGGTTCTATGGCACTAGTTAACATAGCTCAAATTATCGTCTCTATAGTATTGGTACTCATTATATTGGTACAAGTTAGGGAAGCAGGGAGCGGATTGTTTGGGGCGGCTCAAAACACCCTTCGGACTCGAAGAGGAATGGAACGGACTTTATTTCAGTTCACCATAATCTTAACGGGTGTTTTCCTTCTGGTTTCCATAGTCAGCGTTAGGTTTGCATAAATCTCTGAGAGATAATGGGTTGCAACCAGATACTGATTTGCCACGCCTGATCGTTCTTACTACTGATTTTGGCGATATCGATGGATACGTCGGAGTTTTAAAGGGTGTTATTCTGTCAATTAATCCGCAAGCTGCATTGATAGATCTGACGCACTCTATACTGCCGCAGAACTTGATTCAGTGCTCATTTGTTTTAGGCACATCTGCACATTATTTCCCGCGTAGAAGTATCCATTTGATAGTAGTTGATCCTGGTGTTGGAACTGACCGAGACCTCCTATTATTGGAAACTCCAGACGCAACGTTCATAGCTCCAGATAACGGGGTATTGAGCGCTATACTTTCAAAAAACGATTCAAGTTACCAGGGCAGGGAGACCGGGTATGTACAAGTCCCTGATGATTGCGAAGCTTATGTCTTAACTGAATCCGAAGTGTGGCTTAAGCCAGTCAGCAATACTTTTCATGGGAGGGATATTTTAGCCCCGATCGCAGCTCATGTCTCGTTGGGGATGCCAGTTTCACAGTCAGGACGTAAAGTAGATAGCATTTTTTTTCTTTCTACCCCGGTTCCAACTCGTGAATCAGAAATTATCAGTGGACAAGTGATTAATATCGACCACTTTGGAAACTTGATTACAAATGTAACTAAAGACATGTTGTTAGATGTCAGTAAACTCCAGGTGCAAATTAAAGACACAAAAATACTAGAATTGAGCAGGAATTTTGCTAGTGGTTTAGGGTCAAGATTCTCGTCGGAATTGGTTTCTTTAATCGGCAGCCATGGGTACTTAGAAATAGCCCTCAAAAACGGGAATGCTGCCAAGGTATTATCAGTGGATGTAGGGGAGCTCGTTTTGGTACGGACTGATTGCTCTGGTTGAATTGGATAGATTATAGGCTTATGGGCGGGTTGAGACGGATGAACTAATTCTATTGACATCATGATCCGCCGTGCTACCATTGGGAAAATTCAGGTTCGTTCGATTATCCGTATAGGGGGTTTTATGGCTCTAGACCACAACGGTATGTTAGATCTGTATAGGATAATGACCACTATTCGTAACTTTGAAGAGCGAGGTATACCTGAAACCGGTCAAAGAGGAATGTCGGCATCGGTCCATTCGTCCGCAGGGCAAGAGGCTGTGGCTACTGGTGTTTGTTCTCAACTAAGTAACGAAGATTACATGGGAAGTACTCACAGAGGGCACGGCCATTGTATAGCAAAAGGTGTAGATCCAAAGTTGATGATGGCAGAGCTTTTTGGGAGAGCTACCGGCCCGAATAAGGGTAAAGGTGGCTCGATGCATATAGCTGATATGAGTAAAGGAATGTTGGGAACCAACGGAGTCGTGGGGGCCAGTATACCGTTAGCTGTTGGTGCTGCACTTACCTCAAAAGTAAAACAGTTAGGTAGAGTTGCTGTTGCCTTTTTTGGGGATGGTGGGGCTAACCAGGGTATATTACATGAATCCATGAATTTAGCGTCAATATGGAAATTGCCCGTCATATTTGTATGTGAAAATAATGGATACGCGATGTCTACTCCGTCCGAGTACGCTCTTTCTACGGCTCATGTTTCAGATAGAGCCCCGGGGTATGATATGCCGGGGTTCCTCATTGATGGTATGGATGTGTTTGCAGTACATGATGCTGCTGGTGAAGCAGTCGCTCGTGCAAGAGAAGGAGCAGGCCCTACACTTTTAGAATGTGAAACTTACCGGTATTACGGTCACACTGTTTTTGATGATCCGCTTACTTATAGATCTAAAGAGGAAGAGGACCATTGGAGGGCGCGCGATCCTATTTTGCATTTCAGATCCACGGTTTTGCCAATGGGTGATATTACATCTGCGGAATTGGATCAAATCGACCAAGACGTTTTTGACCTAATCGAAGAAGCTGTCAGATTTGCAGATGAGAGCCCATTACCCGACCCAATTGAGCTCTATGATGATGTTTATGTTAATTACCCTGTTGAACTTTTAAAACGAGGAGTCAACATGGAGATATAAATCTCAGACCTGTTTCTGAGGTTATTTAGATTCAATATTCTCACCAATAAGGAAGATTTCTGGGCTGAAGAAACATTTGCGAGGAGAATCGAATGGTCACTACAGCATCTATGATTACAACAGCGACCCGGGAAATTCAATTTAGGGAAGCCGTAAACGAATGTCTTCGTCAAGAAATGTTACGGGACGATTCCGTGATAATAATGGGAGAAGAAATTGCTGGTGGAGCAGGCAGAGAAGACCAAGGAGTGGTTGATGCCTGGGGTGGTCCGTTTCGAACTACAGTCGGTTTGATACAGGAATTCGGAAGGGATAGGGTGTTGGATACTCCTTTGTCCGAGGCAGCTTTCATAGGGGCAGCAATCGGAGCTTCTTCTACTGGTTTGAGAGCAGTGGCTGAGCTAATGTTTGTTGATTTCATAGGTGTTTGCATGGATCAATTAGTAAATAATGCAGCAAAAATGCGTTATATGTTTGGCGGTCAAGTTAAAGTGCCTTTCACTATGATGACTCGCATTGGTGCAGGGTTTGGTGCTGCTGCTCAACATTCAGAATCTTATTATTCTATTTTCAGTCATTTCCCAGGTTTAAAGGGTGTTGCGCCGTCTGATGCTTATACTGCTAAAGGACTATTAGCAGCCGCCATTAGGGATGATGATCCAGTCGTGTTTTTTGAACATAAAGGATTGTACGGTGAAAAGGGCGCTGTCCCTGAGGAACCATATATATTACCACTTGGGAAAGCTCGTACGGTAAAAGAAGGAGCCGATATAACATTAGTAGGTATATCTAAAATGACTTGGGTCTGTACAGCTGCAGCTGAAGAGTTATCCAAAGCCGGTATTAATGCAGAAGTAATAGATTTACTTAGTGTTTCCCCAATTGACTACGATCATATTTTGGACTCTGTTCGTCGTACCCACCGTCTAGTTGTAGTGGATGAGGATACTCCGATTTGTAGTTTGGCAGCTGATATATGTGCAAGGGTAGCAGAAGAAGCATTCGATTATTTGGATGCCCCGCCTTCACGTGTTACGGCGCCACATACGCCTGTCCCTTATAGTAGGGCTTTGGAGAATAATTACGTGCCTAATCCTGAACGCGTGATTAAATTAGTTAATGATCTTATGTCCAGGTCTTAAACTGAGGATATGATTTTCTGGTGATGACTGAGCGATTACCTTTGTAGTTAGTTTAATATTCCAGATTATCGAAAAATCGGGTGGTTACTACCCTTTCATACGCCTGTCTTTCGATTACCAGCCCTGCATCTATAAGAATATCCTGCAAACCTTGATATTCGGGTTCGTTTAAATCAGGGGTTGCTGACCATGTCCCCTGGTTTTTGTAGCGGGCAATTGCGTCTGCAATTTGAGGCGACGGGATTTTATCAAAAAATGGGGTAACTGATCTTGATATCTCGTTAGGGTCCGCATTGGATAGCCATTCAAGGGCTTTGGAATATCCAGCCATAAATTTATCTAGTATGTCCGATTGTTCCTCCAAAAAATTATTGCTAGTCGCGAAAGAGCTATAAGCTATGTGCCCATTTTCTGTTCCTAGAGAGATAATGAGATGTCCTATGCCCTGTTGGATAAGTTGTCCTGCATATGGTTCAGGTAAGTGGATGTAATCCGCTTGCCCGTTGGTAAAAGCGGATATTGCGTCGGTTAAAGAGAGTCCGTGTAGTAATTGTATTTCGTCGGGTTGGATTGCATGCTTTTTCAACGCCGATTGCAAGGATGCCCAGGGCATTGGGGAAAATCCTACTGGGATCAATTTGCTTCCTCTCAGCTCCTCCCACTGAAAGTTCGGCGATTGATGTCTCGATAGTACAAAAAAGCCATCCCGTGAATTGATTTTGGCAAAGTGGATTGGGACCGTCTCTGCTCCCCAGTCTGCTGCAATGATACTTCGCATGATTCCAGACTGAACTATATCCGCTGCACCATGATTAATTGCACTTAACGGATGCGGGTATTCAGATGGCGTCGTTGAGAATGATATGTCCAAACCAGCCGTTTGCCAGAACCCACCAGATATAGATACGTAAATGGGAGTGTAAAATAATGAGCGAAAGGTTTCCATAACTCGCAGTTGATGATGTATGGGGGGCATTTTGAGACCTCTTTATAGAGTGACTACTTTAGGTAAAAGTACTTGAGAAACATCTCTCATTGCCAATAATATGGCCTTTATTATAAATAAAGGAGGCACAAAGTGCCTCCTCATGACCTCCAAATCTATAACTAAACTAGGGTTTTAGAAAACCTAGCAAAGCATCTACAAAGGCCTCAGGATCCTCGATTTGAGGTATATGGGCGACCCCGGGAAGGATTTTTTTAGTCGCGTTGACTATGTTGTTATGTAGTAATTCTTCTCCGTCCCGTAACCTGTCATGTTCTCCGTATAAAACCAAGGTTTCTCTTGGTTTGACCAATGGGAGCCTAGCCATAATATCGTAATGTGCCAGAGAATTACTCAAATTTTGTACCCAGATCCCTGCTTGATCTCGAGTATTGTTAGTGGCTTCTAGCCATTCGGGTTTGGGGTTGGCAAATGTCGTTCGCTCTTTTAGTTCCTGCAAAGTCCGCGGTTTAGGAGTCCCGTCCGAATTATAGTCGTTAACGGAGTCGTGTATTCGTTGAGTCGCTGAACGTGGATCCCACACCGGGCATCCGACCAAGACTAGCTTGTCTAATCTTTCAGGGAAGCTTGCTGCCATTTCAGTAGCGAGACATGCACCTACGGAGTTCCCGACATAATGACCCCTGTGGATATTCAATAATTGACATGCATCATCCAAAGCCTGAGCGTAATCAGGCATATTGAAATGACGCGTAGGTTTGTCAGAATCCCCGTGTCCAAGCATGTCAAAGGCATAGCAGGTGTATTTCTGGCTCAACGAATCTATCACGGTATTCCAGGCCCATACAGAGGTTCCTAATGGGTGGAGCATTACCAATGGGAATCCACTTCCTTGTTTCACGAAGTGCATGTTCCCCTCCCTAGTCGGGACGGTATCTGTAAGATCTCGTTTTACGAACATAGGGCCCCTCCTGGTATTTGTTCCTTTGGTCATTGAATGACTTTGGATAGTCCAGTGATGTATCGAGGTATTTGCGTATCGTACTCACTGGGTTTGGGTATGTCAATTTAAGTGACTCGGTTAAAAATAAGGTGTGTTAGAAATGTGCAAATTTAGTTTTGAATTAATTTTTCTACATTGAGTTGTTCGTGTGGCTTTGCAGGTAAATCGGCATCTGGGCGTTACTTGATTCAGAAACGTTTAGAGGCATCTTTGTGAATATTCTTTCTCTATTAATAACAATTTATCTAACCTGCGTCGGAATCGGGGTTCGGGAATAAATGTTGCGTGGAGAAAGGAAGTGACTATTTCTTTAGAGAGGTCTTCGCCTATAATTCTGCCTCCAAGGCACAGAACATTCATATCGTCATGTTCTACTCCCTGGTGACTTGAATAGGTATCATGACAAAGGCAAGCTCTTACTCCGGGGACTTTGTTGGCTACCATGCTGGCACCTACACCACTTCCACAGATTATAATTCCTTTATCTGCGGCTCCTGAGCTTATTGCTTGAGCGACTGGCAATGCCAAATCAGGGTAATCGTCGCTTGGGTCTAATTCTGAGGCTCCCAAGTCAGTGATTTCGTAATCTAAATCTTTAAGCCATGTAACTATTATTTCTTTTAGGTTATAACCAGCATGGTCAGCGCCGACCGCGATGCGCATCTCCACTTGCTCCTTATTTCACAAATCGTCTTTCAAGTAAGGATAATCCTGATTATTAGCTGAATCAAGGGCGATGAGTTAGTTCTTCTTTGATATCTTTTTGCGTGGTAGCATTTGATATATGTTTTCGTAGGATTCACATCTACTATCCGTTATGTTAAAATCTCCACGCTCGAAAGTGTCCCCGTTAACAAAGTGTCCCTGTTAACAGGGTCTATGGGTCCGTGGTCCTTCAATGCCGAATCAACGGATAATGTTATAGACAATGATCAAAGCTATATTCCTCGATTTTTATAATACCTTGGTTCGTTTTTGGCCGCCTTTGGATCAAATTCAACAGGCTTCATGTCGCGAAATTGGTCTAAACGTTACGGAAGAGGGGATCAATCAAGGATATGCTATCGCAGATGTTTTCTTCAACAGTGAAAATGAAAAACGATCGCTGGCTGACCGATCTGATGCTGAAAGGTTGGATTTTTTTGCTCATTATGAGCAAATGATTCTGGATGGAGCTGGTCTCTCAGTGTCATTGGATCTGGCGTCTCAAATATGGCAATTAGCAATATCTGTGCCCAAAGATTTTATCCCATATGATGATGTTATACCCGTAATCTCCGACCTTCATGAACGAGGATATAAGATCGGAGTTCTTTCTAATCTAAGGCGGAATATGCCAGAATTATGTGACAACCTAGGGTTATCTCAATTTCTGGATTTTTATGTAAGCTCCGTTGATGTCGGAGCTGAAAAGCCAGACCCTGCGGTTTTCATTGCTGCTTTAGAGAAAGCAAATGTTGAAGCTTCGGAAGCTGTGCACGTAGGCGACCAGAGACGTTCGGATGTGGTCGGAGCCCAGAGAGTTGGGATACACCCGATTTTGTTGGATAGAGGTGGATGGCATACGGACATGACAGAATGTGTGCGGATAAATAACCTTAATGAACTTCAGCCATTGTTGATGGGAGCTCCGAATTCTCTAATTACTAATGGTACTTCGACTGGATGATACTGGTACGAGTAGAGCGGTTACAAAGATACACGGATTAGTGTTATCTCTCTGAATAGAACCTCTCTACATTCGGAAGAGGGGAAGGTAGAATGGATAAAGATATTGATAACGTTACGGCCAACGCAGATCCAGTAAAAATAGTTGTTTGGTACGATTATATTTGACCCTGGTGCTACGTCGGCCTGGAACGAGTCGATAGATTGGCGCTAGAGCATAACATCTGGGTGGAAGGTAGGGCATATCTTTTAAGGCCTGACACCCCGAAAGAAGGATTATTTAGGGAACCCAGATCTGGGGAAACTAGCGGGGAACTGAGTGAGCCTTTGCGTAGTAACGCAAGGGAATCTAACTTGATAATGCGGCCCCCAAAGGTTACGCCCAATACCAACTACATTTTAGAGGCGACTGAGTATGCTCAACAGAATGGTAAGTTTTTAGAATTTCACCATGCCGCCTACAAAGCGTATTGGGAATACGGTGAAGATCTCGGAGATTTGGGAGTAATTAAAACTATAGCAGATCGAGTTTCATTGGATACTGATGAATTACTACATTCATTGGAAAATCACTCCTATTCCCAAACTGTTATGGGCCAATATCAACAGGCCTTAGAGTATGGAATCAAGGGGATACCTACTTTCTTGGTGGGTAATTTGATGTTTACTGGTGCCCATCCATATGAAATATTTCAATCTGCGTTGAGCAAATTTCTTGCAGGTCCAGATGACACGGCCATCGCTTAGTATTCACCTGCCAGAATGACTTAATCTTTAATGCCAGATAGTGTCGAATTACTATTGTGAGCTTCTATTGCCCGATTATTGAAGGCCATA
>ENA-UPTF01000845-UPTF01000845.1-marine-metagenome-genome-assembly--contig:-NODE-845-length-20559-cov-5.306122_pt1 | contig 20559 bp, 17 predicted proteins | sample MGYA00238166_ERZ767019 | MGnify/ENA primary metagenome ERZ767019 (study PRJEB28930, sample SAMN06266391) | marine metagenome | isolation source: Sea water from 250 m depth | place: Atlantic Ocean | study... | reverse complement strand
TGAATATGTTTGGTGATCACTTTTCGATTTTTATGACCCTCATCTTCATTATCAAAATGCAGTTTGATCTTGCCCCCATCCTTTGACCTCCATTGCATTGTTTCTCCTTCCATTTTGAATTCATCGGCATCCACCTCCTTACCATTGACCATAACAGTCATGACCGTATCCCCGTTTATTATATTTTTCTCCACTTCAACATCCATAGCCAAATCTTCATCGCCAAATAACATTACATCATGATCCTTATAATCGTTGCTTGTGAAACGAAATACACCTATGGCAAGCACGAGTAATAATAGGTATTTCCAGAGTAATTCAAGTTTTTCTTTTGTTTTCATGGCTGCTTCCTAATAATACCAATTTTACACTTATCAATTCTAATTATCTATTTCAAAATTTGCCCTGAGCAGAAAAATAATAACACCTCAGGTAGAATTTAATTCCTTGAAAAACGATTTCGGTTACTGGATGTACTTTTCCAAACCATAATTGGACAGTAATTTGAGCGCCTCAAATATGGCCGCACTGATAAAATATTCTTGAAATAATGAAATCCCGAATCCAGTGGCTAGGTGTTTTAGTAACCTTAACGTGGTCTTTTGCATCTAATCCAGATTATGTAACCACAGCCGGTGTAGTAAATATCGAACCAGTAATTGATGGTCGCGTTATTAATGATCCAGCCTGGGAATCATTGCCAGGAATTAACACATTCACTCAGAAATCACCGGACGAAGGAGAGGCAGTAACGGAAAAAACTGTAGTAAAGGTGATGTATTCTACAAATATATTATACATTGCAGCAGTATGCTATGATGCCAATCCGGAAAAAATTGTTATCACTGATACACGCCGTGACGCTCCCTTAAATAATACAGATAGTTTCATGTTTATTTTGGACACTTTTCAAGATCAGCAGAATGGCTATGTTTTCGGAACCAATGCTGGCGGGATAGAATACGATGCCCAAGTCAGTAAAGGTGGTGAAGGTATGTCAATAAGCATCAGGCGTCAATCGGTAGGAACAGGTGATGCATTTAATATTAATTGGGATGCTCAATGGGAAGTCAAGACCAATATAGGGGATTATGGCTGGAGTGCAGAATTTGCAATACCATTTAAAACGTTGCGTTATGCGACAGCGAATGAACAAGATTGGGGTATCAATTTTCAGCGGGTTATTGCACACAAGCAAGAGCAGGTGTTCTGGGCACCAATCCCAAGACAGTACAGTCTTAACCGTCTTATGAATGCGGGCACTATTACAGGCATTAAGGTCCCCAACGCCCGCACATTAAAAATTATGCCTTACGGTCTGGGATCAAAAAACGATGTAGTTTCAGAAACAAAATCTTCTTCTACCGCAAGTGATTTTGGATTAGATGTAAAGTTCGGCGTTACATCCAGCTTAATACTTGATCTTACTTACAACACTGACTTTGCCCAAGTGGAGGCTGATGAACAGCAAATTAATTTGGATCGCTTTAGCCTGTTTTTCCCAGAAAAAAGAGGATTCTTTTTAGAAAACGCAGGTCTTTTTTCAGTTGGTGAAAACACATTTAGTGGACCGGATATCGAAATGTTCTTCAGTCGCAGGATCGGTATTGGACCTAATGGAGAACCTTTGCCGATCTTGGGTGGCGGGCGGTTGACTGGAACGGCAGGCGGATTCAGGATCGGAGCATTAAACATTCAAACAAAGACCGTAAATAATGTAACGAATGGAGATAATTATTCTGTTTTTCGTATTAAAAAAGAACTGCCTAATCGAACGTCATATGGTGTAATGATGACTAATCGCACCGGATTGGGTGCAGATGGAAATTCAAATGGTAGCTATGCCATAGATGGATCTTTAGGTATTGGAGAAGCAATTCAGTTAATTGGATTTGGGGCAAATACAGATCCGGATCCAAACATACAAGGCGACACTGGTACTTACGCTTATTTATTGGAAGCCAATAGAAATACAAAGACATTAACCACCCAGCTTAGATATACAGAAGTCGGTGAAAATTTTAATCCCGAACTGGGCTATATAAAAAGACGGGGCTACCGAAAAGTATTATTTCGAATATTAAATCGAACTCGTCCCAAGGATACTTATGGCCTGCTCGAAATACGTCCCCACATTACCTATTGGGGATATTGGAAACTAGACGGCTTTTTGGAAACTGCCCGCTTGCATGTGGACAATCATTGGGAATTCAGGAATGGTTACCGGATCGATACGGCTATTAACTTTTTAAATGAAGGAGTAAAAGACACATTTGAAATTGCAAATGGCGTTATGGTTCCTTCAGGTCGCTATGATCATAAGGAAATTCACATCCGCACCAATACCAATTTGACAAAACCATTCAATATAATCATGGTAAATAAAATAGGCGGATTTTTTGGTGGTAATCGCCAGAACGCTGATATAACAATTGGATATCGTTTCGGGGATCGTTTTACTTCCGCAATTATTTCAAAATATAATGATGTTCACTTGCCCGGTGGAAATTTTATCACCCACTTAATAAATACTAGATTAACCTACGCTTTTTCACCAAAATTATATATTCAGTCCTTAATTCAATATAATAATCAGTCGGACGAATGGTCGATGAATTGGCGGTTAATATGGCAACAATCAGCGGCAACGGGTCTGTACTTAGTGTATAATCAAACGCAGGATTATGACGGCATACCGATGAATTCCAAAACTAAATCTCTCGTTGTAAAATATAGTCATCTGTTCGACACATTTAAATAAACCACCGTTATGAAAGAAAACTTTCACTCCGACCGTGTTTTATGGAAAAAAGTCTCAGTCCTAAAAGTCTATAAATAAAAAATTTCGCTACTTGGTGGGACTTGATTTAGTTAATATTCTTTGACTTCTTTAATTGTACCGTCTGCGTTGTAGTATGTCCATCTACCATCATAACTCCCCCAAAAATCGGTGTTTCCTTCCGCTTTAATCTGCCCATTTCTGTAAAAGCGATCCATTCTGTAATAGTGGGATATTTTACTTATGTTCTTATCAATGTATGTTTCTTCTTTCCACTTCCAGCCTTTAGTGTAATAAGTCCATAATCCATCTTCTTTTCCATCTTTATAATTTCCTTCCTTCCACTTTTCATCTTCAAAATAATAAGTCCATAATCCATCTTTTTCTCCATTTTTATAATTCCCTACCAATTTCAATATTTTTTCCCTTTTGAAAGAATGCCATTCTTTGTATGGTCCATTTTTTATACCATTTTTATAAGTTTGATGATTTAATTGAGCAACGCCTCCAAACCAGTAAACCACCCCACTATAAGGTTCATCTGAATTAGGTGGATAAACAATTATTTCATCACTATCAGGAAGTTTTTCCTCAATCATAACTTTTTTATTCAACATCTTTTGAGACACTCCAACTGAGAGTAATAGTAATGATATGATTAAATAGTTTTTCATTTCATCCTTCTTGGTTAATTCTAATCTCCACGGTGGAATGTAATAACTATTGTAGAAAAATGTGGGTGTCACTTTTATTCCGAATCCTACCGCCCCAATGGTTTGTTGGTAGATGCGATTTAGATTGAGTTTTTCGATTTATTTTTAAGCCACTGATTTTTACTTATTTTAACTCTCATTGGTAAGTCTTCATCATCCGGTAAGTCAGAATCCGTTTCCCAATGGTAAGGATTATGCGATTTGTATGCCTTAATTGGCTTCGGCTTGATTTCGTCATATTTTTTCCAATGACTCCTTAATCCATTGAATCCTTTCATGCCCTTAAACACTTCATTTTTCTTAGCACTCCAAAGAAATGGCTCACAAGAATATTTGGGATTGTATACCCACCGATTGTTGTCTTTAAGCATATATGTATTTAATTGTTCTGTTTGATGATTCCACTTATTCACATCTATTAACAGAGTGGTAATTTTATTGTACTTCAAGTATTGTTCTTTTGCTTTACCAAGTTCGTGGGTGAAAACTATTTCAATCACTAATTGTTTACCATTGGAAGTGGTACAAATAAGATCAGCTATATATTTTGAGTCATCTATCTGCTTATCAACTTCTACTTTTTCGAAATCAACCAAGTTATAAAGGCGCCTTTTCATTATCTTTCCTTGGTACGTAGGAATATTAAGGTATTTACGCTCTTTAATTTCCGCCTTGGCCATATAATGTTTAAGGGATTCACCGTTGCAATCAGAATCAGCAGCATGGGAAAAATGATGCTCTTTGATTTTACCTTTATTCTTGGCTACTAGTGGTTTACCACATTGGGTACATTTACAACCACAGGCCAAGCCATTATCCACATCATTAATGAAAGCTAACTTGCCATTTTTAGTTGCGTGAGTTATTTGGATTTTAGTCACCACTTTCATCAGACAAAACTGAAAGGTGGGTTTTAAAGAGAAGCGAGACGTTCCACAATTAATTCGGCTCGTTGGCGTATACCATCATAATTTTTGTTGCGAATCATTTCCGGATTAAACAGCGGTCTTACAAAACCAGTACCTGCCGCACCAGCCTGCAGGACATCTAGCATATTGTCAATATTCACTCCAGATGTTGGGAATATTTTGAGATGAGGCAGGGGCGCGAGTATAAAGCGGATATATTCTGCTACGTTTGCCGGTGCCGGAAATAACTTCACAAAATCAGCACCGGCTCGATGTGCGCTTTCCATTTCTGTGGCAGTAAATGTCCCCGGCATAGTGACCACATCCAGTTTTTTAGCTTCTTGTATCACATCTACGCTACAGACCGGTGAAACCAAAAACTGAGCGCCTGCTTCCACCGCTTCCTGTACAATGGTCGGTGACATAACGGTACCTGCACCCACTATTAGATCATCATTTTCTCTGAATTGGGTAATCAGGTTTAGCGCTCCAGGTGTGGTGAGTGTGAATTCCACAACTCTAAAGCCTCCAGCCACTGCTGCCTGCATGGCCTGCTCAGCTACTTTTTGATTATCCGTTCTAATAATGGCGCTGATCTTTCTTTCCAAAAGTTCACTTTTAATATGTTCACGACCGTTCATATTTGGCTGAGTTTACCAATAATTAATATAATATTCTCATTCTGTTGCTCTCCGCTAGTGCCAATTGTTTCCACAAACAAAAAACCCCGCTACTTGGCGGGGTTTTCTGACGTTGTAGAAAGGGAAAATCTATTTCAACAGCACCATCTTCTTTGTACTAATATATTCCCCAGCCTGTATTTGGTATAAATAAATACCAGCGCTCACTGGTTTACCGTTATCATTAGAAGCATCCCAAATTAGTTGTTTGTATCCAGGACTTTGCTGTTCGTTAAGTATTGTTTTCACCTTCCTGCCCAGCATGTCATAGATTGTGATATTCACATGTGTTTGCTCTGGTAACTCATAACGTAATGTTGTAACGGGATTGAAGGGGTTGGGGTAGTTATGATGGAGCGTGAATTTTTCTGGCATAACTGTAACATCAGCCAATGAAACATCATCCCCTGTAGAAAGCATAAGGAGTGTAGTATTTATATAAAAGTCTTGTATATCTTCTAAATCTCCAAGGAAAAGGCCCATGTCCCCTTCCTCAATGCACTCATCATAAGTATCAAACCCTTCTTCTTCACACGGATATTCTTTTACACTAATAAAAAGAGTGTCATCGCTGAATTCATAGGAAAAGAGTTTTCCATCGACATCTTCATTATTTTGGCATTCTGCATCACACTCCCTGCTGCATTCTTCTTCCGATGAATATGGTTCATCATCTTCACTACAAATCCATTCATCTTCAAATAACCATAGAGAGTCACTAGTAGCGAGCCAATCAAAGTAGGAAGTATCGATCATATCTCCATAATCTTCATCTTCCTCAATCTCTATTGACATACCGGTTGAATCTTCATGGAAAACCAAGTATAGCTCAGGCGCTTCTGATTCTTCTTCGAGAATTTCTAGATCAAACCCTGGTATTTCTGTGGAAACACCTGAAACTAAATCAATCATGTTCGGCCCAATGGTTCCATTCAAACTAAGCACAGCTGTTTCATTTGAATCCATAAGTGACAATTCAGTAATTATGAGCGTCTGGTCATCCATATCAAATAAAACAGAGCTGGCAACATCTGAAGGATCTGCAACGTATATATCTGGATCTTGACCAAAAGCTGTCAGACCCTGTGCGGCAACTATTTCTTCTTCAAAGTTGATCATAACCATGAGAGGATTATCTACACCTTCCGGAGGTATCCCAAACATAAACAGAAAGTAATCTAGAAAACCGAAATTCATGATAAACAAGTCTGAGTCATCATCTCCATCATCTCCATCATCCCCTCCTGACCATAATGATTCCATCTCTAATGCCACATAGGAAAAAGTTTGATCTAAGGTAACATCATCAACAAAACACCCAACACTCGCCCCCTCTGATAAAACATACTCGGAAACAAATGAGTACACAGCCATTCTGTATGGATCTTCAGGCCAATTTATTTCGCAGTTTCCTGGATTATCGCCTCCAAGACCCCCAGAAACATTATCGCCTTCTATCACTAGATTAAACACAGAATCAAGTTCGAAGGATGATTGACCATGATTGCTGGAATAATCATCAACATAATCCTGCGCAAAGATTAAGGCAGTATAATTCTGCGCATAGATTAAGGTACTAAATGCATTATAATCGTCTTCCCCTACGAATAGTGGGTCATTATCGATGTTACCTTCTCCAGACAAATATGCTGCAGCACAGTCTCCATCGCCATCATCACAAACCGAGCAGACACAAGTATCATCGCCATCTTCAAATCCAATATTCCCATCATTATTAATATAAATTTGATTATAACTATTGCCATAAAATTCAAAATATGAAGACAAGGATTGCTCTGTATAATCATCATCATCTACACTTATTTCATTCGAATAGGATGCTGGAAGGTCAGTAATCGTTGTTGCTGAGACAGAGTATTCTGAAAAATCAGAATTTGGCGTGAATGTGATTTGTTTATATGCCAGATCCAATTCATTAGAATCAGAATACCCTTCCACAGGGAAAGAATACGATTCCCCAGCAGATTCGCTTAGATCAACTTCATCGTAATATCCTTCTCCATTTGCGATACCTATGGCCAAGCCACCCGGTGCTTGTTCTGTATTTGAGCCAGTTAAGGAAAGATCTTTATAACTAATTATAATTTCACCACTAGAATAGAAGAGCTGGACCTGAAAAGTATTTAGTCCATCACCGCCTCCTAAAAGAGGTACATCCACAAAAGTAATAGTTGCTTCTGTATCAGTTTCATCAAAATAAATCTCGCCACCTGAGGGATCTAGATCTGTTAAATACATACCTATTCGAGGGCCATAAGAATAAGTATCATCATCATCATCATCGTCATCGCCATTATCCATTTCCAGCATACTTGCATAAAGCATATATGTTAATTCTGTTTCATAATCGCTAGCAGTTACAGTAACATTCCCTTCTGCTTCCATCATAGCGGTCATTTGCATTATGTTCGGCATAGACTGGTCATGCCCAACTGTTACATGCATTTCAAAATTTTGCTCTTCCACAAACCATTCTCCTAATAAATCATCCATATCACTAGATGAAAAGGAACGATTATTTGTATTAGAAAGAGATGTTAATTTGTGCAGATCTTCAGGTGAATAAATCTGGTATTTTTCTTGGAGAGATTGCATCAGTTTATCCATTCTTGACTGGATATTATCTGTGGCAAAACAAATTGAGATACTTAGGGCAATAGTAATTATTTTATACATGGTTTTATCCTTTATATTAATTGTCACAACTTAAGAAACTATCAAAACAAGAGGTAAACTTTAAAGTGTTTCAATAATAACTTTGTTCAACCGCTCCGTGAATTCTGCTGGATTATCCAACTTGACACCTTCTTGAATCAGTGCTTGTTCATATAATAAGAAGGCAATATCATTAAAAGACTTTTGTCTTGTTTTATCCTTTAACCTCTTTATGATTTTGTGATTCGGGTTTAACTCTAATATTGGTTTTATTTCTGGTAGGTCTGTCTGTCCCATGGATCGCATCAATTCCTGCATTTGAGCTGTTGGATCATGTTCATCTGCCACAATACACGATGGTGATTCACTTAGACGATTAGATAGTATTACATCCTTCACTCTTTCACCCAATATATTTTTAATCTTTTTTAACACTGGTTTTAATGATTTTTCTTTATCCTTATCCTTTTCTTCTGAAAAATCATCCGCAGCACCACTGCGATTTATAGATTTGAGTTCTTTTTCATCATATTTTGGAACAGATGGTATGATAATCTCATCTATTTCATCATCTAGTAAAAGAACTTCTATATCCATCTTTTCGTACATTTCAAGTAGGGGTGAATTCCTTAGGGAAATTTGATTTCTGCCAGTAATGTAATAAATGGATTTCTGATCATCCTTCATTCTATTTACATATTCTTTCAATGATACAAGCCCTTCATCTTTGGTCGAATTAAATCGAAGTAGCTCAGTTAGATTATCCTTATGCTCAAAATCCTGATAAACGCCTTCTTTTATCAGTCGTCCATAATGCTCATAGAACTGAGCATATTTATCCTTGTCTTTCGCTATAGTTTTTAATTTATCAAGTACTTTTTTGACAGAATTTGAACGGATATTAGACATTATCCGATTCTGTTGAAGAATCTCACGGCTCACGTTTAACGGTAGATCAGAAGAATCAATAATACCCTTAACAAACCTTAGCCATGTGGGCAGCAGTTCTTTATCATCATCGGTAATAAAAACACGATCAACATACAGTTTTACGCCAGATTGATAATCGGCGCGATAAATATCTGGTGCAGCTTTATTAGGAATAAAAAACAGGATTGTGTATTCCAGATTTCCCTCAGCCCTGTAATGTACCCAATCAAATGGATCGTCCGTATCATGGGAAAATGATTTATAAAATTCTTGGTAATCTTTTTTCTTTAGTTCATTCGGAGAGCGGGTCCAGAATGCTTTGGCATCATTGATCTGATCCGTCTTTATATCCCTACTTTTCTCCTTGCCATCCTTATCATATTTAATGTCAGAATAGGTAAGAAAAATAGGAAAATCAATATGGTCAGAATATTTTTTTACCAGATTTTCAATTTGCCAACGATTTGCAAATTCCTTTCCTTCATCATTCAAATACAGAGTAATGACAGTACCATTATCCTTTTTTACACCTTTTGTAATTTCAAAACCAGATTGTCCATCACTAGACCACTGCCAAGCTTCTTTATTTCCCGCCTTTTTACTGGCTACATCCACCTGGTCTGCAACCATGAAACTAGAATAAAATCCAACCCCAAATTGGCCAATTAACTGAGCATCTTTTTTCGAATCACCGGACATTTTACTAAGGAAATTTTTCGTTCCAGATCTTGCAATTGTACCAAGGTTGTCCTCTAGTTCTTTTTTACTCATCCCAATACCACTATCAGTGATGGTCAGGGTCGGATTATCTCCATCAAAAAATTCCAGACTGATTTTTGGTTCGAAAGACAAGGATTTAAAATCTTCTTTTGTTAGTGTTAAGTAGCGGAGCTTATCTAGCGCATCCGATGCATTTGATATTAACTCACGAAGAAATATTTCTTTATGAGAATACAGAGAATGAATTATAAGATTAAGTAATTGATTGACTTCAGTCTGAAACGAATGCTGGGACAAATCTCACTCCTTAAAATTTCTTTATAATTAATTTAGACTTTTTTATTGAATTAACCATTAATTAGAGACGCGGAAAATAATAATATGTTTCACATTAAATCTATAATCATTTATCAAAATAGTTATGGAACGTTATTGAAATATAACTAAATCTGTGAGCACCTGCTTTTTACAAAAAACTCTGCTAGTTGGCGGGGCTTGATGTTTATTTCAACAGCACCATCTTCTTAGTGCTAATGTATTCACCAGCCTGTATTAGGTATAGATAGGAACCAGAACCTTTTGTATCAGTCCCGCAAAAATATTGTCTCCTCACCGTCAGCATTGTAGGTCACAAGAATACCTGTACCACCTTCACCTGTCCCAAGATATGAAGTTTTTTTACCATCTGCGTTGTATGTTCCAAGCCAACCACCACCAATTACATTAGTCCCAAGATGGACGGTTATTCTGCCATTATTGTCCACAACTTTTATTGAGTTCACCTCGATATCACCCATATTTTTACTCTCAGCACCTATGAACATGAACGAACTTGCAGTTAAACAAACTGCTGTAATAAAACCTGTAAAATATTGTTTCATTCTAGTCTCCCTTGCTATTTAATAGATAATTAATTGTTTCATAGCACCCTCTAAAATTCCGCTAGTGCGTGACTTTAATCAATTTAAAGTCTAAATCATAAGTTTCTCTAAATTACAGATCATTAAAAAGATACAAATTCCTTTAATTTTATGAAAAAAATCTATTTTTACAGCTGCTTTATGATTCTATCAGCAATTTCTGCTCAAGGTACGGTTGAAATAAATTACTTTTATTCTGATGCACTGCAAGTCGATTGCGGATATACGATTCATTTGCCAGAAGGATACGATAATAGTGATGAACATTACCCTGTATTATATTTTCTGCATGGGTTTGGAACAAATCATTATTTATTTTATGGCGGAATCCATGATGTAATGGATTCTCTTATTTCCTCAGATCAAGTGGATCCATTCATAATAGTAAGGCCCGATGGATCTGCAAGTCCTTATTTAGGAAGTTTTTATACAAATTCAGCTTTATATGGTGATTTTGAAGATTACATTATGTATGACCTTATCGATCATATAGATAATTCCTATCGAACAATAGATCACCGTTTATATCGTGGTATTAGCGGCCATTCCATGGGAGGCTATGGTGCGACAAAACTTGGTATAATATATTATGATCTATTTGGATCAATCTCTTCCCATAGCGGTGCATTGGTGTTTGACAACCTAACAGATTTAATACCCGATTTAATGTATGAAACATCCTGGAGTCCAACGGGTTTATTCATGCCAACGAATGGTATTATCTCATTATTTATGTTTAGTGCGTCTGGTGCATTTAGCCCAAATCTTAGTTTACCTCCTTGGTATGTTGACCTGCCTGTAGACTATAATGAAGAAATTATCGAATCTGTCTGGGACTTGTGGTTATCCCATGATCCGTTACGGATAGCCCAAGATAGCATAGATGTGCTACCCCTGCTGGATTATTATTTAGACTGCGGCGACCAGGATGAATATTATTTGGAAGAACATGCCATAAATTTTCATGCGTTCCTCGATAGTTTCGACTATGATCATGAATACCACATTTATTCTGGATATCATTGGTCTGAGATTGATGACAGATTCTCATACTCTCTGATTCATCACAATGATGCGTTTGGTATTCCTGCTTATACACTGGGCGATTTAAATGGTGATGGTACTGTTACACCAATTGATACAATGACTGAAATACAAATAATAATGAATAATACATTTTATAATATTTATAACAGCTATGCTGGTGATATGGATTATAATAACAAGGTTGATATCATGGATTTACTTTTAATAAGCGACAATCTCAACTAGACATATTAAAATATTAACCCATCGGGTTGTGAGACCGATCTAAATATCAAAAAATAGCGTTACAATGTTCATACCGTCAGTCCTAAATCTCTATAAATAAAATACCCCGCTATTTGGCGGAGATTGTGGCAGAATATTTTTCATCATTAATCTTCCAAACTACAGTATGTGTTAGATCTTCCGGTACTGTAACATGTTATAAAAATATGAGCCATAATTTTCAATTGCGTCTTTTTGTGGTACTTTTTCAATACCAAAATATTTTGTCTCAAGAGCTGCTTGTGCTGCGCCACTTGCAAACGAGAGTGCCCATAAGAAATCCTTTTTCCGTAACATTGTACAACAAAACGTAGCAGAAAAAATGTCTCCTACACCAGTAGTATCTACCAGTTCCAAGATTGGTAACTGTATAGAATAGATTTTATCTTTGACAAGTAGAGATACGTCTTGCTTGTTTGTAAATATTACATTTTCAATCCCGTATTTTTGTAATGATAATAACGCAGAATCATCATAAGCGCCAGTAAGTGCCCATAGCTCCTCAGGATTTACTTTAATAGCTGACACGCCATTTAGATCAAGTTTTGTTTCTTTGAGTGAAATTCTTTTTTCTGAATCGTGCTCACGTAAAAATCCTTGTGGATCTAAGAATATGAATTCAGAAGACGCTTTAATTTCTTCAAACAAATCCATAGAAATCTCATCATAAACTGGACTAATTATAATGCCATCGTTTTTTTCATAAAAAAACTCTAATGGTTCACACCTATTTTGAATTAACAATTCTCTATCAGAATCATTCAAAATAATCTTAAATCTAGTAGTGTCTGTTTTAGATGAATGCTCTGGCATGTTTATTTTATTTTTTTCAAAGAATTCAATTAAAGGAAAATCCTTGCCGTACTTGGTTGAAAGATTAACATCAAAATTTTGATTTCTTAAAGTAAGGGAACAGTAACATGCTGGTCCTCCTGCTACCTCATATGTTGTATTACCATACATTATTGTGTCAATTGTGCAATGTGAATAAACTCCAACCTTCATGGCATAACAATAGGTGGTATTGATTTAGCTTGTTGCATTCATAATGTATCCTGTGTATTCCAAACCATTTGAAAATTCACCTATTACAAATATAATTTAATCTTTCATCATCCAAACTATCCTCATTTTCGCAAGACTTCCCAAACAAACTACAGATAATTAATAATAAGATATTAGGGGTGGGGATTGCTTCATTAAAGCAATTTTACAAAGCTAAGAGAGCAAATGTCTATAAAGAAAAAACCCCGCTACTGGGCGAGGCTTGATGTTATTTCAACAGCACCATCTTCTTAGTACTAATATATTCACCAGCTTGTATTTGATATAAGTATATGCCCGCACTTACTGGTTTCCCGTAATCATTAGTGGCGTCCCAGATGACTGACCTGTAACCAGCATCTTGTGGTTGATCCATCAGGGTCTTCACTCGCCTACCCAGCATATCGTAAATGGTAATGTTGATCATGGCGTTTTCTGGTAGATCATAGCGCAGTGTGGTTACGGGGTTGAATGGGTTGGGATAGTTTTGATGAAGGGTGTATTGACGTGATATACCTATTATATCATCATTTATAATTAATTCACCAGTATTATTTGATCCCGGTGTTGGATTCATAAATACCCATTCATCAGAACCATCAGGTATTCTTCCAAAAGACACGTCATCTGTTTGAGAACCAAAATTATAACTGATGATTGTGTTCCCATCTGCATCAGCTATATAAATAGTTTCACCATTACTTGAAAGCTTTTCATTTACTTCTGGAAAACCATTATTATCTCCAGTATACCACAGCACGAGAAATTCTCCTGGAACAATACTGGTGTCTGGAGCAGTTGTAGTAATTAAACCATCCGTATCGCTAAATCCCCATCCATTGATATTTATTGGATCTGCACCTACATTATACAACTCAATGAAATCCTCAGAATTACCATTAAATATATCATTACCACAACAATTTTCACTGGCCGCTAGAAACTCATTAATTATTATGTCGCTGGTAACACCAGTTTCAACATTAATATCATAAAAATCCTGGCTATTTATACTATTGATCAGCACAAAAGAACCAAGAAAGAAAATTATAAATTTGTTAAGTGTCATTATTATAATTCTAGTTTTGTGGCTTCAATAAACAGACACAAAATTAAACATAAAGGTTAAAAAATCCACCCGTCAGGTTATGAGCGCGACCCAAATCCACAAATACAAACTTCATGATAGTCTGGTTTGAATAACAATTAAAGAATTTTTTTACATGTTTTGGAGAAAATCAGATAAAAGCAATAAATCAAAAATATCTACTGCTGAGTCAAAATTGATATCTGCTGAATCCATTAATCCATTGTCATTCATTACAAAAGACAACAACATTATAAAGTCAGAGTCATTTATTATACCATCATTATTAATATCATAAGATGGAACGGAGTTAATACTAAACTTTATTGCAACAGGTCTATGATCTGAGATATTTTGGTCATATTCATTCCAACCACCATCAAGATATTCATCAATTTTTATTGTTTGTACTTCTGAATTATTTAATCCATTAAACATTTCATTAGTAATTAAAATATGATCAAGGTGGGAGGGCCAATTTGGAAATGACCATTCAGAACTATTCCCTTGAGCAATTTCAAAATCTGCAAAGCGGTAGTGGGTAGAATCATTTAATACGTCCTGGAATACATTATTTGGCGGAGCCTCGGCGATATTATCATTCAAATCCCCCAAAACAATTACATTATTATCCGAAAAATTATTATTAATATATTCTTTAATAAGGTTTATCGCAGTATATCTTCTGTTTTCTTCATCAGATGTATCGTCAAAATCAATTATACCATCTCCGCAACATTTAAAATGATTATTGATTATAAAATAATTCTCTCCCATAAAATTGATATCCATTACCATAGGGGAGCGAGGAAATGCATTCCAATATGGTGAAGTAGTATAAATCTCATATATATCATTGATTTCTACTAGTCCTGTTTTATAGATATATGCTAAACCTGCAAACCAACTTGATTCATAATAACCCGTATATGCTGGTAAGGCATCTAGCATTTGGTCAAACATAGTAGTGTCATCTACTTCTTGAATAGCGAGAATATCTAAATCTAATAGGTTGATGATTTCAGTAACATAATTAATCGTGACTTGATCATTTTTAGGAAACCACTCGATGTTCCATGTCGCTATATCCAGAGAATTATCATCTCCAAAAGATAAATCTTCCAAATCTTGGGCAAATAAAGTAGCAGTCAAGAAATAGATTGAATAGATAATACTTTTAATATTTTTTCGATAGAATAACATAAATACAATTAAAAATGATACATAAAAAATACTACGCTACTATACAAATATCCACCAATCGGGTTATGAAACTGACCTAAGTCAACAAACAAAAAACCCCGCGAATGGGCGGGGTTTGATTTTGAGGTTTCCTTAATTGTTTCTAATCAAAAATTTGTTCTATTGTTAGCGAATCGCTGGGTAGGACTTCATAGATATCGACAGGGTAGGTTTTGACGCTTTCGTAAAAATTGCTAACTGTGATGTTAAATACACTTTCAAATGTTGTTTCCCAATTAAGGTTTGTTGCTTCTGCAAGCATAAAATCTTTATAAATGAGTTTAAAGGCATCTTCTTCTGAATTATTTAATTTGATTAATTCTTTTACTAAGACCAAGGTCATAAAAACTGATGAACTATAATTTATATCCATGTCATTACTATCATAACTTTCAAAAACACTGGGATCAGTCGTTACCATGGTGTCAACATGACTTTGTGCACTAAAATAATTATAATTATAATAATTTCGAATATAAATGGATTCAAATGAAGCTGCGGCACCTTCAATGAGCCATTTAATGTCGATACCATTTGGGTCATTATCATATTGATTCATGGGTTCACTTAAACTTCGTTGATAAACATGAAAATATTCATGTGCAATCACTGAATAACGATGAATATGATCATATGTAAATTCAGAATTTGGTATTTCCAATACCATGATGGGTAAACCATTTTCTCCTCCAACATAGGAACCCCCTTGGATCCCCGGATAAGGGTCATCAATGTTATCATTCCAAGCGTAGACGGTTAGGCTATTAAAATAGTTTTGATAAGACGGAATGATATTCAGCAAATTATTCATAATGACATAAAATTCTGTGATCCATTCAACTGGTAAGCTATCATGTATGTTGTAGATAATTTCAATGGTATTAACACAACTGCCGTCATCAAAAGTTGCAAGACTATCATAGTTAATAGCTGTGATATCCGTACATCCACATATGTTATCTCCACCAGTTATGCCAGCACAGTCCTCAGGTTGTGATTGTAGTTTATCCTCACAACTCCAAAAAACTATTCCGGTTAGGATTAACAATGATAGAAATCGTTTCATTTATTTCAACAGCACCATCTTCTTGGTGCTAATGTATTCACCAGCTTGAATCTGGTATAGGTAGATCCCAGCACTTACTGGCTTACCGTAATCATTGGTAGCATCCCAGATTAGTGACTTATACCCGGGGTCTTGCTGTTGGTTAAGGATTGTTCTGACTTTCCTACCCAACATATCATAAACCGTGATATTTACATGTGTTTGCACTGGTAGGTCGTACCGCAGTGTTGTGATGGGGTTGAATGGGTTTGGATAAGCATTGTGTAGGTTATAGATTATAGGGAGGGTTTCATCAATGATGGATACTTGCTCACAGTTGGTGGTATCTTGCTCTCCCACATAATCTGTTACACAGTCTGGGTACGGTGGGCAAAGTTGGTTCTCATTAATATTAAAATTATTTGGATCGCTCCAATTCATATCCAAATTACAAATAGTTGAGGGAATTACTCCTGTCAGTTGATTGTGAACAAAATTCAACCAAACTAAATTCGTTAGATTACCAATTTCAGGCGGGATTTCTCCTGTAAACTGGTTGTACTCTAAATGGATAAAAGTTAAACTCGACAGATTACCAATTTCAGGTGGGATTGCACCTGTAAGTTGATTTCCTCCTAACTCCAACTGATTTAAATTGGGTAGGTTACCAATTTCAGGTGGGATTGCTCCCGTAAATTGGTTCCCACCTAAATCCAAAATATTCAGATTCGTCAAATAACCAATCTCAGGAGGTATTTCTCCATCCAGTTGGTTCCCACCTAAATCCAATTGGGTCAAATTAATTAAATAACTTATCTCAGGAGGTATTTCCCCGGCCAATTGGTTCTCCTTTAGTATCAAAGAACTTAAATTAATCAGATTGCCAATCTCGGGAGGTATGTCTCCAGTAACTCCAATAAAAGATAAATCCAATGCAGTTGTATTCTGAATCGAATAACATCCGCTCCATAATTCTACACCATCTGTGCCGTCATCTGCTACACAGTATGAACTGTTATAGATTGATTTTATGATTCCAATATGCGGATAATAATTATCGGAATAATTAATAAGCGCTATCTGTGTATTATAGTTTAAAGCTTTTATATCATGAGGTTCTATATAATATCCGTTAAAAGTTATATTATGAGATAACCCTTCATCCATATTGATGAGTGCATAGGATAATTCTCCATAATAAGCCCCACCAATAATAATAAAGGTTCCATCCTCATGCTGAACCAAATCTCCATAATTATAAATTCCAACATCATCCAAAATTACGGCCCATTCAGTATTCCCAAGACTATCTGTTGTCCAAAGCCAACGGCCTGTAGCATTCCAATCTGGATCCGTACTAGTATATGCACCTGCAACTGCCAATCCATTATCAACTATAGGGTAAATATTATTACCACTTGTGTTAAGCGAACTCGATTCGTTTTGTATCCATTCTTGGGTTCCATTTTGGTTAATTTTTACAATATACGCGGTGGCAGGAGTACCCCACATGCCATATCCTCCACTGATGTAAATATTCCCATCCCCTCCTTCAGTGATATCGGTCGTAGTGCTAAGATCATAGCTATTCTCCCAGATTATATTTCCCTCTAAATCTGTTTTAAGCAACCATGTTTTTCTTTCACCATCTGCAAAATATTTCCCAAATATCAAATAATTTCCATCATGTAGAATATGACCTGTATAGCCAAGGGAACACAACTCATACTGATTTGCTAAATAATTATTAACTAAAGCTCTTGTCCACAGGGTATCGCCGTATGAATTCATACTGGTTATAACAAGGAATGCATTGGAAGATGAATCGGGTTCATCTTGACAATTGAAATTTGATTCCCTTGTTAATACATACAAGCCACCATTCTGCGTTTCGCTTATAGAAAAAGCTTTTACATATTCATAGTTTGAATTGGGCAATAATTTTGTCCATAAAGTCTCCCCATCAGAGTCAGCTTTTAATAAAAATATTTCTGGTTCAATGTTTTCACTAGTCTGTTCCCCTAAAATGACAAAACCACCATCTAAAGTGGGCTGGAGGGAGATACCAATAAAACCTAGGGTATCCTCATCCGGGAAATATGTTTTGGTCCAGAGTGTGTCAAGTTGAGCGAAAGCAACCTGACTAAAAAAGATCAGTAATAAAATACGCTTGATCATTCCCAAAATTTACCCATCATCCCACAAACAAAAAACCCCGCTACTGGGCGTGGATTAATATTTAATCAAACTTTTTATCAAGTAGAATAGAACATCCAAGAAGTTGACATTAAAGGATGGCTAAAGTATTTTGGCTATATGGGTGATTCAATTAAATAAACTAAATGGAGAGTATATTATGGCTTTAACATTATCCTTAGTATTTCGAGTTATGGGAGTTTTTATGGGTCTGTGGGGCGTAGGAATGTGGTTGGCCCCGGAGACATTGACTGGGAATTGGGACTGGGAACTAACAAATGAAATGTCTACCATGATGCAATTTATGGGCACCACAATGATTGGTTTTGGCGTTATTCACTGGCAGATGCCGACTTGGGCTGGAGACAACCTAAAAATAGCAGGCATGACATTTGCCATCATTCACACGGTTTTTTTGGTTTTGAACATTTATGAAATGGCTGTCGGCAACGTTCCATCTAATGCAATGAATATTGGGGGCCTTATCCCCGCAGTGATTCTTACGGGTCTTTTTTATCTAAAATCTCGCTAATGTGCGGTGGTTTATATTTATTCATTTCTCTAGTCCTGCTTCTATAAGATAGCCACCTATATACCCGTAAAGAATGGTTACAGTTGCTGCTGACACACCTGGACCAAAGTAAACAGAATCAGTTCCACCTGATAGAACCATAATCATACCTACAATAAATCCCATCCATCCACCACGGATTAGATTGTTTTTCAAAAGTGTAACTAATTCATTCCCTTTGTATTTATTTTTCCTCATATATGTAAGACCGCCACCGAACCCTGCGACAAAAGCAAATGATGGTCCACTTATAAAAACCCCTGCAGATAATCCAGCTTCACTAGTTGCTAAAAATACTACACCAACACATAACACTACTAAAATGACTAAACCAATTAACTTATCTTTCATTTTAACCTCCTTTATAAAGCAATATTACACCCCACAAGTCCTAAATATCTAGATACAAAAAACCCCACTAATGTGGGGCTTGATTTAATAAACCATTAATTAGGTTAATAACCGAATGGCTGATGGTAGATAATTCGAATTTATTGCTCTTCTAAAGAGTAAACTACATCAACACAGTTGTGTTTTGTATCCCAAGCTTTCATTTTTTCAGATGTCATTATTTCTTGAAATTTTTCCATATCAGTAACATTTCCCATTGTAATGACCTTACCTTCTCTTATAACGCCGACTTCAAAATCTGTTGCGAATGCTGATGCTTTATCCTTAGCCCAATTAAAAATTTCCATAAAGTCATCAGTTGTTCCGTCAAAAGTTGACACAACACATATATTCATAAGTTCTCCTTTTTTTATTTAACCTATAATACATTTAGCAGTAATTTTATTGCCATCAAGATCACGTACATATCCATAATAATTTCCATCAGTTCTTATTCCTGGAGATCCTTCATCAACAGCTCCATTTTCTATAGCAGTTGCATGAAATTTATCTACTGCTTCTTTTGTTTCAGCTAACAAAGCAATCATTGTACCATTACCAATTGTAGCAGGTTTTTTATTATAAGGTTTTGTTATATAGAACTTAACTTCATGAGGTTCATTTGCATGACCATAACCGACATATTTTTCTGTAGTGGTAATCTTTTTTATTCCAAGATGAACAAAAATAGCATCATAAAATTTAATTGATTTTTCAAGGTCATTAGTTCCAACCATAACAAAACTAATAATTTTATTCATAAGTTAATCCTACTACTAAACGAAAGGAATGTGTAAATCCATATCGTTGTGTTTAGGATTGCAGGCGCATACTTTATAAATTAGAAAAAAAAGTGCTTTTCTTCTTATTATTAACTTCTTCAGTTTAAATACTTATCTAATAAAACCTTGTTTGGTGGACTAATTACTTTTGCTACAGTATTCATGTATAGTTTATGAGCAAGAGGAAGTTTTTTTATCATTTCCGATTGGGTATGAATACTAAACTCTGGGTGGTTGGGGTCATCAATTATCAAATCAAAATAATTCCACTCTGCTATTATCATCCAATATGCAAATTCTTGAGTAGTAACCATAGCAAATGATAATGGATCTGTAAATCCTCTATAATCTGAAATATCATAGTAACCCTTCTTAATGGCTTCTTGCATTGCTAAGTTAATTGGAGAATTTTTAATATCCCAACGCCATTCATTTGGAAAAGCATAATAAAAACCCATTTGAGTAATGGTGTGCAATAAGTGTTCAACAATTTCGTTAGCTGCCCAATCTTTTTCTTCATCATACAATTCAAAAATAACATCAGTAGAATTTGAGTTATAAGGGC
>ENA-UPTF01000844-UPTF01000844.1-marine-metagenome-genome-assembly--contig:-NODE-844-length-20567-cov-3.703367_pt1 | contig 20567 bp, 17 predicted proteins | sample MGYA00238166_ERZ767019 | MGnify/ENA primary metagenome ERZ767019 (study PRJEB28930, sample SAMN06266391) | marine metagenome | isolation source: Sea water from 250 m depth | place: Atlantic Ocean | study... | reverse complement strand
GGTGCACGATGCGTTCGCCATCGAAGAGTTGTTGTATGCCGAAGCCTTGGGGCTTTGTCAGCCCGGTGAAGCTGCGTCACGCATCGAATCGGGTGACTTTGATATTGGTGGGAGCTGCGCGTTTAGTCCCTCTGGAGGGCTGCTAGCGATGGGCCACCCCATTGGTCCGACCGGTGTGGGTCAGATCGCAGAAGTGGTTCGACAGTTACGCGGCGAAGCAGGTACCCGCCAACAACCCGATGCTCGCGTGGGTATGGCTCATATGGTTGGAATTGGTGCGGTATGTGTGGTGCACATTCTTCGTCAGCCCTAGCGAGACCATTAACTGTTTTGAGGGAAACCAAGGTCTATTTGACTTGACGCTGGATCAGGCCACCGAGCTGTGATTGCTTTCGCTCGGGTATAGAAGCGAACGCCTTCAGGTCCATACATATGGGTATCCCCGAAGAGAGAAGCTTTCCATCCTCCAAAGGAGTGGTACGCAACTGGGACAGGTATTGGCACGTTGATACCCACCATCCCTACTTGCACTTCGTGTTGGAACTGACGTGCTACTCCCCCGTCCCGGGTGAAAATGGCTGTGCCGTTACCAAACGGGTTTGAATTGATGAGGTCCATTGCTTCTCGGAAGGTTTCTACTCGTACGACACTGAGCACGGGCCCAAATATTTCGTCTTTGTAGCACTCCATGTCGACCGTCACTTTGTCGAGCAGCGTCGGTCCGTAGAAGAACCCGTCGGCTGGAAGATCAGCGGTGCTCCCGTCAACAACTGCGACGGCGCCTGCTTGCTGTGCTCGCTCGACATAGCCAGCGACTCGGTCGCGATGCTCGGCTGTGATCAACGGACCCATTTCAACGTCGGGTTCGGTCCCGACTCCAATTTTTACGGCTGGAATTCTTGTCGAGATCGCCTCGACAAGTTGGTCGGCTGCTGATCCGACAGCTACCAGGGCGCTGACGGCCATACACCGTTCACCCGCAGATCCGTAGGCGGCACTCACCGCTGCGTCAGCTGCCATCTCAATGTCAGCGTCTGGCAGTACCAGCATGTGGTTCTTCGCTCCACCCAATGCTTGAACTCTTTTGCCCGCTGAAGTGGCGCGTTCGTACACGTAACTGGCTACTGGGGTTGACCCGACGAAGCTGATAGCGGCGATGTCTTCATGGTCAATTAAGGCATCTACGGCTTCTTTGTCACCATTTACTACTGAGAAGACTCCTGGTGGCAGACCAGCTTCGATGAACCATTCAGCGATGAGCATGGATGCTGAGGGATCTCTTTCCGATGGTTTACAGATGAAGGTGTTCCCGCAAGCTATGGCGGTCGCGAACATCCAGGCTGGGACCATGGCAGGAAAATTGAATGGGGTGATGCCGGCGACGACACCGAGGGGTTGGCGAAGGCTGTACACCTCAATCCCCTCTGACACTTGCTCGTTAATTTCACCTTTGAGGTGGTGCGCTATACCGCACGCGAATTCGACGTTTTCGAGTCCTCGGGCAACTTCGCCAGCTGCGTCCGATACGACTTTGCCATGTTCGCCGCTGATAACTCGCGCGAGTTCATCGGTTCGAGCGGCCAAGAGCTCGCGGAAGCGAAACATGATTTGGGTCCGTTGGGTGAGAGAACTTTCGGCCCATTGGACCGCAGCGGTTTTGGCAGCTGCCACGGCTTCGTGAACTTCAGCTACTGATGCAAGGTCGACTTGGGCTTGGACTTTCCCTGTTGCGGGGTCGTACACATCGCTTGATCGTCCGCTGGTTCCCTCTTTGTGTTGGCCGTTGATGAAATGTTGGATGCGTCGCACCGCGTCACTCTAACGCTCACTGGCCGTGGCCTCTAGAGGGAGCGTCTTGTTAGTTGTCGTTGTAGAGGTCGTAGCGGCCTAACCGGTCGAGGCACACTTCGACACTCCATGGCAGCATCGTTGCTCCGCATCGTGCGTCGCGATAATGCTGTTCTAGTTTGTTGGGTCGAAGCATGGATCTTCCACCGCAAACTCGTATGGCGAGTGATGCCATTTCAGGGGCGCCTTCCATGACGGCCACCATGGTGCTCCATGCGCGTCGTAAAGCAGGTTTGGTCGGGTCGACCGATGCTTCGGCAAGCACTCGATACATCAAGGATTGGCCTTTGTCGTAGATCATCTGCATTTCGGCCCATCCGGCTTGTTTGACATGGTTGTCTCTGCGGGAGGCAACTCCATGTTCGCCTCTCAGGTATTCGCCTGTGAGGTCCAAAATGGCTCGCATCAGCCCGAGGTAGGTGAAGCTCAGTGTCATGTAGAAGTAGGGGAATCGTTCAACCATCGCATCAAAAACCCCTGGTGGTAACACTTCGTTGTCTTCTGGGACAAAAGCGTCAATAAGTATGAGGTCGCGAGAGTCGGTTCCTCTCATCCCGAGAGGGTCCCAGTCGCCATGGATTTCGACGCCGTCAGCGTCCGCTGGAACTCCCAATAGTCGGACTCGCGGGTCGCCTTCCACGACAGCGACCACATTGTGGATGTCTGCTATTCCGCTGAGAGACGCGAAAATCTTTTTGCCGGTGACTTGATATCCGCCGTCTACGGGAACCGCATTAGTGCCAATCGGTTGGCCACTCCCGGGGGTTCGCCCTTCAGAAAACGGTTGGCTATGGATGACGTGGTGATGACACATGCCGTCCCAAAGTTGTGGGCGGACACGGCCAAGATGCGCTTGTTGTTCGTCATCCATGCCGAGTTGGTCTGCTATCCATCCAGCAAGCAGTGCTGTTGCTGTGTGCATATTGAAAGTAAGCGCTGTAGTCGGGCAGTGCCGGCCAAGCTCTTCGCTTACAAGGGCATAGGCAACAAAGTCGCCACCGAGACCCCCAGATTCTTTCGGAGCGCAAAGACCAAGGAAACCTTCGTCTGCCAAGTCTTTCCAGTTCTCGGCTGGGAATGTGGCGTCTCGGTCGTATTGGCCAGCTCGTTCTGAGAATTGCGGTCCGAGCGCGGCGATTCGTTCTACCAATTCCATGCGTTCGGATGTTTGGATTGGGTGGATCACGGAGATTCTTCAATCAAGAGACGACGGCCAGAGTACGGGGAACAAGTCGGAGCGCATCACGTCACCTGATTGCAGCCCGAGATCGTTGAGTGGTGGTGACGTTTCACCTTGGCGTTCAAGGTAGCGGACGTTGTCGCCTAACCATCGTGTTGAGAAGGCGCGTCGTCTGTTTTCTATTTTGGCTGAGGTTGTCCCATGGAGGGTTCGAAAGTCAAAACACACTGCGTCGCCAGGGTTTAACACCTCCACAAAAATGTTTGCGGCGTCGGGGTCGACATCGGGAACCGGGACTAGTGAACGGTCTTCGTTGTCATATTCGGCACCTGACGCAAAATCTCGGGGCCGGTAGACATCACCGTTATGGTGTGAACCTTTTAAGAACCTCACACCAGTTTCGATGGGGGTGCGGTCCAATGCCACGTATATGGAGACTGTCTGGGTTCCGTCGACACAGTAATAAGGCAAATCGTGATGCCATGGGGTGGCTTTGGCTGTGCCTCGTTCTTTCACGAATGCGTGGTCGTGAAATAGCTGCGCCGTTGTGCTCTTCATGAGTTGCGCCGCGATCGCAGCTGCTTGTGAGGTGAGAACGAAATCAAGGTATTCGGGGATTAACTGCCAATTGCAGTAACTATCAAAAAATCTTCCATCTTCGTCATCGCCGACACTGTCGCATGGAAAAGCGAATGCTTCGGGGGTTTCGAGGTTTCGTTGAAGCCCGGCGCGGAGGGGTTCCACCCAATCGGGGAACGCTTCTCGAACTAGGACCACACCATCAACTTGAAATGACTCAACGATTTCCGGCGATACCTCTGCTGGGGCACGAACTGTTGAGGAAACGAGTTGATGCAGATCTTCTATTGCCCGCCATTGCGCCGCTGCGTTGTTCCCTACTGCCATAGCTACATTCTCGCTGCTTTAGTCGGTCGATCGTTACAGTCTTTTCCAATGAAGGTGCGATTAAACGAACAAAATGGCTCAGCGTTTGTCTTTTTGGCAGGCACCTTGTTCAGCTTTAGCCCGCTGCTGTTTCGTTGGACATCGGGTGAGAGCTCGGAATGGCTATTTCTTTTGTGGCGTTCTATTGGAATTCTTGTTTCCGCTTCGATTGCGTTGTCTCTGGGTTCGGTGAGAGGACCAAAGGAAGCCCTCACGACCGGCTTAGGGAAGAATTTGCTTGCCGGTGCGCTGATGGCTGGCATGTCGACGTCATTCATTATTGCTATAGCTCGGATCGACGCTGCAACGACCTTGTTGTTGCAGAGTTTGGCGCCGTTTTCTGCCGCGTTGCTGGGATGGCTGTTATTGCGCGAAAAAGTTGATCGACACACCTGGGCCGCTATGGCCATCGCCGTTGTTGGGGTCGGGGTCATGGGTACAACGTGGGATAGCAGCAGTGTGCTTGGTATTTCGGTTGCGTGTTGTATTCCTCTGATGCTTGGTGTTTACACAGTGCTGTTAAGAGATTCCCAACAACGTGACCCTCGGGCCCAAGTTTTCTTCACAGGCGTGATCGGCATTGTGGTCGGGGTAATAGCCAGCGTCGCAACGGGAGGGTTTGCTCTACCGGTTCGCGACGCCATTCTCGGTTTGGTTAGCGGCGGAATTCTCCTAGGTGTAGGTCTCCCGATCTTCAATGCTGCGGGACGTCACGTTCCCGCGGCCCGCACAAGCTTGTTATTGCTGAGCGAGATCATTCTGGCTCCAATTTGGGTGTGGTTGGTTGTCAGCGAGACTCCAGCGGGGAACACCGTCGTTGGTGGTGCCGTCATTCTTGTAGCGCTGATATGGGTCGCGACACATCCCAGGGTCCAAGTCGCGTAAGAGGCGGACGGTTTTATAGAAGCGCTATGGGATTCGCGGGTGAACCTGTCCCACCCTCAACTCTGAGCGGTGCAACCGTGAACAGAAAACTCCACTTGGAGCGCTCAGCACAGGCCGCAGCCAATTGGTCTAACCGAAGGTTGTCGAGGAGGTGCACTCCCATCGCAACGATGACTGTTTGGTGAATCGGCATGACCCAGTCGTCTGGGTGGTTTCCGGGCAACACGTCGCTTACCCCATCACATCCGAGAACAGAAATGTCTCGTTCGCTGAGCCAACCGATGCAATCTGGGTGGAGGCCCGCCATGCCGACATGAAATGGATGCCAAGGACCCATCTCGGCTCGACGTTCATCTCGTCCGGTTCCGACAAGCAAGATGTCGCCTTGCCCTACAGACACATTTTGGGCTTTTTCGCAGGCTTCAAGTTCGTCGACTGTGATCGCGTCACCGGGTTCAATCCATTTGACCCCTCGAAGACGAGGAATGTCCAGTAACACTCCGCGTCCAACGACACCTTCGGCGGCGACCATGATGCTGCATCGGGTCGCACCGGTGCTTTTCACTGTTTCAGCTCCGTAGCCGTTGTACATCTGCTTGTCGACGAAGACGTGACAGAGAGCGTCAATATGTGAGGTCGCCATTCCGTGGAACGCAACGCCTACGAAATCACCAGTTGATTCCATGTTGAGATGCGGGGAAACACAGTCATCTCCGCCACGCACCATCATGTGGAGCGCGGGATGACGATTTTCGGCGTTCGGTTCGACTGGTAGTTCTCGGGCACAGCTAACTGCATGACCATGGACGACCTCGGCCGCGGCCGCGGCTCGTATCTCTGGAGTAATCAGATTGAGTGCTCCCGCCTGGTCATCGGCTCCCCAGCGATCCCAGTTCTTTACCGCTTCAAATAGTTCTTGGTGTTGTTCTGAAGTCATCCATGGATCAGTTGACATCATCCCTCTCCTTTTGTTTCCACAGCCTGTTTTCGACTGGGTGTTATCTCCTTTACCCGGAAGCCCCGAATCCGCCTCCCCCAGGTGTTTCAATTTCGAAGCAGTCTCCGCTATGAACTTCCACCCGGATGCTCCCCGGTAGTTCTTCGCTGCTGCCATCGGCCTTCACGAGGCGATTGATGCCGACGAGGCCATCTTCTCCTCCGGCAGCCCCGAAGGGTGCGATTTTGCGTCGCGATGAGAGCACATTCACCGTCATAGGTTCTAAGAAGCGAAGTCGTCGAATGACCCCGTCACCGCCTCGCTGGGCTCCCTGCCCGCCTGAATTGTGTCGGACTTTGAAGTGTTCAACTCGTACTGGGTGACGCCACTCAAGGATTTCCGGGTCAGTGAGCCTGGTGTTGGTCATGTGCGTATGGACGGCGCTCGCTCCGTCAGATGTGGAGGTGGCACCGGCGCCTCCGCAAATTGTCTCGTAATACTGGTGTTCGTCGTTACCCCAGATGAAGTTGTTCATGGTTCCCTGAGAACCGGCGACAACGCCGAGCGCTCCGAAAAGGGTGTCTACGAGAAGCTGGCTAGTTTCGACGTTGCCCGCGATGACCGCTGCCGGGGGGTGTGGGCTGATTAAGGACGGGTCTGGGATTCTGATATCTAGTGGGATGAGGCACCCTGCGTTGAGTGGAATGACGTCGTTGACCATGCATCGGAATACGTAAAGCACGGCGGAGCGACAGACCGCTTTAGGAGCATTGAAGTTGCCCGGGTGTTGTCCGCTGGTTCCTGAGAAGTCAATGACTGCGGATCGTTCCTGCAAGTTGACTCGAATCGATACCGCGATTTGATGGCCGTCGTCCATTTCTCCAATGAATTCGCAGTCCGCGAGCGCTGCAATGACGCGTCTCACCGACTCCTCCGCGTTTTCCATTACATGCCCCATGTAGGCGTGAACTACATCGAGGCCGTAGTGCGCTATAACCCGTTTGAGTTCGATCGCTCCTCGCTCACAGGCAGCAACTTGCGCTTTGAGGTCAGCGATGTTTTGATCGGGGTTTCGGGCGGGCCACGGTCCCGCTGTCATGATTGCCCGGGTTTCTTCTTCTAAAAATCTGTCGCCTTGGACCAAGAGGACGTTGTCAAGTACAAGTCCTTCTTGGTCGATGGTGGTGGAATCCGCTGGCGCTGAGCCGGGGACAATGCCGCCGATGTCGGAGTGGTGGCCGCGGGCCGCGACATAGAAGATGCGTTCTCCGGTTGTTTCATCGAAGATGGGTTTCACAACCGTGATGTCGGGAAGGTGAGTCCCGCCGTTGTAGGGGGCATTCAGGACGTACGCGTCACCCGGCGACATGTCGGGATTGTTGGCGATGACAGATTTGATGGCTTCACTCATTGAGCCCAAATGGATTGGGAGATGAGGCGCGTTGGCTATGAGTTCCCCAGTCGGGTCGAAGATGGCGCAACTGAAGTCAAGTCGTTCCTTGATGTTGACTGACACTGCCGTGTTTTCGAGCACCACCCCCATCTGCTCTGCAACATTCATGAAGAGGTTATTGAAGATCTCAAGTTGGACTGGGTTTACATCTGTACCTACTGCTCCTCTGTGGTTTTGAGTGGAGATTCTTTTGATGATGAGGTCACCATTGGAATGTATTCGACCTTCCCAGTTGGGCTCGATAACAGTGGTGGCGTTGGGTTCGACGAGAACAGCGGGTCCAACAATTGGTGTGTCCGCAGCTACGCGCTGCCTGTCAATGAATGGGGTGTCGGTTGTTACTCCCGCGGTGGTTGTGGGAAATGTCCCAAGTAGTGAGTCCGTTGTATTGTCAGCTGTTTCTGGAAACAACAGGGGGTCGGCTGCTCCGATGGCTTCGAGTTGGATGGATTCGAGAATGATCGTTGTTTGAGGAGATATGAATCCGAATCGTGCGCTGTGCTGGGCTTCGAATTCCGCGAGGACTTGCTCATAGGTGCCTGAGGAAATCAGCAGCGCCGTATCAGAACCTCGGTAACGGAGAGATACGCGTCGGCGTAATTCACGCGAGCCCGGTTCGACGCCTTCGTTGAGGAGGTATTGGTTTCCGTTACGTTCGAGTTCGTCCCATTGAGGTTCGAGCTCTTGGAGTGTTTCGTCGCTGAGTTCTTCTTCGACTGCTCGATCTCGGATGTTGCGGATGTCAGCGAGTCCTATGCCTAGGGCTGAGAGAACTCCTGCATGAGGGTGAACATAGATGTTCTCTATCCCCAATCGGTCAGCGACCATGCACGCGTGTTGCCCCCCTGCCCCTCCGAAGCAAACCAGCGCGTAGTCACTGACGTCGTGGCCCCGTTCAATACTGATTTTTTTGATGGCGTTGGCCATGTTGTCCGCAGCGACATCCAAGAAACCTTGGGCGACACTTGTCTCGGTTTGGGTTGTCCCTGTTTCGTCGGCGATTTGTTCAGCTAGGGAACGGAATGCTGTCGTAGTTGCTTCGACGTTAAGGGGTTGATTTCCGTCGGATCCAAAGACAGATGGGAAGAACTCTGGGCGGAGTTTTCCGAGGACAACGTTGCAGTCGGTGATTGCCAGCGGACCGCCGTTGCCATAACACGTTGGCCCAGGGTCGGCACCTGCCGAATCCGGACCGACTCGCAGTCGGCTGCCGTCGAAGTGGAGGACAGACCCGCCTCCCGCGGCGACAGTATTGATGTCCATCATTGGAGATCGGACACGGATGCCGGCTACCTCAGTTTCGTAGGCGCGTTCGAATTCTCCTGCGTAATGGCTGACATCAGTAGAAGTGCCGCCCATATCAAAGCCGATCAGCTTCTCGAGATTCGCTTTTTCTGCGGTGCGGACCATTCCGACGACCCCACCCGCAGGACCCGACAGCAGTGCGTCTTTGCCCTGGAATGCATAGGCGTCGGTGAGCCCTCCATTGGATTGCATGAACATCAAGCGAGGGTTGTGTTCGTCGTGGCGAAGTTGTTCGTCTACCTGCATGACATAGCGACGAAGGATGGGTGAGAGATATGCATCCACGACTGTGGTGTCGCCTCGGGGGACGATCTTCATTAGAGCGCTGACTTCGTGACTGACTGAAATCTGGTGGAAATCAAGTTCCTGCGCGATGGCCGCCAGACGTGATTCATGATCGGTGTGTCGGTAGCCGTGAACCAAAACGATGGCGACGGAGGTGAATCCGTTCGCACGGGCCTGTTGCAGGCCTCGGCGCGCTGCTTCTTCGTCTAGTTCGACGAGTACCTCACCCTCAGCAGTAACGCGTTCATCGATCTCTAAAACATCGCCGTAAAGCATTTCGGGTAGATCGATGTCGAGCGCAAAAAGGTCAGGGCGGGTCTGATAACCGATTCTGAGCACATCAGCGAACCCTGCGGTAGTAACTAAAAGAGTGCGCTCGCCTTGTCGCTCAAGTAGCGCGTTGGTTGCCACGGTCGTTCCCATTTTGACCGTGTCGATACGGTCGAGGGGTATCGGCTGGTCCGGAGCGAGATCTAAGAGATCTCGGATGCCTTGAACTGCTGCGTCTGAATATTGGCGAGGGTTGTCCGACAGGAGCTTGTGGGTCACCAATGTGCCATCTGGCAATCGTCCGACTATGTCGGTGAAGGTGCCGCCGCGATCAATCCAGAAGTTCCAGCCGTTGTTCATAAATCCGGGACACCTCTTACTGGTCGCCTCTACCAACTATCAACAGATTATTGATCTGTGGCAGTTGGTACACGAAGCTTCGCGTTCCTTACGACACTAGGGTGGCTTCTACGCAAGGGCTCTGCGGGGTGCGTTGAGGCTATGGGCGACATACACGAGATAATCAACATTGAATTACCGTCCCAATCTGCGCGAGTCCAGCGTGGAGGGGAAGGTCCTCCTCTTCTCTTTTTGCATGCCGAAGCCAACACCTCTGCCTGGTCAAACTTTCATGATGAGCTTGCCGAGAATTTCGAGGTTTTTGCGCCAATCCACCCGGGGTTTGGCGGCGAAGAGACACCGAATTGGCTGACCGACGTCACCGACTTGAGTTTTCATTACAAGGACTTGTTGGAAGGTCTGGATATCAAGGATCCATTGGTCGTGGGAACGAGCCTCGGAGCTTGGATCGCCGCTGATCTAGCAATCCACTTTTCCTCGCTGTTGAAGGGGTTGGTGCTGTTCGGGCCTCTAGGCATGAGGCCGCCTGAACCCCTCCCCGATTTGTTCATCATGCAATTACCTGACGTGTTGTCTTATCTGTCCAACAGTCTCGACGGCAGTCAAGTGGACCCTATGACTGGAGACGCTGACATGGCCACAGCTGTATGGACTGACCTAGCCACGCAAGCTCGGTTGATGTGGAAGCGGAATTACGATCCCCGACTGTCGTTGCGGGCCCATCACGCAACGTGTCCGATCACGGTTGCAGCTGGTGAGGAAGACCGACTGACTTCGCTGGTTTACACAAAACAGTACGCGGAATTGTTTGACGCATCGTTTGCGTCGGTGAGCGGGGCAGGTCATCTCGTCCCTGTAGATCAACCAGCGGCAGCTGCCGCATTAGTGAATTCTTTCTATTCGACTCTGGAGAACTGACATGGAGCTCTACGCCTTCCATCTAATGCCTTACCCAAAAATTGATCCCGACGTGCGTGAGAAGTATTCATCGGCTTGGGTTGTCTACCCCAACAGCGAATACGACCCGGAGTTAGGTCAACGTCTATATGGCGAATATCTGGATCAGCTGGCGTTCGCGGACCACATCGGTTTCGACGCGGTCGTCGTCAATGAACACCACCAAAACGCTTACGGGTTGATGCCGTCACCGAACATCATGGCGTCGGCTCTTATTGACCGCACCACAAACGCGAAGATTGCGATTTTGGGCAATGGAATCGCCCTCAGAGACAACCCGTTGAGGGTCGCCGAAGAGGTCGCAATGCTCGATGTGATGTCGGGAGGAAGAGTGCTCTCAGGATTTGTGCGAGGGATCGGCGCTGAATACCACTCGATGGGTCTCGACCCGACGCGCAGCCGAAGCAGGTTCTTTGAGGCGCACGATCTCATTGTGAAAGCGTGGACTGAACCTGGACCATTTTCGTGGGACGGCGAGAATTACCAGTTCCGTTATGTGAACGTGTGGCCTCGTCCTCTGCAACAACCTCATCCACCAATTTTTGTTCCTTCGCAGGGATCGAGCGAAACGTTGCGCTGGGCTGCGGAACATCGATATCCACTGGCTTGCACGTTTGTGCCGATGGAACGTCTCAAACAGTTTTATGACCGGTACCGCCAATATGCCAGCGAGGACTTCGGGTACGAAGCTGGACCTGAGCAATTTGGTTTCACTTCGATTGTTTACGTCCATCCTGACGGCGAGGAAGCGGCGGCGGCGGAAATTGAACCCCACATTAAATATTTTAGAGAACGCGCATTTACTCTTCCTCTGCCTACGTTTTTCCCGCCCGGCTACACCGCAGCTGAGTCATACAAAACTCGCGTTGAGATCGCTCGTGAACTGGCTTCAACCGGGGGGCCCACACTGACTGCGGGTGAACCTCTCATTGGTACTCCTGAGCAGGTAGGAGAACGACTTGAGAGGAACCTTGCCGCTTGCGGCGCGGGAACCCTTATGGCGCAATTCCAAGTGGGAGATATGCCACACGACAAAGTGATGCGTTCTATGGAGCTCTTTGGGAGCGAAGTGATGCCGTTTCTTTCAAGGGACAAGGTCGCTTCCTGAGAGGCGTCAGCCCTTTGCGATCAAACCAATCCCGGCGACAACAATGCCGATGCCTACTATCTGCCACCATCGCAGGGAATCATTGTCAAAAGTCGCTGCGAGCACTGCTGTAGGAATAGGGAACAGTGATGCTGCGATCGCGACGGCGGTGACCGAGCCACGTTGAAAGCCTGCGGTGTAACACAACACTCCGATCGAGCCGAGAATCCCGGCTGCCGCTGAGAAGCGCAGCAGATGACCGCGAACAAATCGCGGCAAGCCTCGGACGGTGCAAAACCCGATCAAAATGATGCAAGCCGTCGACCTTTGGCCAACTACCGGCCATAGGCCTCCTTCGACGCTGGTCTGCGCCATAAATACGAGACCGATACCAAAGCAAAGCCCCGATGCGAGACCAAGAATGACTCCTTGTTTGACTCGGTCTCCCAACGCTGGGTCAAATGTGGTGACCATTAACCCAAAAAGAGCGACAAAAACACCGCTCAGGACACCCGTCGTAAGGGATGTTCCGGTGACAACTTCCCAGAACATCGGAATTGCTCCGAGCATGACCGCAACTATTGGAGACACCACAGCGACCGACGAAACCGCCAAACCCCGGTATAACAACGCAAGCGCACATCCGCTAGCGAGGCCGGACACACAACCAAATAAGTAGTCGGTTGCCAAAAACCCGCCGGGTCCGAAACTTGCTACAAGCACTGCGGCTGAAGTCGCGAATATCAGGCCAGTTGCTGCGGTCGTCGCGGCATGGTTTCGGCGAGCGACATAGCGGGCACAAAAGTCCGATATACCGATCACTAAAGAACCTACTAAGCCAAGGAAGATCGGCATAGCGACCTCCATTGGTGCACCGAAACGTCAAAGCTACCGCTGTTGGCTACTCTCAGCGCAGTGACAAGTGATCTTCAGATAGGCAGCCTGACAGTTTCGGGGTTCGATGTAGAGGTAGCGGGTGAAGCCGACGACCTCTATTTCAAACAATGCACGGAACAAGGCCAAATTTTTGAACCAGCCGTCCGAGTCGCCGACTTATTACTTAACGACGCTCCGGTCCTTCTAGACATTGGCGCTTCTATCGGTGCGGTGACCGCAGCGTTCGCGCAACGTTTCCCATCCGGTCGGGTAATCGCTTTTGAAGCCGCTCCTTCTGTCCACCGTTCCCTACGCGAAACCGTTCGTCGTTGCACCGGGGCATCAGTTTCTGTAATGGAAACCGCCGTAGGTCCACAGTCAGGAGCGATGGGTTTCCACGAAGATGGGAACGGGAGCGGTTGGGGCTTTTTGTCCGAAGAACTAGGGGACGTCTCGGTCCCGGTGGTGACCGTTGACGAGGCAGTTGACACCTTGGGGCTCGACCATGTGGATTTCATCAAAATTGATGTTGAAGGTGGCGAGTTGGGGGTATTGCAAGGTGCTGTGAACACCCTGCAACGCGATCGGCCGTTGTTGGTGTTCGAAATGAACGTTTTTTGTTTGTGGCGTTATGGGCGGACGTTGCCTCAAGACTTGTTTGCGTGGGTTCGTGAGCGTTACCCACATACAGCTGTTATCGACAGTGAGGCCGTGGTAACCCATGTTGAAAGTGACGCCACCGTGAACCACATACTGCACCTTTTCGGAACGGGCGCCAACGTTATGGATGTCGTAGCTAGCCACGAGCCGATTCGTATCACCACCAACGACCTACAAGCGGCCCGCTGAGGCAGCTCGGACAAATCCCTTAATCGCCGGGTATCACGTGACGAGGGACTAGCTTTGGCCCAGACCAGAGGAGAAAACGGTGCCAATAGATTTTTTGTCGATGAACGAAAAGGCAATAGCAGAGTTCCGGGAGAACGAGGGACAGTGCGGTCCTCCATTTGAAGGAACGCCGATTGTTTTGGTCACCATGATTGGCGCTAAGTCGGGTCGCGAGTTGTGTTCTCCTCTCGCGTATTCAACAGATGAAGAGGATCTCGTGATCATTGCTTCCATGGGTGGCGCTGCCACGAACCCAAACTGGTATCACAACTTGGTCGCTAATCCAGATGTCCTTTTGGAAGTCGGAACCGATCAATACGAGGCGACAGCAGTCCTTACCGAAGGCGAAGAACGTGACCGTTTGTACGCTGCCCAGGCTGAAGAACTTCCTGTGTTTCATAAGTACGCCGAGAAAGCAGCCCCGAGAGTTATCCCAGTATTTCGTCTTGTGCGAAACACCGACTAGAAGCTTCCTTCATGAAATTCGGGGTTACGGTCAGCCGCTTTGATGAAATTGATTTAGCGGTAGAAGCAGAGAACTCCGGTTACGACTTTTGTTGGGTGTGGGACAGCCCCCTGTTGCGTTCGAATCTTTGGGTGATGATGACGTTGGTCGCTGAACGGACCAAACGGATACGCGTGGGTTCGGGGGTCGCAATCCCGGCTCTACGGGTTGCACCTGCGACAGCCAACGCGATCGCGACGATCAACCGGCTCGCTCCGGGTCGAACCTTTCTGGGCGTGGGTACCGGCAACACTGCGATGCGAAACATGGGGCAACTCCCCATGACGGTCGCTGATTACGCCGAAGATCTGCGAGTTATCCGGGCGCTGCTTAACGGTGAGACCGTTGACTACACCGCGAACGGACGTAGCCATCCAGTGAATTTTCAGAGCCTCGAACTTGACTACATCGATATTGAAAATCCGATCCCAATTCACGTTGGCGGATTCGGCCCACGATCACAAAGTCTCGCAGGGGAACTAGGCGACGGTTTGATCACCGGTATTCCGCGAGGGGGAAGCATCCCCGACGCGTTAGCGAACGTGAAACATGGAGCTGACCGCGCCGGGCGGAACCTTGACGGATTTGAAACCACGGCTCTGGTCAACGTGTTGATGTTGAACTCGGGCGAAACGTTGTCATCTCCGCGTGTGTTACAAGAAGTTGGGTCATCGGTGATGGTCAACGTTCATTATCTTTACGATCGGTTCCTCGAAGCCGACGCTGAGCCGCCACCGTTCGTCGAATCGATTTGGGATCAGTACGTTGCGTTTCGTCGAGAACGAGACGCTAATAGGACTATTTCTGAGGTTCATTCCTCTCATTACGGTCACCTTGACGAGGAAGAAGCTCGGTTTGTGACCCCTGAACTCATCCGGGAATGCGCGATCGTTGGACAACCCGGTGACATTGTCGAACAACTCACTGATCTAGAGAAACAGGGCCTGGATGGACTCAATTTCATTCCCCCGGTTGATCAGCAGTACGACATTTATTCCAAGTTTGCTTCCGAGGTCATACAGCGAATGTGAGACCTGAGCTATCCGATTGGATTAGCTAGCCATCCGCGAGGAATACTTCCCTAGGTCTTTACACCGCATCGGGGGCGCGTAAATCTATGACCATGCTGGGGGATTACCGGGTAATTGAGTTAGCAGACGAACGCGGCCAGCTGGCTGGAAGCGTTTTGGCGTCGTTGGGTGCTGAGGTCATTACGGTCGAACCCCCCGATGGTTCTCACTCCCGGTCTGTTGGGCCGTTCGCAGACGACGTCGTATCCCCTGACACTTCTCTGTGGCATTGGTCGTACAACAGAGGCAAAAAGTCGATCGTTGTTGACCTTGAAACATCTGATGGACGCGACGAACTGCTCCGTTTAACCGACGGTGCCGACATTGTGATCGAGGCGTTCGGCCCCGGGGTGTTGAACGACTTGGGGCTTGGTTACGACGTAATGGCGGAAAGAAACCCCGCGCTCATTCATTTGTCTATCTCTGCGTTCGGAGACGACGGACCAAAAGCGTTATGGGAAGCGACAGATCTGACAATCATGGCTTCAGGAGGTCAGATGAGCCTGGCAGGCGATTTGGATCGCTCCCCCCTTCGCATCCCACTAGCTCAGGCACACATGCACGCATCCTCCGAAGCTGCAGGAGCAGCCCTCATTGCTCTCTACGAACGTCAACACAATTCCGGATTGGGTCAACACATCAACCTGTCCGCTCAAGCTTCCACCTTGCAGGCAAGTCAAACCAACATGGTGGCATCGGCGATCAATGCTCCTCCTGCTATTCGTTCAGCTGGTGGTGTCACCATTTCCGACATTTATGTTCAACTGATGTGGCCATGCGCGGACGGGCATGTTTCCGTCACGGTCCTGTTCGGGCCTGCGCTCGGCCCGTTCACAAGGAACCTGATGGAATGGGTGTTCGAAGAAGGGTTCTGCGACGAAGCCACCCGCGACAAGGATTGGCTCAACTACGGCGAACTCATTTTCTCGGGCCAGGAACCCGTATCAGAATACAACCGAGTGAAAGAAGTCGTCGGCGAGTTCTGTGCCACCAAAACCAAAGCAGAACTGTTCGAAGAAGCCTTTACTCGCCGGTTACTGATCGCGCCGATCACCACAGCTGAAGATGTCCTCAACAACCCTCACCTCACCGAGAGAGGTATCTGGGAAGACATCCAGATTGGTGACCGTGTCGTGCGTTTCCCGGGGCGGATGGCAATTTTTTCTGAAACCCCACAGGAGCCTCTCCCCCAGCCGCCAACAATCGGTGAACACACCGAACAAATACTGTCCGAAGCACCCAGAACCCCCAAAGTGGTAATCCCTGCGGTTCCCGGCCGGCAAGGAAAGGCCCTTGAAGGACTGAAGATTTTGGATTTCATGTGGGTGATGGCTGGGCCAGCTGGAAGCCGGGTGCTCGCCGACTACGGGGCAAACATCATTCGCATCGATTCTGAAGCGCGAATGGACACCGCGCGAACACTGCAACCGTTCCGAGACGACGAGGCGCTGCCGGATAACTCCGCCCTGTACAGCAACATGAACGCCGGTAAACGCGGACTATCACTCGACCTCACGAAACCCGAATCGATCGACGTGGTGCACGATTTGGTGCAATGGGCCGATGTGGTGTTGGAATCATTCTCTCCCAAAGGCATGGCGGGCTTCGGACTGGATTACAAGTCACTGAGAAAAATCAAACCCGACATTGTGATGGCGTCGAGTTGCATCATGGGCCAAACAGGTCCCTACACAGAGCTCGCTGGTTATGGAACGATGGCTGCAGCGATTTCAGGATTCTTTGAACCGACCGGCTGGCCCGATCGGGCACCAAGCGGCCCGTTCGGGGCTTACACCGACTACATCTCCCCCCGCTTCCTTGTGAGTTGCATCATGGCTGCTGTCGAACATCACCGGGCAACCGGTCAAGGGCAGTACATCGACTTCAGTCAAGGTGAAGCGTCCATGCAACAACTCACCCCGCTTCTTTTGGACTGGACCGTCAACGGTCGTCTGTGGGATCGAATGGGTAACCGCGACGTCGTCCACGCCCCTCACGCCGTTTTCCCATCTACAGGCGACGACGAATGGGTTGCAATTGCAGTCACCGACGACGATCAGTGGCGAGCCTTGTGTGAACTCATCAATGCCCCGGAGCTCGCGGGACTCGACATCGACGCTCGTCGAACCAACCAAGATGAACTCGAGCAACGGATCGGGGAATGGACGTCAGAACGTTCTTGCACCGACACAATGGCGATTTGTCAGGCTGCCGGAATTCCATCTCATCGGGTGCAGAACACAGATCATTGCCTCGATGATCCTCAGTTAGCTCACCGGAATCATTTCATTGAGGTCGGTCATCCAACCCAAGGTACGACGACGATCGAAAACTCTCGATTCATAATGTCTCGGACCCCGGCGGTTGTGACCTATGGCGGTCCTACCTGGGGTGAACACAACTGGGAGATTCTGACCGAAGAGTTGGGGTATGACCCAGATCGGATCGCGGAGCTCGCGATCGCTGAGGTTCTCGGGTAGCGCTTATTTCTGGTTGAACGATGCGGTCAGTTGTTGTTCTCCGAAACCGGCTGGCGTTTCACCTGTTGTCACATACAGGTAGAGGGCTGTTTGGAAGATGCCGTTGAGTGCGGCGGAAAGGACGGCGGCGAACATGACCGCGAGCACACCGATGACAATGAGCGCCCAGATGCCACTTGAGGAACCCAGCACGACCAGAAGAATGCCGGGGATCGCCAGTGCGAAGGAAAATAATCCGAACCCGACTTGGGCTGTCAGGTTTTCTCCCCATGAGGTTCGAAGGAGTTGTCCTGAGCGTTTCAATCCTGCGATCGGTCCGAGGTCGTCGAACATGACGACAGGCACGATGAGGAAGGTGATGACTCCCCACGCCATATCGAACATGCCTCGAGCGATGCGCCCGAATTGGCCACCTTGCCGCTCGACGATGGAGAGAATGATTCCAACCGTTGTTGCCATCAACGCCCATGGAACAAGTCGGTGCAGTCGAGCTGATGCGCCCGATAGTGACGATCCGATGGTGGGGTCACCACCAGTGAAACGTTCATGCGCGCCTGCCACCAACGCTCCTTTGAAGAACGTGTTGATGACATTCATGCCGATAAGCGCAAAGACCACCAGCACGATGATTCCTATACCCCCGTCAGAGTCAGAATCCCCGGAGAAATCGACGCCCAGACCTGAAGCGACAAGCCATAGCAACAAAGCGAAAATAACCGCGGCGACAGCGTTTAGGACTGGTAGGACGAGTAGTTCCCGGTCAAGTCGGATCACCGTCATCGATGATTTCGCTAAACCCCAAGTACGTCGAAACACAGAATTCCTCTCCAATACAGGTAGCTATTGATCAAGGCTAGGTTGTTTACAGTAGACCAGCCGCTACGGCATAGAAACCTAACTGCTCGGGGGAGAAGAGGCGCACCGATGGGTGATGGAATTCCGGCGTTTCGATTGCACCACCACGCATATGTTGTTGACGATCAGGAAGCAACACGCGCGTTCTACGAGGATCTATTGGGATTTCCCTTGGTGGCTACGTGGTGTGAAGTGGAAAGTGTTCGAGGGAAAGAGCGAACCTATTGTCATACGTTCTTCGAACTCGAAGATGGCTCAGCGTTAGCGTTCTTCCAGTTCTTGGATGCCGATGACCAAGCGGAGATGAAACTTGATTCGCGAAGTTCCCTGAACCATGTGGCGCTGTCGAGCACGTTGGCTGATCAGGAACGGGTGCGAACGTCTCTGGATGCAGCGGGAATGGCGCATCGCACAACTGATCATGGTTATTGCGTGTCGCTATACGTGACCGATCCGGACGGATTGACCGTCGAATTCACTACTGACCCGGACAATGTGAGTGAGATCAACGAGTGGCAGCGTTCCAATGCCCACAGCGAACTGCAACGTTGGTTATCGGGTGATCACGCACCGAACAACAAGCTACGGGTTAACAAATAGCATATTAATTATTTCTTCAATAATTATATGTATAAGTATTTATTATATCAACAGGATTTAATAGTAGCTTTTGGACTCATGGAACTCGATCCCGTCCCTGAAACCCATGAACAACAGCTAAATCCGGACTTCTCTGCTATCAGCTGCCACAGCGCCATTTTCTCAGTCATCGACAACCAACTCATGCTGTTGCTATCGGAACGCAACGAAGGGCCGTTTCGTTTCCAATGGGAACTCCCCGGAACCACCCCGGCGATAACCGAAGACCTATCAACCGCAGCTATACGAGCAGCTACTCCCCCGTTAGCCCCATCGGCGGTCAACGACCCACAACAAGTCGGCGCGTACGGTGACCCGCAACGAGATCCGCGACATCGGTCAGTTGCTGTCGTCTACTGGGGAGTTGCCCACCACACAAACATCAACACCGGGCCCTCAGGACTCCAACTGATGCCAATAACCGAATGGGCATCTGATGGCTTCCGGTTCGCGTTTGATCATCGGCTAATAGTTGACGATGCCTTGATTGCACTGAAACAGTCGTTGAACTCAACTTCGTTAGCTACACGACTCTGCGCATCCGCTTTCACGATCAGTGAACTGCAACGCGTCTACGAAGTCGTATTCGACACCGAGATCGCCGCTGGAAACTTCCATCGAAAGGTCCAATCCACCCCAGGGTTCACAGCAACTGTCGAAAACCAGAACCAAGAACCAAAAGCCAGGGGGCGACCAGCTCAACGTTTCGAAGCGACCGAAATCGTGAACATCTCACCCCCATTTCACTTCGAAACCACACCAATTCGTTAACGAGACAGTGCCGAAAAATGCGCCGATTACAGCGCTAGCCCGGCTACGTTCGCTAGTTCAGATCAAAGAAAAGAGAAATCGGTGGAACAAAAACTTCAACGCTACGGGCCCCTAGGCGCGATCCTCGGAATCATCCTCGTGTTCGTCTCATTCGGTGCGAACGGCAGATGGGCGTCGACCGAAGAGAGCGCACAAGAAATCGCGGACCTCTACGTTCAAAACCAAGACCGAGTGTTCATGGGTTCCTGGGTCGCCATCCTCGGAGGGCTTTGCATGCTTGTGTTCGGAATGTGCATGTCGCAACGAGTTCGCGACACCGGCCAACAACTACTCGGCATGCTTGTCGCCGGCGCCACTCTCATAGCCGTCACCGGGCTGGCGGTCGACTCGGCTCTGCGAGCAGGCCTATCGATTCAAGCCGACAACATGTCCCCAGAAGCAATGAAAACCATGCATGCAATATGGGACGCGTTTTTCTGGCCGATGCACGCCGGTATGGCAACTCTCGTACTAGCTATCGGGCTTGCAGCGTTAAGCAGTGGATTACTGCCGAAGTGGCTCGGTTGGATCGGTGTCGTCGCCTTCGTCCTGGCCATGATCCCCTTGCCAACGATGTTCGCCGGAATCATCCTCTCATTGCTGTTCATGGTTATTACCTCGCTGATGATGACATTCGGTGGTTCACGAGCAACTAGCAACAACTAGCCAAGCGTTGCAAACAACATCCAAGAGATAGCTAGGACCGCCTCGACTTTTATCAACCGGCGATTTCGGGTGGTTCAACTTCGTCTCCCGGTTGCTGATCGAGATACATTCCAACAGCTGTTTGCAAAATGTACGACATGACCTGCATTAATTGATTGTCCGACTGAAAGTCATCTTCGTCTTGCAAAGCTTCAATCATCTGAAACGCGTGCAGTTCAAGTCGATCAGCGAACTCTCTTGGAACAACAAAGGTTTGTGTTGTCAGT
>ENA-UPTF01000842-UPTF01000842.1-marine-metagenome-genome-assembly--contig:-NODE-842-length-20570-cov-2.136974_pt1 | contig 20570 bp, 22 predicted proteins | sample MGYA00238166_ERZ767019 | MGnify/ENA primary metagenome ERZ767019 (study PRJEB28930, sample SAMN06266391) | marine metagenome | isolation source: Sea water from 250 m depth | place: Atlantic Ocean | study... | reverse complement strand
GACCCATCCTTATGAGACGGAGTCATTCGGCGTTTCTTATCGATTGATTTAAGTTGTCTTTCTGCTGCGTTGAACGCGTCTCTAATTGCTATATAGAGATCTTCGTGAGCATGATTATCGTGCTGCTCTTGATTTACGCGCACCTCTTTAGAAGGAGTGTGAATTTCTAATCCGACTGAATAGACTTTACCTTTATGATGATTATTATGGGGTGAATCCAATACAACTCTACCGGCAATTATCTCATCACAATAACGTTCAAGCTTTTGAATTCGTTTTTGTACTGCATCAGCTATAGCATTAGTCTGGTCTATGTTGCGGAACACAACTTGGAATTCATTAGTCATAAATTACTATCTCCTGATTACTTTCAAGTAGCGGTTTACTGCTGTTTGTTTATTTAAAGATACCTCCTCCTATCTTCGATATCTTGATTAATATGATTGCGTTCTTAATTTACAAATCCTAGTTCAAATCCTCTAATTCCAAAAATGTCGCTCACTACTTATCATGGGCACGAGCAATACCCGCGCGCTAAAGAAATAAGAATTGACCAAGTGATTGAAAAAAGATTTGAGTTGGGGGCTAATTACGTGAGTACTTGGGACTTGCGGAATATTCATCGAATGCTGCACTGGGTGATCTTTGAGCATTCCCCCCTCCTTCTTGTGCAATGGGTTTAGATTACCCCTTTCGGATTGGTTTGTCTAAATTCTAGAGTCGCTCTATTTATCTGAGCTGTGGAAGCACCAGTGCCATGGTTCGTAATTTATTCCTTGAGAATTATTTCTTGGAAAACTCATAAAGAATCCGTATTTATTCCCATTAGTTTTAAGCCATTGAAATGCTTTCGTATTCTCAAAAGCCTCAACTAGAGCGTCACACCCTGGTGTACCTATATCCACCGCACGACCAGTATGGTGTTCGCTGTAACCCGGCGCTGCATTGGCTTTAAGAATTTCTGCAATCTCTCTGCCTTCCTCGAGCTTTCTAGCGATCACGTCGTGCTGATACTGTATATCTCGATATGCCGAAATCAGAAAAATGGTCACCCCCGCTTCAGCCGCAGCCTTTTTCATTGCGGTCCAGGAATCGAAGGAATCTGGGGTCAATCGTTGCGGCCTACCATAGAAATCAGCCTCGGTATCTACCAACTCCGTCGGCTCTTCGCATAATGGCAGCGAACAAGTATTACTGTAGTCGTCCGGAATACCCAGGGCGCTATGAAGTACACTTAATCGATTATGAAAGGATTTTGAGTTGCTCACAGAGTTTCACAAAAAAAATAGCCCGCATTAAAGCGGGCTATTTTTCAAAATAATGAACGAAATTATCTGGGATAACTATTGTAGACACTGTTAATCCAGGCTTCTTCGCTTATAAATCCCTGACCCCACGATTCAAGTTCTGCCCCTAGTCCTTGGGCAACAATTTCCTCTGCGCTCATGCGTTGCGACTTCTTCACTCTAATGCTGATAGAAGTATCTTTAACCACATTATAGAAATTTAATAAGTCGCTTTTAGTTGCCAATGGACCATGACCAGGAATTACTGAAGTGTCATCGCTTATCCAAGATAGAACCTTTTCCAGGTTATCGATATATCCCTGAACCGTCCCGCCATTTGCCAAATCAACAAACGGAAATGCGCCATTAAAAAAGTGATCACCCATATGAATAACGTCGGAATCCTCGAAATAAACCACGCTATCCGTATCAGTGTGACCCCGGGGCATATGGATTAGGGTCACCATCTCACCATTAAAGTGAATGGATACATCGTCATCATAGGTAACAACAGGAAGAGCTACCGAAGGAGCATCGCTGTTGCTCATTCGTATTCTTACATTTTCATGGGCAACAATTACACTGCCTTCTCCAAACTCAGCATTTCCACCAACGTGATCGCCGTGAAAATGAGTATTGAGTAAAAACTTAGGTGTATCAGAGCCCAAGGCATCGAGAGAAGCTTTAATACGATCAGCTAACGGAGCAAACTGATCATCAATGATTAAGATTCCATCATCTCCAGCTGATACTCCAATATTTCCTCCCTGCCCTATCAACATTGAAATGTTGCCAGCAACAGCTACAGTTTCGATCGTCACATTAGCAAAACGATCTTGCCCATAGACAGAAACAGAGAAAAGAAGAACAAGTAGCGCCGAAATTCGAACCACAAGATATTTATTATTCATGAGACCTCCCACACCTGGGTTTGACCCTAATAAGGCAATGCTATGTGGCTGCATTCATTTATGCAAGCGCTGCTCCATTGGACCCATGCCTATTTTGGACTAAAGTATATTGGCCGATATAACTTAATTATTGTCTAATTTTTCCTAGACTAATTTACCAACCCGTCGATATAGTCCTATCAGATTTGCAGGAGTAGCTTGTTGCAGTAAAAATGGCCAGATTACCTATTGTTACCGGTCTCGGTGGCATTAATGCCGCTGGGCGTAGTTCAAATCATCACGCCTATCGCCGCATGGTGATAGATACTCTCGATGCTGAGCAGGCATTAGAAACCTATGCCGCAATAGCATCGCTAACAGGTCGCTTAATACGGGAAAATAATTCCTGGAAAGATGGTGCCGGCAACGAAGTACAACTGAAAGCCTATATTGACTCTATTAAATCTGAGTTATTGCAATCTACCCTCATTCGAAAACTTGAAGACAATTTGTTCGACCCTGATCGAGTGCATTTTCACCAGCGCGTAAACCTATCCAGTGTTAATGGGGAAGGTTTTGAATTCTCACTTAAAACAAAACAGCTTCCCTCGCCTTTACCTCCTGGTTGGAAAATGATCTCAGATCCCAATGATCCTCCAAATAAAGTCAGAGTTCGGGTTGAGCAGAACTTTGAAGTTTTGTTAGATTGTTTCCGCAAGAATAATGTCAATTGTGCAGGTCAGCTTCCCAGCGGCTTTAAGCCAGAACTTCTCTACCAGGCCCGTAATCATCCCCGTGCACTGCAATTAACTGTTTACGCGGCTTCCGATGCCATTAACTCACTGGGTATCGATTGGGAGGCAGTTAGGCAACTTGTTCCTCCTGATCAGATCGGTGTTTATGCCGGTAGTGCGATGGGCCAGCTGGATTACAACGGTTTCGGGGGTTTGTTGCAGGCACGTATTCTGGGCAAAAAAGTCACCTCAAAACAAATGCCTTTGGGTTACGCTGAAATGCCTGGAGATTTTGTTAATGCGTATCTGCTTGGCAATCTCGGAACCAACGGTACTAATGTCGCAGCCTGCGCCACATTCCTCTACAACCTGCGCCAAGCTGTGAGAGACATTCAATCAGGCACTCATCGTGTAGCTATTGTGGGGACTACCGAAGCCCCAATATTTCCTGAATCCTTTGACGGCTTCACTACAATGAATGCGTTAGCGGATGATGATTCATTGCGCAAACTCGACAACTTGAATGTCGATCAAGAACCAAACTATCGAAGAGCATGCAGACCCTTCGCGGAAAACACTGGATTTACTCTAGGAGAGGCCGCTCAATTTGTTGTTCTATTTGATGATGAGTTAACTCTAGAGCTAGGAGCTCATATTCTAGGTGGTGTAAATGAAGTATTTGTTGCTGCTGACGGCCACAAGAAATCAATTACAAGCCCAGGCTTAGGTAATTACATTTCTATGGCGAAAGCTGTAGCAGCCACTCGAAACATTGTTGGTGAAGAAGCATTAAAACAACGCAGCAACGTGCAATCCCATGGCACGGGAACACCTCAGAACAGAACTACTGAATCTCATATTCTCAGTCAGATTGCTGGTACCTTTGGAATTGAAAAGTGGCCGGTGTCGGCAATTAAGTCTTATGTTGGGCATACCATTGCCACCTCGGCAGGTGATCAGCTGGCTGCTACATTAGGTAGCTTCGCTCATGGTATTTTGCCTGGCATCCTTACTATTGATCATATAGCCGATGATGTTTCTCAAGATAATTTAGATTTTCTCATGGCTCACAGAGAAATAGGTGCGGAGAGTATCGATGCCACCATAATAAATTCGAAAGGATTTGGTGGAAACAATGCTAGCGCCTCAATTCTTGCACCTCATGTCGTGAAACGAATGTTGGAAAAAAGACATGGCGCTGCGGCGATAGTAAATTTCAAGAAACGCAATGAAAAAGTAGTCGAACAGAGCGCCGCCTATGATCAGGCTACTATCGAAGGCAAAAACAACACCATTTATAAATTTGACCACAATGTCTTGGATAGCGAGGCATTGGATATGGATACGGTAACAATTAGAGTTAAGGAGATCGCCCCAACGATCTCATTAGATCTGGAGAACAAGTACGCAGACATGTGCACGGATTAAGTTACTTCTAGCGGATGCTGTTCAGCAATCTTGGCTTTCCAGATTGCGGGACCGGTTTCGTGCACTGATGCGCCATTCACGTCTACCGCAACAGTTACAGGCATTTCTTCCACGACAAACTCATGAATTGCTTCCATACCTAAATCTTCGAAAGCAACAATCTTTGCTTTCCTAATTGCTTTGGAAACTAAATAAGCAGCTCCCCCCACTGCCATTAAGTACACCGCCTTGTGCTTTCTGATTGCTTCGATTCCCGCAGGACCTCTTTCAGCTTTGCCAATCATCCCTATAAGACCAGTTTTTTCTAAGAGCTCATCAGTGAATTTGTCCATCCGAGTAGCGGTAGTGGGACCTGCTGGCCCAATTACCTCATCCCTAACTGGATCAACTGGACCGACATAATAAATAAATTTGTTATCAAGATTTACATCATCTGGCATAGATTCACCATCATTTAACATGGTAATTAATCTTTTGTGGGCAGCATCACGGCCGGTCAGCATTGCTCCAGAAAGTAAAAGTGTTTCACCTGGCTCCCATTTAGCTATGTCTTCGGCTGTGATTGAATCAAGATCAACCTTTCGGGCTCTAGGCCCAACGTCCCAGGTGATTTCCGGCCACTCATCCAAACTAGGCGGTTTCAATTCCGCGACACCACTACCATCTAATGAAAAGTGAGCATGCCGTGTCGCTGCACAATTCGGAATCATCGCTACCGGTAAAGATGCAGCATGGGTTGGATAATCCAATATCTTTACATCCAATACCGTGGTTAAGCCCCCAAGCCCTTGCGCGCCTATACCTAAAGCATTCGCACGATCCATTATTTCTAGCCGCAATTCTTCAATGCGACTGCTGGGGCCGCGTTCACGCAACTCATGAATATCAATTGGGCCCATTAACGATTCCTTGGCCAGTACTGCAGCTTTTTCAGCAGTACCGCCAACACCAATGCCAAGCATACCTGGCGGGCACCAACCGGCTCCCATTGTCGGCAATGTTTCTTCAACCCAATCAACAATACTGTCACTAGGGTTAAGCATAGCCATCTTTGCTTTGTTCTCAGACCCCCCTCCCTTAGCCGCCAATTTCACATCAATTGAATCTCCAGGAACAATTTCGGTATGAATTACCGCAGGAGTATTGTCTCGAGTGTTCTTACGTGCACCGGCTGGATCTTCAAGAATTGATGCCCGTAAAACATTGTCTGGAAGTAAGTAGGCGCGACGCACTCCTTCATTAACCATGTCCGCTACGGACATATCACCTTCCCATGTGACATTCATTCCTATCTTGAAAAAGACTGTGACAATACCCGTGTCTTGACAGATAGGTCGTTTGCCTTCAGCACAAAGTCGAGAATTAATAAGAATCTGCGCCATTGCATCTTTGGCGGCTGGGGATTCTTCTTTTTCATAAGCTTCGTTAACCGCTTTGACGAAATCGAGTGGGTGGTAATAGGAAATGAACTGCAAAGCATCGGCGACGCTCTGAATTACATCTTCGTTGCGGATTAATGTCATTTGATTCGGTCCTAATTCGAGCTCGGGCCAGGAGCTATTCTACCACTTTAAGCCATGACATTGCTTAGCGGGACGCGGATTAACCTGTAAAAAGAGTAACTAGTTGGAAGAAAAGCTGCCAGGTATTAAATCAGCCAAATCAGATTGTTCCTGGTCAGCACTACGATTATTAAATACCCTGCCTAGGGCCACACCTGTAGCCGCCCAAATTGCTGCAATACCGGCTCCAATAGCCGCCATCGCAGCTATACCCAGACCTACGCCATCGGTCAGTGCAGCAAAAGCAGAGGACCATACTGCATCTCCTCCACGATATATGGCTACATCTACTACAGGTTTGGCTTTAAATCTGCTTTCCCGAGCCACTGCTGTGAACAACATTTCTCTAGCAGGACGAGTCACTCCGTAGTTTCCTGCTTGCCGTGCCACTTGCAGTGCAAGCAATACAGTTAAGATTGGAGCAAAAGCCAATATCAGCAATGCAGCGCTCATAAAGAGCGGGATGATTGCCAAAGTTGTTGGCATTCCTAATTTTGTTGCCAGGCGTCCTGTTGCGAAAAATCCAAGAATAAATGTTAGTACATTAACCACTACTGCCAATATCGCTAAAATTTCCGTTCGTTCGTCGCGGGTGTAATCTCGCAGCAAATTTGTCTGTTCGAAATAGGCAAAAGAACTAATGGCTGTATACAGAAGAATAAAAGCAGCAATTCCGATTAGATAAGGGCTGATAAAAAACTGCTTAAATCCGGCTAGTGGATTTCCACCGATTCTTAGATGGGAAAGATCTGCGCTTACTGCTTCATTGCCCAGCACTGCAATCTTTAAATACTGCAAATAGAAAATTATTGGTAACGGTAATAACATGATCAGAGATGACCACAGCATTAAAGTTTCCGAACCGGTAATGTTAACTGCTACGGCGGCGACCAATGGTCCAACGATCGCTCCAGCACTGGCTCCAACCGCGATAAACCCAAATAAGCGTTTCGATTGTTCTTTGTTGTAGAGGTCCGCCATCAAACTCCAGAACACAGAAACATGAAAAAGAGAAAATAGACTCACCCACAAATAAAATCCTTTGTCGAGTAGCACAGGATTGGTTACCGAACTAGAGCCTAGATAGAAACAAGCGAAACTGACTGCAAAAAATCCGTAAACAGTGGGAACTAGATACTTGAAATTAACTCTGGAAACAGCTATGCCGTATATAGCTACAAAAGTGAGACTAAGCAAAAACTGAATATTCCACAGCACACTTATTTCCGTGTTAGTCCAATCACTGGCCATCGCATCTCGAACAGGCCTCAAGATGTAATAAGCAGCCATTAGAATAAATACCAAAAAAAATGAAATCAAAACTGCTTTCTGTTCATTTCTTTCAATTAGTGTTGCGGACTTAAATAATTCTGTTGATTTTATCACTGGAGGCCTGTTTTGATTGTTATATTGCTACTCAGCCAATTTCAAAACTTACACTCACACAATCTTTTACTCTACTTTGATGAGTTAATCTATAGAAAATACGAGGCGCAATGACCACATCGTCAGCTATTCGAGTTCGTTTAATAGAAAATCTTTCGCTGTGTTTATTTTCTTTGCTAGATAATCAGACCCACCTCTATCAGGATGTAATTTCTGCATCAACTTTCTGTGAGCTTGAATAACGTCTTCTTTGTTAACTGGTTCTGCTAATCCTAACACTTCGATTGCTAACTGATGATCCATCCTTCCTTCATCAGGCACCGATGTACTTTCTCCTGAGAATTGAGTTTGTTCTCTCCAGTCTGGATAGTTACGTTCAATGTATGCTTCTAATACCTGACTGGAATCGACATCAGCTAAACATTCCTTATGGAATTCCAGCAAATCGTCAAAGGACAAAGATGACAGCAATTTATTGAGAAATTTTCCTTTTAATACTTCACCATCCATATTGCCGCTATCGTGTTCTAATTCCATTGCTAGATACTCAGTACGGATAGTTGAGGTCTGCCCTTCTGTTCGGGGTCTAGCGGACGCTGTTCGACTTTTAAATAACTGCCACATAGGCAGCAAACGAATGAGCGTTGGAAGAAAGCGAAGAATAAATGCGGCAGCGGCCCCAAGAGGAGCGAGAATAAAACCAACAGGCAGTCTTCCCAGCACAATCAATACTGCAACTACCAAAAGAGCCGCTACGATCAGAAATAGTAACTGGGTTTGTCGCGAAGTGAAGTTGAATCGCCGACTTACTTCTTTGACAAAGTAGTAGGCAATTATTGACAAGATCAGCAGTGCCAGAAATCTAGAAATCATGGGAATAGTTCAAGAATGCTATGACTTTAATTGTCGCTCTAGTAATTTTACATCTTGAGAAGATGATTTGCTAAAATCCTGCAGTGCTTTTAAGCCGCCTGCCGCATAGATTGCAACAGCTTTCAGCAATTCTTTCAAATGGTTTGCGCTGGCCTTATCGAATTGAGCATAGGCACCGCCAGATAGCCTGCTCATTTCAATAAATGCCTTTCGTGCGACTGGATCCCCTCTTTCCTGGAACATAAAGATTGGAACATTAAGCAAACCAAGTTTGCCTGCAAGCTGAGCAAGTATATCGACGTTTTCTTCCATGGCATCGCCAATGTAAACCACGCATTTTATTTTATTACTCTCATTCTCATTTATGGCATGTCTTAGTACGCGTTCAATCTGTGTCGCACCTGCCTGGCAGAGAATGCGGGACATGTATTGAACTATTTCATCTGCATTATTTTGCCAATCGCTGTTAAAAAACTCTCCGAAGCCGCGAAAATAACAAAGTTGCACATTTAACCCACCCAAGGAATGTGTGCTCAAAAACATTTCAGTCTGCAATTGGCTCGCAACATCCCAAGTCGATTCCCTACTTGCCGTTGCGTCCAACGCAAAAATCAGACGAGCTTCGCCACCCGTTTTTGGCATGCCAGCAACTTTAGAAAGAAAGTGCTGAACATCGTTTTTGCTAGACACAGGGAGGTCAGAATCTTTTTTGGAAACCGATTGTCTGCTTCTTTGCTTTAAAGGCTCTTTCATAAAATTAGGATATCGTAGATGAAGAAAGGAGAATGGAGAGAGAAATAAGTCTTGGTATCAATACTTCACTCTCCACCAACCAAATTAATATACCAGAGTGGCCCAAGGTGTCGGGTTTAAACTTGATAAATCTTTCCACTGTAGATTAGTGTTTCTAAATCGAGTGAACCTTCTGCCCGATGCTTTCCACCATCCGAAAGATTCACATTCATAACTATATCCCACTTGTGGCTACCACTTGATTTCTCCCACGTTCCATTCCCAATCCCTCCGAGCTCTGAGCCATCATCTAAAAAAGCGACACCTACCCATTGGCAACTGCCACTCGAAGCATTCATCTCAGATAAGGACTCAGTAGTAATTAAGGTGCCCCAAACTGGGCCAAAACCGGTAGCTTCTCCAACAAAATTATTGTTTGCGATCATTTCACCCTCTGAATTAGTACCAAATGTGCATCCAGAGTGCTTAAGTGTGAACTCACCAATTTGTTCTGACATGATTTTCCCCTCTAAATAAATCTAATAAAGTAAAAGAGTACTGCTGATTTGAATATTGAAAATATAGCAACAAATTTGAGTGCGCAATAGCGCAGTAGTAATAATGAGCCCCTTAATCCGAAGAGAATAGTTCACTCATTGAATTGTTCTACCTTCTGCTTTTTGAAACTATTTTGAAACTATTTGAGTATATGGTGGTAATTAAACATAATCATCTTATACAAAAACCAAAAATAATTTATTAAGGAGAATTACAAATGTCACTAAAAGACCATATGAAGCTAGAAGATGAAGAGTTTAACTTTCAGTTAAAAATTACCTCAATTACTCAAAATGCTGACGGCACTCAAGTTAATGCCACTGGGTCCGTAGGTAGGTATGGTAAAGTCTGGCTCAGCTATGATTTCACCCCTAACCCCAAACAAGAACATATGGGCTCTTTCATAGGCATAGGGCGAGCAGTAACAGAAGACGGGGTAGCCAATGAGGGTCAAAGAAGAGGTGTTTATGTAGGCGATGGCCTGCGGGGAACAGTATACTCTCTTGACGATGTTACAGATGGGGCTCCTAATTTCTGTATCGAAAAATGGGATCTTGAAAAAGAAACCATTGAACTGACCTTTTCAAGAATAGAAGGCTAGATCATCCAAAATAAGTAACAACTTTAACGCTACTAAATAGGCGTGAAAGGAAGACATGCTAGATAATGGGGCAGGAAATTCCTGCCCCTTGCGCTTTCATACTAAAGGCTTTAAATCCTTAAAGTTCTTGAACTTTTGAAATGTTGACTCTCGGGACAGGTTTACAAAGAGCAAGATCCCATCATATAAAGCCCACGCGCTATCTTAACCGCCTTTATAGAAAATATAGTTGATTAAATACAAGCAGTAAAAATTCACTTGAAGGAAAAAAATATGAGTAACTCTAATGATGTCTATGACGCAATTCTCGCAGTGAATGAAATTTTTATGGAAACATTTGGCCAGGGTAACTCGGCTGGTGTGGCCGAACTATATACCGAGGATGGGCAGTTTCTCCCTTCAAATAGTGATGCGGTAGTTGGAAAAGCTGCTATTCAAGAAGCATTTCAGGGCTTACTAGACGGAGGAATTAGAGGTATTCAGCTAGATACCTTAGAAGTCGAAAGCTTCGGTGATACGGCTTATGAAGTCGGCTTATACGCTCTAAAAGATGAAACGAGCGAGACCTTGGATCATGGTAAATTCATCGTTATATGGAAGCTAATAGAGGGAAATTGGAAGCTTCATCGTGACATCATTAACTCAAGTCTTGGTTCTTAAAAACTGAGTCCAGGATAGTTAATCAATAGAGGGAAGAAAGCAGCTGAGATTAATTAATTAATTGAACGTGCTAGGGTAGTCTGCCGCGTCGGCCGGTTGCATATCACCACCACTAAACCCCCCACCGGGCGTACCTTCATCTCTGTAAGTTCCCCACCATCTCAAGTGTTTCAGCTCCCTAATAGATAAGCAGAGCTTCGGCTGATCCTCAGATTCGATGTCTCCCTCATCTAAGCTTGCAGAACCTACTTGCGAAATCTCGATTTCTTCTTGGAACGAAATAGCCCCGGAAAATATACGCACTCCTGCAATTTCTTCCTCGCAAATAATTTGATTATTAAACGCAGCCGAGGCGTTGTACAAAGCAAGTTCTATTTCATCCATTGTTTCAAAAGGTAAATCGGGTACGCCCACACACGAAGATAAGCCTGCAAGGAAGAAAATTACGAACAAGTATTTGGCAATCTTAGTCATTATTAAATCAGAAAATGAAGAGGATAAACCCTTTAGCAGTATGGGCTGTAGTTTCTATGAGAGTGAGCAAAAGGGCTACATTCAACCCTTTCCTCACTCACTTTATCGCAATTTACTTAGCCATTCTTGAAAAATTAATGGTAGCCGACTCTTCGTCTAAATTTAGTTCTACCACTGCAAAATGGAAATTACCGTCTGACACGTCATCCAGGCTATATAACGTTATGTTTCTTTCCTTTCTTACCCATACTCCACCAAGAGCGGCAGTATTACGCTCGCCTTTCTCACCGTAACCAAGAGCTTTGCCAGTAAATGCGCCTTGAGTGACTAGATTAGGGTTAAGTGTAAGATTGTAAGTTAGATAAATTAAGCCATAAATATCTTGATGGCCGGTGACATTGATAGTGCCACCTATTTCAGAAAGGGTTACAGAAGTAATTTTAGCATCATTAAATGTTAAAGTTTCTCCCTCGAATTTTACTAATTCTGAAATCGACATATGAAGACCCTCCATTGTTTAGAACATATTAATTAGTCTATAACATAGACATCTAGTGTTAGTTTTCTTTGGGCGCTGTCAACCACTATATAGTCAAGATTCGTAGTACCATCAGAGATATTTACTAAATTTCTCATTATTATATTAGCGCCATCTCTCTTCCAGATCCCAGAAAACGTGCCAGCGAAAAACGTATCTTTATCTACTATACCACGACCTTGGCCGGAGACCGTTCCTCCATCACCGGTGCTGTCATAGTTAAGCTGATAAGAAGTGTACGCAGCGCCATATTGCCCAACATCTCCTTGTGCTGTAATTACAGTCACACCATCTCTAAATTCTACTGAGGTGATTTTCAACGTGGAGCTTTCCGTGCGAACTTCAAGAGTGATGCTTTCGTTACTCATAGTTATTTCCTTTTTATTTGTGGTTAAAGCTTTGGACCTTATAAAACCAACTGGTTTGCATTATCACAGCATTACGATGAGGCTTTGTTTAACAGAGCTTGGGAAGCAACGCGCTGCTATACTTCCGGGGGATTCTTAAAGGTTGCCTGTCTGGAACCATCAGAGTTTATTGTTACCTCAAGGGGAAACCACTCCTCTCCATCACAAATGAATAGCAAGCAACCTTCGACAAGTAAATTGCCATTTTCTAGAAGAGACAATTCCGAACTATAAAACTTCCCTCTCCTCGGATCGTAAATTCTGCCACCTTCCAAGCTTTGATTTGATATGAGTTCTTTCGAAAACCCATCAAACATATTAATACCAATTAAAGGTCGGTCACGTAGTTCTTCGTTATCATTATTCTCATCTAAAACAGTCGATGGATCGACCCCTTCGTCAGTAATTACATGTATTACTTCAGCACAAATTGATTCTTCACATACTTTTATTTCAATTATGGCGCCCGAAGCAAACCAAAAGCCTTCAATTGTATTTTCTGAAGCTTGCGATGGATGAAAAAGCCCAAAAGCCGCAATACAAAACAGCGATATCTTTGCTGAATATTTTTTCTTCATTTTTATGCTGTTACTCATAACTTATTTGCTACTTTTATATTTTAATGTCGGGAAAATACCACAAGGAGGAGTTCAATAAAGTTCACTGATTGAACTATTTTTCGTAACATAATACTTCCACAAATCACTCAGAAACGATGTCGAACAAGAAAAATATTTAATCTAAGATAAATAATTTAAGTTGATTAATTAATACAAATAGTTAAGGTACGATCAATTAATAAACTCGTTGATCGGCCGGCATAGGTAATAGCATGGTTCCTACAATTTTCACTGCAGATATTAACGATAGAGAAAAAGTATTAAGCATAGTTCTCATGGGCTTTTCGACAGATCCTTTCTTAAGATGGATATGTCCAGAGGCAGACAATTACTTGCTCTTCAAGGAAGGTTTTGATGCTTTCGGTGGTAAGGCGTTAGAAACTAATACGACTTATGTTGCTGAGGGTTATAAAGGTACTGCGTTATGGTTACCTCCGAGCACTGAAGCGGATGAAGAAAGATTTATTAAAGCAGTGGAGAAAAATGTAGCACCAGAAAAACACGAGCCTCTATTCAAGATACTAGAAGAAATGGAAGAGTATCACCCTTCAGAGACCTGCTGGTACCTTCCAATAATCGCTGTTGATCCCTATTGCCAGAATCAGGGGATTGGATCCCTGCTGATGAAGCATGCATTGGAAAAAGTCGATTCTGATGGGCTTCCTGCTTACTTGGAATCTTCGAATCCTCGCAATATGTCTTTGTACAAACGATACGGTTTTGAAACTATGGGACAGATCCAAGAAGAAGATTCACCTCTGATTCATCCAATGATTCGAGAAGCTAGGTAGACCTACTATCTATAACGAGTCAGAAACATGGGTACAGAGGGACTGTTTCTCGAAATTGATTTGCAGCGAATAATCTGTCACTTTGTATGAGTCTCTAAAATCTACAAATAAATTTAAAGGTAAATACTATGAGCGAAAAGATTGCTGATTTTGAATTAAAACATAGAGGAACATCATACTCTCAAAATGATGATGGAAATCTTGTTGCAACTGTTAATTGGGAAACAGAAGGTGACATGGATGTTTATGGTGCAGTATATGGCACTTTAACTGTGATTCATGATTACGATAACCCTGATGCTGATTCCGGAACGTGCAGCTGGGCTGGCGAAGGCTTCGCTCCAGATGGCACGAAGACTATTGGTTTTCAGTCTGGAACTTGGGAAAAAGCCGGAAACCATCAATGGTCATTGAAAATGACCGGTAAAGATTCTCGCGAAGGTGATGTATCTACTGAAAGCCACATCGCACTTGAAACTCTCACATGGTCAGGGAGTGTGTATAAAGCATAAATTAGATGAAGCTAGTTACTAAAGTAACTAGCTTCTCTTCCACAAATACAAACTCGAGCTACAACAGTCTAATATTTGCTGCTCGTCTTCTTGCTTCTTCCGACTGCTGCTCCTCCCTTTCCGCCCGTCTCGCCTCCCTTTCTGCTAGTTCTTTTTCCCTGTAGGCGGCGATAGCCTCGTCTCTTTGCTCTAAAGTTAAAATTCCAGCCTCATAATCCGCTTCTATCAGCGCTAATTCGTTACTGGAACTACAAGCGACAAAACTACCAAGTGCGAAAAGTACCAATTGTAATTTTATTATGTGATTTATTTTCATGACCTGGATTTAAACTTAATTAACTATTCATTCAGAATAACAAACTATACGAGCCAGCGAAACTTAGTCTGATAAACTCGCGGTATTTAAGTCGCAGTCTAGATAAAAAGAGGTACCGAAATACCCCTTGAAAACTTAGCATTAAATCTATCGATGAAATATCTAAAGGTTTTATCGACAGTTAATTACCCCAATGAATGACGTAGCTTTTCCACAGAGAGAGGTTTCCACAAGTTGCAGGATCAGAAGAAGTAGGCGTGTTCCATGACATGGCATCCAGTCTTCTGGCCAAACCTGCCGCATTCTCACCAATTACCCTAATCGCAAATGAAGAGTTCATAGCACCTTCTGTCCCGCTAGCTAACATCTGTAGAAAGCCGTAACCAGATCTATCATTGCTGGCTCTGTTTTCTTCGTCAAATTCTGCAAGCGTCTGTTGAACGTCTTCCATAGTTTTGCCTGGATTTAGTTGGCATTGTCGTATGGCTACGTAACTTTCCTCAATTTCGCCTCCTTCATAGGGGCTTGCTTGACCAGATTCATTAACTAACCAATTACGTCCGACTTGCCTTGTCCCACCACAGTCAACCATTGCAAAAAAATGACGGCTGGGGCCCGTCTGTGTTTGTGACTCTAACCCCATTATCATATGTTCAAAATTGTCCCAGTACCTAACTACGTTTATGCTTCCCGCCCGAGAAGCAGCTGCGACGATAGGTTCTCTATAGAACACCAGATTAGGTCCACTATCGGTTCGCGGAATAGCTCTTCCTACCCGAACCACTTCGTCAACTGTGAAACCAGGCTTAAGGGTACATTGCATAACTTCATTTAAGTTCCCGTTTTGCGCCATTGAAGAATTCATCCAGCTCATGATGATAAAAAACGCGAGCATTGAGGGTATATATTTTTTCATTTTTACTTCCTCTACCAATTGATAAATAAAAACTTAATCTTTTACTGATGTTCTTAACTTCATAGTTTCCTATTTTGTTCTGACTTTAAAGTCACTAAACGAACTTTTTTTAATTAATACATAGGAAGCAGAGCATATTCGGCGCAATAAATTAACAATAATAAGTAAAACTTTTGTATCAATGACTTTGTAGATTGTCGAGATAACGCTTATTGCTCTTCTGAAATTCTAGCAGTAATTATCTTATACAGTAAATTTTCTTGCGCCAATTAAACTGCTAGTAGAAGTTAACTTAATAAATTTAATTTCAACTTAAAAATAATCTTATTACCTGGTTTTATATGTCTCGCTATAAACTCGAAGAAATCAAGACCAAATTATCCGACTCGTTTTGTTTAATGAGTCTAATTTCATTGCAGGAATTATGATTAACACGAGGCTAGTAAACAGAATAGCTAAGGAGAATAATAAAACGCGTTCATAGCTATCTTCTCCTACCATAAACGCTGCAAATCCAGGCCCAGCACTTAATCCCAGAGTGCTCATAAACGCCGCTAAACTTGCGATTCTGCCTTCATTGTCTAACTCTGATATAAGCCCAAGCACATAGGATATACCAATGTTAAAAGCGATGCCCCATGCGATATTTCCAATCAAGAAAAAGCTAGAAATTGGAAGCAACAGTAAACTTATTGCAGCTATTTGAATACCTGAAGCAAAAACTATGGGAAATGCCCGCCCACTTCTCAATGACCACCACGTTACGAACAGAGCAGAGGGACCACCTACCCACATCCCCATTGCTACGCTTGCTCCTGTGAATTCAACACTGAAATTATGATTAATTCCAACTTCTATTACATACGCAAATGCAGCAAATTGGCCCATTTGAAAGGCAAATAGACTTACAAGAGCTAATCCAATAATCAGGTTACCCGCACGTTTTTGGCTTTGATCACTAGCAAGAGTAATTCCACTTGGAATTCTGTTTTTTAATAAAGGACAGAGCAGGAGGCCTGCTGCAGAAAATAGAACTAAAGGAAGCCAAACAATAGCTACCCCAACCGATTCAATTCTTGGCGTAATTAATTGAATCAATATTCCACCGAATAATAACTGCATTGTATATGATAGCGCTTGTATTCGTTCCGGACTGCTAGTTTGAGCGATAGCGGCGTAAGTAATACCCATGAGCGCCCCAGCTGACAGACCATGAATAAATCGTATTAAAAATAACGAAATCGGTTGATTAATTGGAATTGAGATGAGATCCGAAACAACAAGAACAAGAAGAAAGAAGAATGCGGTACGAGACCAATTGATTTTTTGTAGCAGAAAACTTGTTATCAAAGCTCCAAGAGCAGTGCCAAACATATTTACGGAAATAACGCTTCCAGCATTTCCTACTGAGAACGTTGGATTATCCACATATGCTGTGACGATAGTGGGAGCAATATTGCCGATCATTAAGCCGATACCAGCCAAAAAAGCTAGGCCTAGGCTAGAAAAAACAAAGTTCGCCTTTACATTAACTGCCACTTAACAATCCTTAATTAAGACTATTTCACTGCCGCCTTCGCAAAAAAAAGGCCCAATAAAATGAGCTTTTTATCATGAGGTACGCTAGTTATAGTAACTGCTCTAACTTATAAACATCAAAATTGAAGCACAATTCAATTAATGAACTGTTTTAATTAAAAGTTTTCTGCTACTGAATCTGCGGATTCACTGGGCAAGGCATACAACTCGGCCAAATATAGAAAATTAAGTAACTTATGCTAGAAAATAACCTTGTGCTTATTACGCAGTCAGGAAAAGCTCAATTTAAAGCATATTGGGAGTGTAGATTATGAACTGGGAAGATATAGGATCGGTTGGAGAGATAGGTGCTGCTACTGGGCAAATAATTACTTTGGTATATTTAGTAATTAATCGAGCTTATACTCCAATGCTGAATTTATAAGACATCTAAGCTTTCTACTCTGACCTATGTTTCTTTTTTAGAGGAAGTATCAGTCATGAACACTACCTACTCGTCTTCACTATTACACTTAGTCAGAAACACGGCAATAATTTCGTTAATTTCAATACTTACGGGTTGCGGACCGGAACCGCAAACCAGTTCCGAGCCCACTATAGCGACTGATCAGGTCGCTTCTCTGGCCGCAGAGGAATCGACTTCTACACCTAATCTTGCATTAGAAGAACCAGCAGAGTTATTTGCTGACTTGCCGACCCATTGGATTAATGAAAATCCCATAGGGGATAATCTCGGAGGGGTTACTCAGGCTTTACAAGACACCGCACATGAATTAACCGATCACTGGATCCAATACGGCGGAGGTTATAACAATTATCGCCACAGCCCAATTACTGAACTGTCCCCAGAAAACATTAATAACATTCAGCTTGCTTGGGCATTTCCTACAGGCACTGTGGGGCAGTTCTCCGTGTCACCCTTAATCTACGACGGAATAATGTATGTAACTTCCTCATATAATCGCTTGTTTGCTCTTGATGCCAGAACTGGTGAACTCTATTGGCGATATGATCATCAGCAACCGGAAGATCTGCGAATATGTTGTGGCCCTGTTAACCGTGGCGCTTCTATTCACGGCGATACAATTTTTATGGCAACTCTCGATGCGCGCTTACTCGCATTTGACCGGAAATCCGGTGAACTCCTTTGGGATACCGTAATTGATGATTACAAGAAAGGATTAAGCGCTACGTCACCCCCGCTCATTGCGAAGGATATTGCGGTGATTGGCGTCGGCGGAGGCGAATTTGGAGTCAGAGGTTTTTTTGATGCTTATGATGTGGAAACTGGCGAGCGCGTTTGGAGACATTATACAGTCCCTGCGGCTGGCGAACCTGGAGTAGAAACATGGTCGGGTACATCCTATGAAACTGGAGGTGCACCTTCTTGGACATATGGGGCTTATGATCCTGACCTTGATGTACTTTATTGGACGACAGGAAACCCTTCACCGGATTGGAATGGCGATGTCCGCTTGGGGGATAACTTATTCTCTGACAGCGTGCTAGCTATTGATCCTAATACAGGAGAGCGTCTCTGGTATTTCCAATTCACACCTCATGATATCTGGGATTATGACGGCAACACTCATTTATTTTTAGTTGATTACGAGCATGAAGGTGAGAACATCAAAGGTTTAGTCCAGGCAAACCGCAATGGATTCTATTACGCTCTTAATCGGGAGACCGGTGAATTTCTGCGTGCAACATCTTATGTTGAACAGCTGAATTGGGCTACTAGCATGGAACCAAACGGGCGACCGGTCGTAAATCCAGAAATGGTGCCCTCAGAGGAACCGATGGTGCGAATCTGCCCTGGTGCCGGCGGTGGCATGAATGGCTCGGTAACCGGAGCATTGAATCCTAATCTAGGACTGACCTTCATTCCTGTAATCGAAAGCTGTAATCAGATGGAAAAAGGGCTTTCTGTCTTTGTCGAGGGTAATCAATATACGGGTGGCACGTTTATTCCTGTGGACGCTCAGGATGGCTCGGCATATGGCCATATCTCGGCGATAGATTATCAGACTGGAGAAGTCGTCTGGCGTTATAAAGATCCCGAACCAATCATGGCAGGCGTTCTGAGCACTGAAGGTGGTTTAGTATTTACTGGTAGTCAGGACGGTCATGCTCTAGCGCTTGATGCAGAAACTGGCGAAATGCTTTGGCGTTTCCGTATCGGCGGAGGTATCCGCAGCCAACCTGTTGCTTATCAGCTAGACGGCGAGACTTATTTAGCAATAGCCTCTGGAAACTTCTCTGGCATAGCCGGGGCAGTTGGTGGAAATACCATGCTGCCTGAAGGGGGACACTTATTTATATTTAAACTCTAAATAAGGAAATACTGGTTTGAGGGATTTGTTTAAAATCCGCTCAAGAAAAAATCCTGTAAATCCAGAGATTTTAGAGGTGTTAAGTGGAGTGTAGAATTGATTTAGCTTCATTAACTAAGCAAAACCGCAAGATTAATTAAGATTAATAGTTCTTGTCGGCTTGCCGTTGCGTTGTGAATTTTGCCATCCTAATGGAACCGCTATTGATACATCTGCTAAAGGAAGAGGGTTTTTACCAAGAACAACATCGGCAATCTTTTCTGCAACCATAATTACAGGTGCGTTAATATTTCCATTAGGGAGAGTAGGAAAAACAGAAGCGTCAACGACTCGTAAATTTTCTATCCCGTATACCTTACAATTTTTATCAACAACAGCTAAAGAATCATCTGCCCTACCCATCTTACAGCTTCCCGCAGGGTGATAAGCGCTTTCCACATTTTGCTTCACCCAAGTATCTATCTCTTTGTCACTACTCACATCCAATCCTGGTTGAATCTCTTCGCCTCGATAACTATCCATAGCCGGTTGCGCCATAATTTCTCGAGTCAGACGAATACATTGCCGCCAGGCTTTTATGTCTTCTTGATGTTGATAATAATTAAAAAGAATATTTGGTGTCGCTGTGACATCCGCTGAACTTATGCTCACGCGCCCGCGACTCTTCGGTTTGTTCGGGCCTACATGCACCTGAAACCCATGGCCTTCAATTGAAGGCGTACCATCGTAACGCATTGCTGCCGGTAAGAAGTGGTATTGAATATCGGGTGATTTTAATCCTTTTTTTGACCTAATAAATGCACAAGATTCAAAGTGATTAGACGCCCCTAGGCCATTTTTAAATAAAAGCCATCTGTCTCCTATTGAAATCTTACTGAGTAAATTTAATCTTGAATTTAAGGTTATTGATTCCTTACAGTGGAATTGAAAATATACCTCTAAGTGATCCTGCAAGTTTTCACCGACACCAAGAAGATTATGTTTTTGCTTTATTCCCACTTTGGATAAGCGATCTTCGCTGCCAATTCCAGATCGCTGCAACAGCGTTGGTGACGCTATAGCGCCTGCGCTCAACAATACTTCTCGTTTAGCGTTGATTATTTTTTTGGTGCCGCCAATATCTACATAGATACCGATTGCGCGGTTGTTTTTAACTTCAATGCGATGAACCAATGCCTTAGTCATTACTTGAAGATTTGATCGCCCCTTAATGGGGTTCAAATACGCGCTTGCCGTTGATTCACGCACACCATCACGCACAGTCATATGCATCGGACCAAATCCTTCTTGATGGTCCCCGTTGTAATCTTGGGTTTCAGGGTATCCAGCTTCGATCCCTGCATCGATAAAAGCTCGATAAAGCGGGTTTAAGCGCATATTATTCCCCGCAGACACGCCAAGTGGGCCGTCTCCA